>Ga0209025_1002583_pt1 | contig 18741 bp, 25 predicted proteins | sample AraplaMF_Col_mLB_FD_184256 | JGI IMG/M metagenome (GOLD analysis project Ga0209025, IMG submission 184256) | Arabidopsis root microbial communities from the University of North Carolina, USA - plate scrape MF_Col_mLB (SPAdes) (version 2) | ecosystem: Host-associated > Plants > Roots > Endosphere... | reverse complement strand
TTACTTCAACTTCTACAAAGTAACCACAATCTGTTTTGAGGTAAGGCACTCCATCAAATCGTTTTACTTCCCATGTGGCTGTTGGATCTACTTCACGAAGCTTTTTAACTGCCCATGCCCACGATAAGTAATTAAAACGCCCTTTCTTCTCAACATGTCCCGAACAATCTATTTGAGCCAATTTAGAAAAGTAATTTTCAGTTATCATATGAATCTCCCCTTCTTTTAAAATGGTGCTATTTCCGTTTGTTTACTAGCTTCATACACTTCCATAAGTGCTTGTAATCCATATTCGTAAGCTACAACCATTGATGCAGCGTCAGGCTCTTTGCTTTGCTTGTATCGTTCAACTAGACTCTTCATAATTTGAATTTCAGCTTCAATTTTGTTTTGTAGGACCACCTTATTTACCCGCTACTTTCTTCATTGAATGTTCTTCAACGTACTGTTTGATGCATTCGGATTCGGTATGGATCGGATCACCACTAAAATCAAGGTACCCTTCTCCGTAGAAGATTTCTCCACCACACCCTTGGCAATAATCCATAAAGTCTCTTGCTGATGAATCGTGATGATTTCCGTAAGTAATTGGATTTTCAATCATTTTTTGAATTCCTCCTTATTTACTGAGAGAAAACTTATGGTATAATATAGGTAGCTAATTTTAGGGAATGTTTTCTCTACAACGCTCGTTGCTATCGAGCGTTTTTTATTTTTTAATAGCTAACTTTCTGAAAGTTTGTTAAAATTTAGTTACCGATATGTGTAACAACTGGCCTGTGCTTCTGTACGGGCTTTTTTGATGCTTTCACACATCGAAATATCCAGGAATCCTTTTACTAGATGGGGAACACCATTAAATCCCTGAATATTACGACAAGTGAATACGCGTCTTATCCTTGTAGGATTTTCCTCCTTTTTGTCGAATTAATCAGACGGAAGGAAGTGTTTTTATGAAACCAACTACTATAAATATTCGTGTTGACTTAGATGATATTTTCAAACTATCTCATCATGAAATTGTTGACGGTGTTTTAAAATACGTCCATGAACAATCGCACCAGTATAATGATTTAACTCCAGAGAGCAGTCTAGAAATGGTTATAAAAGAAGCGACAAAAGCTTATGAAGATAACTTAAGAAAACGTATGCATGAACGATATAGTGCTACTATTTCTGGTCAAGTTGAAGTACAACGTTAGATTCACAAATTTGCTTATTATTTAATAGAATTTTCACTTCTACAACAGCCTCTGTTACCGCAGGGGCTTGATTCTTGTTTTCTTCCACATGAATCACTCCTTTTATCAAATTTTATTGTGTTCATAAATCTGTAAAATCTTTATATAAAAATTTAATGAACTACGTGTTAAACTTATTACATTCCAAGAAGTCCTTTACTTTTAGAATCGACAATTCTTCAATACCCTTAGTCTTGCCCTGCATCCCCTTGCAGGGCTTTTATCATTTAGCTAGAGTGATAAACTTCTTATACATTTCCTCAACCTTATCTGCGCTGTTATGTATCCCTCTAGCTCTTAAATCCTTTATGATCCACAATATTTTCTTTCGTTCGTATTCATCTCGCTGTTGTTTCCCCATCACTTTTCATCCTCAATCAAACGTTTGTTTATGAATTCCATAAGTTGAATGAATCCTGCAAGCAAGGTAACACCCACTAATATCATTAAATGTGAGAATATGCTTTCTTCTAACATTTAAACCGCCTCCTGTTCTAAGGGATTTTGCTTTCCGATTATTTTTAATTAATCGCTTTAGTTACCCTGAAGGTAACTTATAGTTAAAAAAATTAGACTTTCAATTTCTTTTCCATTAATTCGTCTATTGTTACACCAAAAACTTCTGCATAAGAACATAAAGTTTGTAAGCTAGGATTCTTCACTCCATTTTCATATCTAGAGATCGTTTCTTTAGCCTTATTAAGTCGTTCGCCAAGTTCTCGTTGTGTCATATTATGTTTACGGCGGAGTCTTAAAAGTAATTGATGGTTAACTTTCATTTATGATCACCTCGTTTACAATTTTTATTATATACAAAAGTTACCCTAAGGACAACATTTTTTGTAAAAAATATAAAATTAAATTTCAATCATGTTATATAAGGACAAAAAACAGTGAAAAATATAAAAAGCTTTACTTTTTATTCCCTTTTTAATGTTTACTTATGAGAAACATTCGTATTAATATATAATTAAAGGTTGACCCTACGGGTAACTTTTTTCTAGGGGAGGAAAAATATAAATGTTTAATGAGAGATTAAAACAATTAAGGATAGAGAAAAACTTAACCCAGCAAGAATTAGCTGAACTAACTAATTTAACTAAAGCTTCTATCTCAAGATTCGAAGGTAATAAAAAAACTCCATCTAGAGAGTCTGTAACTAAATTATCTAAGGTACTAAATGTAACTACTGATTATTTGTTAGGGCTATCTGACGATCCACATTTAAGTAATGAACAATACTCTGACCTACGAAAGAAGTTTGACGTTTTACTTGAAAAACTAGAACAAAAACCTAAACACGAACAAGAGATGCTTTATAAAATGATGCAGGCAGCCCTTGGTTCAGATGATTAAATGATTGTCAGCAAAATGCTAACAATCATTCTTTTTATTCATAATAAGTAACTCTATATTAGAAACTTCTTGTTTTTTGCTCTCATCACTTGTGGTTTCTCCCATTACAAGTGTCTTCCATAATACCTCAGCTAAGCTTTCTTTTTTCATCCCTAAAACCCCCAGTTTATCTATGTAATTTGTGAACGATTCACAATATTTTCTCGAATATAGAATCCGATATTTAGGAAATCCCTCTAAAAACAGCGAATGCGATTGCCTCATTTGAGACAATCGCATTCTAAGTATTTATATTACATCCTTGATAGAATAGGATATTATCCCATTCCACCTCCAGGATCAACCATCATTCTATACGTATTTTCTTGAAAAACCTTCGCTGTTTGTACTGATTGTTCTTTATGCTCTTTAGCAGGAGATATATATAGTACTCCAACTAAAGCAAATGTCACTACTAAAGTTAATAATTTTTTCATTTAGCATCACCCTCATATATTATACCAATTTTATAAAATTCTACCAACATTTTTCTAGGTAATTTGCTATAAAACCTATTACCTGCACACTCGAAATCTACTAATGATTCTTTTAATAAATCAATGTCTTTCAACGCATATCCTAATATGCATTTTTTCATAGGACTCAACTTCCCATCTTTTCTTTCAGTTTCCTTTAAAAGTTTTACCGCCACATCAGAATGACCGATTAACACTTGATAAAAAGCTTCTTCGCATACGTTATATATTTCGATTTCCTCGAGTTCTTTATTATAAACAAGCTTAATAAAAGCAAAGGTATTCATAACATTTTCTTTTCTTTTAATCGCTCTCTCAAAATGGCATGTACCTAACATTTCTAACGATTTATTGATGTACCAAGAAGCTCTTTCGTAACTTTCGAATGTATAAGACTCTGCAAGGTATACCAAAGCTGACACCCTTAAAAGAGAAAAACAATTTTTATCATCTTTTAAATGCATAATTTCATGACACAATTCTCTTGATCTATAAACATTATCTTGCATTAAATAGGCGTAAGATAAGCCTTCTTTAATTCTACCCGCATATGCTGTTCTAATAAAAGCATCTTGAATTTCTTCGACTTTAGGCAATAATACTTCAGCGTATTCGAACAATGAATTGAATTTCTCTAAATCATACATCGTATAAAAAGTTAGTATTCCGTATAAAACCTTCATTTCTTGTGTCCTAATTACCTTACTTTTCTTACGATCTTCTAATTTCTCTAATAAGTTTTTACCACTAACGACACCTTTACTTCGCATCCATACCAATTCGTATACATAAGCCCACTCTCTATTCATAGCCAACGATGACGTTTTTTCTATATCTACAATTAATTTTAATAATTCTAAGTCACCTGTTGAATTTGCATATTCCATAGCAATTCTCAAGTTTTGTTTGCTCTTTGTAACTGAGCAAAACTTATGCATCATCTCTTTTTTCTTTAAGACATTGTCATCGTACAAGATATTAAGTAACTTAATCATATTCCAAAAATTAAATTGACTTTTACCTGATAAGTTTTTCGAGAGTGCCCCTCCTGAAATACCTAATTCTTTTGCGATGTCTTCTTGATTCCTTCTTTGAAAATCAATTTCATCGATAATGCTACTTAAGAAATTCATTAATGCTTTTCTTTTGAACTCTTCTTTTTTTTGTATAAGTGTATGATCCATCAAATTTGCTCCTTTTGGAACAAAGACGCTTCGCTATTTTCCTCAAATTATAAACAGGAAGTTCATACCACAGTAATGCTTTAGTAATATCGGCATGTTATAATGTAATTGTTACTCATGAAGTAACCGAAAAGAGACTTATGGCAGATGTTCCCCTGGTGAGTCGGGCGAACGGTATAAGAGTGATGCGAACACTACTTACACACGCTGTGAGTCTTTTTTTCGTTCCGTTTATTTTATTATTTTCATAATATCATATTTTTGCCAAAATTCAGTCTTGTGGTTATCAGAAAAATATTGAGAAAATTTGAAAATAGCTTTATATCAGTGCTTTTTACGCTTTACGGATAAGAATATGCAATAGTGCATTTTTCTTCTCTATTCACTTACATTTATATATTGACTAATTTATTATGATGTAAGTGTTAATTTAAAGTTATTTATACGAAATAACTAAATAGATTTTTTAGGAGAAAAAAATGATAAACCGTTCTGTTTTGTTAATTCACATAATTTTCAAAATTAAAATCTGTGGATATTACTATTTGTGGTTCTGGTGCAAAAATAAAAGATAGATTAAGATGATTTAAGAAAAGTATGGTATTATCTAACAGTAAAAATATAGAATAAACTCGTTTTTAAATCGTGTGAAAGTGAGTATTTTGAATGATATATAATGGATATTTCGATAATAACTTAGAACAATTTCTTTTAGAGAATTCCATACTCCCGCTTATACCTAAAGGGTGGTCTAACTTTATTCTGGAATATAAATATAACGAAGAGGATCAACTTCGAAAAGGTCTAGAGCTCAAAAACAAAGTAAAAGAATTTGTATCTAATGATAAAAGAGGGGTATATGTGTTTGTTGATTTAATAACTGAAGAAATATTATATGTAGGTGAAGGTTGGATTCAAGGACGATTACACAGCCATATTGAAAAACTATATGATAACAAACAGACAAGACGAATACTTTTTTTCAAATCAATCCAAGGTCGGATTAGAATATACTGGACTGTTTGTACAGGGTATCATAGACGATTAGCCTTAGAAGGTGTGTTGCAATGTGTTCTTAAACCAAGATACAGACGTGATGATCAGTAAAAACTATATTTTATAAAAATAATCAAAAAGGGGAATATAGCTATGAAAAAATATAAAAATTTTTATCATTTATACGGGAATATTGAAGTCAAACGAGAAGGAGAAATTGAAATTCAAAAATTGTTTGCAAGCAAAGAAGAGGCAGAGATGGATTGATTAGAAGTGAAGCATGGAAGTAGCCCTAACTTAATAAGATTCAATATTAAATATGACATATGTTCACTTCAAGAGATTTTTGGGATATACACAGTTGAAGAGATATGTGCAGTAGACGAGAATTTTGAAAGACTGATTAGGATAAATATTGACGACCTTACAAGAATAAAAGATTAAGAGAAGGCTCGTTATCTTCTCTTTTATAAAACTAGAAAACACTAAGAATTCTATAAAGATGGGAGAAAACTAAATTGGATATAGAAGCAAAGAAAAAGGAAGTTATGGGAGAATTGGACAAACGGGATAAAGGAATAAATCATTCTACCCCTGCTTTTGAATTAACAAAGGGTACGCAAGAGGTGCTTAAGGGTTTTACAGAACTGGTTGCCGATATAAGAGAGACAATCAATAAATCCTTAGAACCTTTGCGAAATATAGATTGGGGAGATTTTGGGCTAATAGAGAAAGAGGCAGCCGAGGTGTTGGGACAAAAAGGATGGACTTTTCCAATGCATATGTCATTTCATGAAGTAAGTGAATTATCAGAAGTCAACGATCAAAACAAGTTGGACTTATTAATTCAAACTTTCTATTCAAGTGGAACAGAATATCAGAATATGAAGACCCAGATACTTGAAAATGGGTTAATTGAGCAATGGAGAGAGCTTCTTGCACAATGTTTTGATAACTATGAGAAGGGAAATTATTTAATTGTAATTCCAAATTTATTCATTGTAATTGAAAATCTTGCCCATATACTTATAACACCAAGGTTTCAAAAATATATTAATCCTGACAAAAAGAAACGAGAAAGAAAGCCAGCATTAAGAAATCAATATAAACAAGTACAACAAGAAATAGAAACTGATAGAACCTATATAATATTTTATGTTTCGGTAGCAGAGTTTTTAAATAGCGTATTTAAAGCTGGCAACTTTGATAAGCGTTCAAATCGTTTACCAATTATAAATCGAGATTGGGTATTACATGGGCGTGACTATCCAATTAATTGGAAGCAAGTAGATGCCCTAAGATTGTTTAATGCACTATCTACAATTGTAGAATTAGATTTCTTATTAGAAGACTTAGAAAAGGAAAGTGTTGATGAGCAAGAATTAGAGAAGGAGACGCAGGTAAAGTACGAGATTTATCAACAGTGAGGTAAAAATATGGAACATACAATTGTCAATTATGATGGGAAATCTATCCTTGTTAAGGTTAATTTATTACAAAAGAAGTTTAGGTAAATTCTATAATTTAGATAAAGAGGATGATATTAATGGAAAAAAATAAGAAACTTCCAAAGAGGCTTAGAAAATATCGCATGGATGCAGGATTTACTATTTATACTTTAGCGGATCGTTTAGATGTTAACCACACTACTGTAAGTAATTGGGAGAATGGCAAAAAACATCCTAGACCAGATAAAATGATGGAACTTGAAGACATGTTCAATGTAGGATATAGAGAATTGTTTAAGGATTTAACAGAAGAAGAGGCGTTAGAATTGGAAAGACGTAGATACAAACAGCACAATGAGTAATAAGGTTCTGGTGCAAAAATAAAAGAGAATAAGGCGCATATATTCCTACCGGAATCGTATCTTATGCTGCAAGCCCAAACAATCGATGGATGAATTCTTCCTGATTTTGAGCAGACTGATCCCGTAAATCAAGCTGCTCTTTTTTAATCATATGCATAGCTTCCACTCCTGTAAGAATGGAGGTCCTGGTGCAAAAATAAAATAAAAGAGAATAAAGCGCATATATCTCTAACGGAATCGTATCTTATGGTGCAAGTTCAAACAATTGATGGATGAATTCTTTCTGATTTTGGACAGACTGGTCCCGTAAATCAAGCTGTTCTTTTTTAATCATATGCATGGGTTCTACCCCAGAAAGAATGGATATAGCTGTGTCAAAACATTTGAGCCCTAGCATGGAACAAGAACGGCAATAAAGTTCCATTGCATTATCAAAAATGAATGTATTTTTTAAGATAATAACAACACTAAGTCCACCGTTTCTTCGGCTGATTGTCAACCATCACATCGTTAAGAATCCTCTTTTGTATTTTCCACCCTATAACATCAGATGGATCATCTATATCCAAATACACTTCTTTTTTATATAACTCATAGAAAAGGAAATATCCCAAGTTGAAATTCATTTTCTTCATTAAACGTAATGATAACGGTAATTTCCCTAGTTTTTTTGAATTTGCAAATAAATAATCATCTATTTGTTGTAACTTTTGAATTAAAGCATCTATACTGTCTCTTTCTTCTTCAATTCTCTTTGTATCTATCATATTTTGATTATTAACTTCAACAATAGGTGTATCAAAACGGAAATACAACTGTTTATTAGGAAACTCTTTCAATTGAATTTTATACTCGTCTTTTTTACCATTCAATATATCATACGTATCTTTGTCCATACGAATTATATTAATGCACTTAAAATCCGCATTTAGCTGTTCCCATTTCTGCATAGAATTTTTATGTACTAAATAATTATTGTATTTATCACTATTCTTCCTATAGTTAGTAACATATCCCATCATCTTCGGAGCATCAAACATTATAGCGCTGACTGTCCTATGCGTCGCATCTGAAAAGTAAATTTCATCATTTTGATAATAGTTAAAATTAGGAAGACCGTCCCTCAAATGGGTTTCTTTAGCGTTTGCATAAAATTCATTTTGTTCTTCCCGGCCTAACTCTATAAGCGAATTAAGGTTTGCTTCAATACGAAAAGTATTTAAATTTTGCACACTCGTTGTAATTTCACCAGTAGCAGAAAAAAATAATTCATAAACTGATCTGTTTTCTGTACACCATCCTGTATTAATCCCTTTAATCCTACTAACTTTAACAAGAGTCGGTTTGGTATCCTTGCCTACTTCATCATAATACAAACGATACTCGGACTCTCCCTGTAGAACCCTATTTTTCATCAATTCAATATGTTGATTTGGAATCCCTTGCTTATTCATTTCTGAAATCCAATAGTTTATTTCATGCCCCATTCTATTTTCCCCCTAGTTTTTGTTTTAAGTCGCATCTTTTCGTTTTCCAAATCATAATGTAAATACCTCGAATGATTTGCTTCTGATTTCCTTCAACTACTACCACTGGGGGTAGCAAGAAAAAGTTGAGGATGCACCTCTGCCTTACAGTTCCTTTAACATCTCCTGCAACTTCTCTTCCGTATTTTTCAGTAAGTTGAAGTCTTCCGCACTTTTGATATCCCCAAATGATATCGTCTTTAGGCTTGCGATACTCGTTTGAAGCGTATGTTTCACATAGTCTCTCACTGTGATTCCATTATTTCCTAAACCAGCCATCTCTTTCCCACCTGTAAAGACGTAAGTATTACGATGTCCTATTTCTCTCTTTACATCGAAAAGCGATTTATTGATAAAGCGAGTCATAAGACCAGAGATCTGATTAGGGTTAATATTCGGAAAGTTCTTCTCTAACACTTCTCGAATATCCTTTTGCTTGTAACCTCTTCCTACCTCTAGGTTTTCTTTTATTGCTCTCAATGCGTGCTCGAAAGTTACTGTTACTGTGTCTGCCATGTCATCTTCCTCCTACTTCCAAGTTTTCTTTTATTGATTTCAATATAACATCAAAATAATTATAAGTCCACTTATAATTAAAAGTCTTATTTAATAAACTTATAACTATAAGTTTTTTTAAAAAAATGAAGTTCAATCAAAATAAGATTTCCCATTATTCAATATTAGTAAAAAATAGAGGATATTGCTCTAATATCCATCGGTAAATTCTTATCATTTTCCCATTGAGAGTTATGGCTCTCTCTTTTTTGTTTTAATTCGACACATTATGACAATATATAGATGTTTATTTTGATAAGATTGTCCAGAAATATTACATTATATATATCTTGGAGGAATTAAATTATGAGCAAAAAATTATTAATGGCTTTAACATGCAGCGTGTTACTTATGGGATTGGCTGCTTGTGGTTCAAATGATAAAGCAAGTACATCAGAAGAACCAAAACAAGAAACTAAAAAAGAAGAGGAACAAAAGCAAGCTGAGGAACAAAAGAAGTTAGAAGAACAGAAAAAGGCTGAAGAGCAAAAGCAAGCTGAGGAACAAAAAAAGGCTGAAGAACAAAAGCGATTAGATGAACAACGCAAACAAGAAGAGGCTCAAAGACAACAGGAAGAACAAAAGAAACAACAAGAAGCAGCTCAAGCAAAAGAACAGGAACAACAAAAAACTGCAGCTAATACAGCACCTCAGCAACAAGCTGCACCTAAACAAGAGAAAGTTCACTTTGCAAACTGTACAGATGCAAATAATGCTGGTTACTATGATATAACTCCAGATAGCCCAGCTTATGCTTCGCATTTAGATCGTGATGGCGATGGTGTAGCTTGTGAACGAAATAAAGGACATAAAAAATCTAGTAAAAAACATTAGATTTATGGAAAAGCACTCTTATGAGTGCTTTTTTATTTTACATTCGACAAAATATGACAATATAGTTGTAACTGTTTCTGTTATGATGTTCTAGAAATCTTACATTTTATATTTTTAGGACGGAGTGAAAAAGATGAAATCTAAAGGTATAGCGTATTTATTACATATTTTCCTTGGATTCTTAGGTGCAGGAAGATTTTATGTTGGGGATATTGGCATGGGTATCTTGAATCTTCTGACTTGCGGAGGATTAGGGATTCTATGGTTTATTGATTTATTCTTATTAAGCGGACGTGTGGATTACAAGAATGCATTATTTGCGGCCCGTACTGCTGGAACAAACAATGTAAATAACGTTAACACTGTTCAAGTTAATATTGATCCTAATATGTTGAAGGCAATGCAAAATGAACCTGCTGCTACAACACTAGGAAACAAAACAGACGGTGTGGATCTATCTAAGAATTAATTGTCTAGGCACTCAGAAGAGTGCTTTTATTATTTTGATTTTGGAGGTTATCATGACAAATACAAATCAATATTTGCACCGTGAAACAACAGGTCTTCATACACCTGCTGTAACTAAAATAAAGAACTTAGCTGAGTATATAGATTTATTCTCTAGTGGGGAATTTACAAATTATTTATTTAGAGGAGAGCCAACCAATTATCATGAAACTTTCTCTTCAGGATTAAGAAATACAACACCCCCTGGTTATAGATCAGAACAAGGAACTAAAAACGCAAATACCTTTCTTAATATGCAAAAAGAGTTTAAAAAAGAAGTTTGGTACAAATTAACACCTGATGAACGTACTCATTTTTCGGCTTTTTCTCAACATCATGGGATTCCAACAAACCTTATTGATGTAACTACCTCACCCCTAGTAGCCTTATATTTCGCGTGTCAAGATTATAAAAATCCGAAAGATACAAATGAAGAACAGCTAGATGAAGAAAGAGGATTCGTATATTTGTTTAAAGATAAATTTATTGATATTACAAACATTTTAACTAAATTTGAAGATGCGAATATATTAGAAATATTTGCATCTAATAATGACGATATATTCTTAGATATGTATGGTGCGTTTTTAAGATTCGAAACCGAACATCCTGAAATATTTTATGATTGCTTAAAAAAACAAAATGCTGATCTTCATGAACAGATTGAATCTTTCTTTATATCATCAGAAATGCCAATCATAGATGTAAATAAGTTTCCTCCTTACGATGAAGGTCTATATGAAATGGCATTCTTTGAACCTTGTATGAAGTTGTTAGAATTAAAGAAATTTAAAAACCTAAGTGAAAAGATACAAAATCCTTCTTGGACAATATTCATCTACACTGTCTATCTACAAGAAGTATTACATAGCATACATTACAGACCAGGGAATAAGAACGCATGGTTAAATATACTTCCTAATTTTAAATATGCTCCTATATTGACTTTTGAAAGGGGACGTAACCAACAAGGATTATTTATATATCAAAATTATCTTCAGAGTGGTCAATTTATAAATAATCCTTATATTGAAGGTATACAAAGAATTGTGCCCGATAAAGTAGTTGTCATTAACAATAAAGAAAAAATTCTTGATGAACTTAATTTTATAGGGATTAATGGTAAATTTATTTATGGAGATTATGACAATATAGCGAAATACATAACAAGTAAATTTCAATAAAATATAGATTCGAATAACATTTCTCAATGTGTGAAACAACTAAACATGGTAAAATAACATTTGGATTGGCGTCCAATACATATTATTAAAATTAAGATGGTTCAAGTCGGAGGAAGGCACCTTAGGGTGTCTTTTTTCTTACCTTTCGACATAATCTGACAATATAGTTGTAACTGAATTTGTTATGCTTGGTTGAGAAATCTTACATTTGGAGTGATGAAGATACTTATGAACCTGACAAGAAAACAATCACTGGTAACTATAATTACGGGGATTATAGTATTTTTCGTTATTACATTTTTCACCATATTCACGATCGTATCTGAACTGGAATACGATCATCCTGATATACTTACCTATTCTTTCACTAAGACATTAGTATGGTTTTTCTATTTATTCGTACTGGTTACCATCGTTACTTTTATTATTGCGCTTGTTAAATTAATAAATAAAAAGCCTATTAAAAAGACTTTTATTGTTACTGGTCTAACATTTTTAGTATCAATCAGCTTATTCTTTGGAATGGCATTGATAGCACCAAACATTCAAGGAGCGAATACCACAACTGGAAGTAAAACTTTTTCCGAAGAAGAAGTAGATAGAATTATTTCCGATAACACAAGAAAAGAAAAAGAACTAAACGATAAAATCAAGGAACTCGAAGAGTTTAAAGGTAATAAAAATTATTATGATAAACTCAAGTCATATAATTCATTGAAACAGTACATGACATATGATGAAGTTGTTGCTGCATTTGATGGAGACAAAGGTAATGGCGCCCCTGGATCCGGGGGTAAAGGTAAATCCTTTAAATGGGACCTTTACGCAGAAGAAGTTATATGCCATTTTTCTTATGATGATTCTAAAAATGCATACGTACTAATTTCATTTTTAAAACAAAAGAAACCGGATGTAAAAAAACACTAACTGTCATTTCTCAATGACCAATATTTATTAACATGGTAAAATAATATTTGGATTGGCGTCCAACATATTATTAAAATTAAAGTGGTTCAAGTCGGAGGAAGGCACCTTTGGGTGTCTTTTCTTTATGAAAAAAAGCCCCGCAGAATATGCACGACTCATATAAATTAAATAGCAAACTGCTAATTCGTTAGCTTGAAATATTCATTTTTTATTATACAGAGAAGTAACAAAAGATGGTATGAGAATCTAAATTCCATACCATCTTTTTAAACAATTTTATTGTCACTAAACACTACCTTTAATTATTTCTGCCTTTTTTCTATTTCTAAGAAGTATGTAAATCCAGTTTTCATAATCATAAATATAATACTAAAGATTAACAGTGAGTTAAAAGTTGCTCCTCCTACAACCTGACTTATTTTCCATGCTGTTATGAGTGTAGCTATGAGGACAGGCATTTCAAAAATAACAATTGACCAAATAATTCTTATTTGATTATCTTTTAAATAATGCAGCTTAATCAAATCTTTAATTATTATAGTAAAAGTAGAATTGATTATTGCTACAATAAACAGTACAAAAGCAACTACTCCACTTAACAAATTATAATATTTATCATAAGTTTCCAAATTGTAGTCCTTATACATTATTTCTTTAATAAAAATAGTTATTTGCTCTGGAAATATATACAAGCATAATATGCAAAATATCTGAAATAAGGTTAGTGATAGCGGAACTTTATGTGCTTCCCAGAAAGTATAATCTTTATCATAAGTTCCAAACACTCCATTCTCATTTTTCACTGTATATTCCCATCCATCATAATAACCATCTATAGCGTTTATTTTTTCCTTATATTTCATGATATAGCGACTTGTGACTTTCTTTTTTTGATAAAAAAGAAGAGTTATCTCATATTTCAATACATTTTTCGTATCAACAGTATGAAACAACCCATCCTTTTTCAAATAATTTAAGGCTGTTGTAGTGATATTCTCACCTTTTATTTTCTGTATATTTTTATAATCGAAATTTTTCTCGATTTTATTAGTTTCTTTATTCCATACAAGCAAGTACCACCCACTTTTATCTTGTTTGGCATAGTTAGTAAAACTACCATTGTTGCAATTCATTATGTTCTCACCTTCTATATATTATTAAACATAAATTAACTACTTTAAAAACTGTTATTTTAAAGTAGTTAATTCCCCCTACCTTTCACACACAAACAAAGCAAGATTATTCTCAAAAATCTCCAGAATTTCTTTTTATAGTTTCACGAATAAAGGAAGCAAGATCATCCTCAGAAATCTCTGGCATCTCTTTTTCTAATAATCCAAAGATATAATTCTCTATTTTTTCTAAATCTGAAACGTCAAGCTCATCTGCTATTTTAGGCATATAAGTACCTTGATCATCATTATATTCTGCCTCACCATTTAAAAAACTAATTTCAAAGTTTTCCTTGAGATTAGCATTATAATAAACTGATAGTTTCAATGTACTAGTGCATCCAACTTCTTCGTCTATTAGTGTATCCGCATCTACATGTATACTTGTTCCAAGAATATTATTTTTAACCTCGAATATCTTTTCTGATTCTAATGTTTCAGGTTCATCATAAGTCACATCAATATCAGTTCTATAGTAAATTGTATCGCTAATATTTCCAAAAGTTTCATGAACATGCTCTAGAAATAAGAAAAAGATTTGATCTTGACTCAGAATCTCTATTCCTGCCTGTTCTGCAATGGCCTGTCTAGATTCGATTTGGACTCTATGAAGATTTTCAGCTTCGTACATCTTCATATATTCTAGGAAGTCATCAGATTTTATTTTTAGAACCTCCTCAAACTTTTCCTCTGCTTCGGTTATTTTCCCAAATAAATCATCCATAACCCTCTTAAATTTTCGATAGAGCTTATCATCAATTAACTTATTATGAGCTACGTGATTCCTATCCTTACTAAAATTCTCCCATTTCCCACTAAACTCCCTTAGTGTACAAGAAAATAATGGAGAAAAAAAACTTTCCCAAAAATCTATATCTACTTCCATTTGTTCCTCTAATAATTTAGTCAAATCAGCTCTATGATCTTCTATTGATTTATCATTATTTATAATATCACTCATAATATATTGAAATTGAACAAGAGCTGGATTATGAACCAATGAATCAGGTGAAAAAGGGTCAGGTGTGTTAAAAATTGATTGACTTTTTATCTTATATGTCTTGAATTTTAGAATGCTAATCAAATCGCTAGTATCAATGGATAACAAATTTGCATAGACATCTTTAAATCCTGGTGCTTTCTCTCGATAACCATTGATTCTTTGGGAATATTTTTTTGTTAAGTGAGTGGGCATGAAACTCCACCATTCAATTCCTAAATGATGAGATAAAACAGCATTAATTAGACGTCGTAAACTATTTTCAACAGAGTGAATATTTTTATATAGATCTTCAGCAAATTCTTCTGATTGATAATCTACAAGCCAAACACATTGCATCCATTCTTCTACCATTAGGTCTTTCAACATTATTTTCAAATCATGTAAATCCTTATCAACAGCAGTATTTTCTTTTGTTGAAATATCTACTCTTAGTTGATCAGCCCCAAGCAGATTAAACATAATGCTAAAGTCAACAAAATATTCTTTTTCAGCTAAGATTAGAGAACAACTACGTTTAGATTCCTCAGTATGATTAAATGATAAGTGTGTTAAATTTAAAGTTTGTTCAACTTTACGCATTAATTCATCTGTATAATTTTTGAAATTAAATTCATTTTGTTTATTATCAAGCATTATAAATCTTATCAATATCGCTACCCCCTTTAAAAAACAAACATTTCATTTCTAATAAAAATATTAAACCAGAAAATATCTTTTAAAAAGGCTTCTCATATTCGTTTATAACAGCCCTTTTAGATCTATCTAATGTGTGTGTATCCAAAAATATTAGATGCTTATAAATAAGAGTGTAAACCTCTTATAATTCATCTTTATAAAAATCAGTAAAATATCATCCATAATTACTGGAGAAGGCGCATCTTTTACATTAAAGTGCATTTGTTGGAGATATCGCTAAGAGTAGTAAAATCAACGCTTTTTCATGTCAAATCTTGCTTAGTATGTATTTTCGTTAAGATATTGGCAGTACACCAAATATATATGTACTATTAATTAGCCAATAATTTCCTTATACATTATATCAGCTAGGGGACATGGAAGTATAACAAAATATTTATATAAATTATTTTATTAATTTATACTGCATTAATATGAGGTGGTTCAAGTCGAAGGAAGGCGCCTTAGGGTGTCTTTTCTTTATTTCCAAAAAGGGTATCGAGGGACTAGCCTTTTCTAATTTGAAAGTAAACTTTTGAATATAAATTCAAAAAAAAGTTTGAGTTCTATACTTCTTACCCCATAAATAATTTAGTTTTCTTCCAATCATTGACTTGAGATTCACTACTAATAGAACTAATTATTTTTAAATCTTTTCATTTTAATTGTATAGTTTGAATATTCAATTAAATATTTATAAATAAATTCAAATGTTAGAAAATACAAATAATATGGTATTGTTATTTATGTAATATTCATTCCAAAAAAGGGGGATTTTTCATGTTCAAGAAAGTAATAATTGGAACATTAGCAACTGGAATTATGTTATCTGGTGCTGGAGGAGTATTTGCGGAAACACCTACTGATACAGGTGTAAAATTAAAAACGATTGATAATAAAAAAAGTTTTGTTAAGAAAAAAGAAAAACAAGACTTTCCTGGTTACAAATCAAAAGGGGAAATACCTACTGTAAAAGAGTGGGATGGAGTGACTTGGTATTTAAAAGGAGCAACTGAAGTAAGTAAAAATTCATGGACAGGACATTATGAAGGATGGCGAACAAGTAATAATTAAGAAACTTTAATTAAGTTTTCCAAGAAAACAAGTAAACAAATAAAAAGAAGACCGAACTAGATTGTTATTCTAGTTCGGTCTTCTTTTTATTTTAAATTCATTAATAATTAATTTTTTCATATCACTATAAAATACCATTATTAACATCCCTAATATAGTTATAAATAAAGAAATTCCTTCAATGCCATTTTTCAAAATTAAGATGGTTCAAGTCGGAGGAAGGCACCTTTGGGTGTCTTTTTTTCTACCTACAATCATTTAATTGTTATATAATAATATTATTGTATTTTAGGAGGAACATAAATGAACAAAAAACTAATCATTGGAATTATCGCTGTACTAGTAGCTATCATTGCTTCCGTAGCTATTTTTAAAGATTCCAAATCAGAAGATATGAAACCTAAGTATTCACAAAAAGATATGGATAAACTTATCGATCAACACTTTAATGAACAGCAAGAATTAAAAACACAAATCAAAGAGTTGAAATCTAAAGTAGACTCCTATGAAAAAGAGCAAACTAGGTCACTTCAACAAACTACACAGCCGAGTCAAGAAACACCTAAACCGCAAGAACAAGAACAGCCTAAAAAAGAAGACGTAAAGCCGGAGTCTCAACCGGAAAAGAAAGAAGTACCTAAACCGGAACAAACTACTGGAACATTAGCGAACCCAGTAAAGAACATCGACAAAACAGAAGCTATGAATAAGGTTAAAGAAAAAGCTAAGAAAGACTTCCCAGATGATTATTCTACTCAAAATTATGTTGCAAATAAACAATCCAAAGCATTTGACTATTTAAATAACATTGAAATTAAGTCGCAAGAAGAATTAAATATTATAAATAAGGCACTACGTGATTTTCCTACTGATTTTTCAACAGCAAAATATGTATATGAAAAACAAATGAAAGCTAAAGGTGAGCAAGAGGCCCAGTAATAATTTAATAAAACAGATAATAAACATGGTAAAATAATAATTGGATGGGAGTCCAATACATATTATTTTAATTAAGATGGTTCAAGTCAGAGGAAGGCACCTTAGGGTGTCTTTTCTTTATGAATAAGAGATAGATGGGAAAAATAAATTATAGGACAGAAATATAGTCTAAAACTTCTAAACTATCTTTTTATTTCCTTTCGACATAATATGACAATATAAAGATATTTAATTTGTTATTATTAACGTGGCAATCTTACATTTTACATAATTGGAGGAACAAACGTGGGAAAAATATTTAAGTTTGGATGCCTAGGCATTATAGCTTTATTTGTAATCGGAATAATTGCTATGGTTGCTGGTGGTGGAGATTCAACAGAACAAACTTCAACAGACACTAAAGCGGTATCAAAAGAAGGTGTATCTTCTGATGTGAAAATCTCTGTAGGATCTATGGAAACAGTAGATTCTGTGGGTAATGAATACTCAAAAGAACAAGCACAAGGTGTCTTTAAGATTTTAGAAGTTACACTTACTAATAATCAAAAAGACGCTATCACTGTTGATACTAACAGCTTTAAATTGGTAGATAACAAAGGTCGTGAATTCACATCTTCTGTACAAGGTCAATCATCTTTTGACTTAGCTAACGGTGGAAAAACTGACTTCTTCTTAAAACAATTAAATCCTGGTCTAACACAGACAGGGAAAATTGTATTTGATATACCAAAAGATGCTGAAGGACTTTTCTTAAAAGCTAGTGGCGGTATGACAGGTAAAGAAATTAATTTAAAAGTAGAATAGGAAAAAGGTACTCGAAAGAGTGCCTTTTTTTCTTAACAACTGACATTACTTAAGGTAGTAAAATAATGTTTGGACGGGAGTCCAATACATATTATTAAAATTAAAGTGGTTCAAGTCGGAAGGCACCTTTGGGTGTCTTTTTTTTTATAAAAAAGGACTCTAAAACGCCTTAAATTAGTAAACTTCAATATTACTCTTTTTTATTATTCTGTTTTAACTTAATATATTAATATTAAGTTAAAAAATGTTATAATTAGTAAATAATTATATTAATTAGATGGAGAGGATACAATATTATGGGTTATAAATTTCGTAGAATTATCCAGTTTTCTCCGGGTGTGAAAATTAACTTTACATACACAGGTATGGGAGGGAACTCTATTTCACCTGAATCAAGAACAACAACTTATGTACCTGGAACTGGAATCTCGTATACACC
>Ga0209025_1002582_pt1 | contig 18768 bp, 19 predicted proteins | sample AraplaMF_Col_mLB_FD_184256 | JGI IMG/M metagenome (GOLD analysis project Ga0209025, IMG submission 184256) | Arabidopsis root microbial communities from the University of North Carolina, USA - plate scrape MF_Col_mLB (SPAdes) (version 2) | ecosystem: Host-associated > Plants > Roots > Endosphere... | reverse complement strand
CTGCGCCAGCGCGATATCGGGGCACTTGTGGGCCTTGGCATGCGGGCGCAGTTTGATGTTCGCGCGGTCGGCCGCGGCCTGCATCAGGTCCACGTTGCGCGAAAAGGCGTCGAGTTCGAGGACCAGGGAGGGGGTGTCGATGGCGTCGGCGGGCTGGCCGGGCCGTGCGGGGGGGGGCAGGTCGAAGGCGATGGACATGGTGGCGGTCAGGGCTTCAGAACGGTCAGGGCGGTCAGGGCGGTCAGGGCGAGCGGGGGCGATCAGGGATTTCGGATCATGCGGCAGGGGTGCCAATGTTGCCGGCAGATGTCGCAGCACAGGCCGGCAGCCGCGTGAAGCGTAACACGGCGTGCGGGATGCTCCGCCTTGCGCTCCGGCGCGCGTCATCTACGATGGGTGGAATGTCCCGGCCGCCGCCGCACGGTGGCCTAACAGGAGCCCGACATGACCGTACTGCGTACTTCCCTGTTCCGGCTGGCCTGCGGCGCGCTGCTGGCCACTTCGGTCGCCAGCTTGCCGGCGCTGGCGCATCACGGCTGGTCAACCTATGACGAATCGAAGCCGCTGACCGTCACGGGCAAGATCGTGGAAACCCACTACGAGAACCCGCACGCCTCGATCCGCGTGGACGTGCAGGGCAAGCGCTGGCTGGCGGTGCTGGCGCCAGTGTCGCGCATGGAATCGCGCGGCGCCACGGCCGACAAGGTGGCGGTGGGCAAGACGGTCACGATGGTCGGCTACGCCAGCAAGGACAAGGCCGACGAAATGCGCGTGGAGCGCATCACGTTCGATGGCGGCCAGACCGTGGAGCTGCGTTGATGGGCGCTGACCCGGCATGGCGCTGATGGACGCGGTCGGCCCGTGGGCCGCCGGGCTGGCGGCATCGCCGTTTGCCACCTGGCTGCGCGCGTCGGCCTGGGCTTATCCGGTCAGCGAGATCCTGCATCTGGCCGGCATGGCGCTGCTGTTCGGGTCGATCGTGGTGGTAGACCTGCGGCTCGCCGGCCTGGGCCGGCGGCTGCCGGTCACCTTGCTGCTGCAGCATGCGCTGCCGGCGTCGCTGGTCGGCTTTCTCGTGATCGTGGCAAGCGGCGCGCTGCTGTTCGTGGCGCATGCCGACGAACTGGTGGCCAATCGTGCGTTCCAGTTCAAGCTGCTGCTGATTGGCCTGGGCCTGGCCAATGCGATCTGGTTCCATGCCGGCCCCTACCGGGCTCTGCATGCGGGCCGCGGCGGCTGGGAGACGGTGCAGCAGCCGCCGCCGTTCGCGCGGTTTTGCGCCGTGTTGTCGCTGGTGACATGGACGCTGGTCATTTGCGCGGGCCGGCTGATTGCGTACGTCTGACTCGCTGGAGTGATGCTTAAGACGCAATAATCGCCACCAATTTGATGTAACGCAAAGCGAGGCCTGGCCACGCTCAAGGTTTCAAGGCGCGGGACGTTAAGGCTGGGCTGAATCCTTACGAGTCGAGCCCCCTGATGAACAACCTGAGTATTCGCCACGGCCTGCTGGCGACGCTGGTGATTTTCGGCCTGATGATCGTTTTTGGCGCCGCGCTGGGCGTCAGCCAACTGAGTGCCAGCAGCGAGGCGGCGGAACGCGTGCATGTCATTGCCACGCGCGCGCTGCTGCTGAACGATGCCTACAAGGACATGACCCGTGCGCGCTCGGCGCTGACGCGCGCCTACAGCTCCGCCAAGGCCAGCGGCCAGGTCAACGACGACGCGCTGGCCAGCGCGCAGAAGTCGATCGGCAAGTCGAAGGACGAACTCGATGGCTTCGAGAAGGCCGTGGCCTTCCCCGAGCAGGACGCCGCCACGCGCGACGACATCATCGCGGCGGGCCGCGCTCATATGGAAGTGGTGCAGCGGGGCCTGGACGCGCTGCGCAAGAACGATCCCGACGGCTACGCCGCCATCAACGACAAGGACATCACGTCGTCCGGCGCGAAGTACTCGGCCGGCGTGGAGCGCTTTCAGCAATTCGCCGAGAAGCTGAACGACGACGCCACGGCCGACGGCCGCAAGCGGCTGAATCGCGTGATCCTGCTGGTGTGCGTGGGTCTGGCCATGTCAGCCGCGCTGATCGTGGTGGTGCACCTGGCGCTGCGCCGGCTGGTGGTGACGCCGCTGAACCAGGCGCGCGACCTGATCATGCGCGTGGCCGATGGCGACCTGACCATCGAGGTGCCGCAGGCGGGCCGCAACGAAATCGGCCAGCTGCTCCATGCGCTGTCGCGCATGCAGGCCGGCCTGACGCAGACCGTGAACAAGGTGCGCGCCGGCTCCGACGCCGTGACGATCGGGGCGCGAGAGATTGCCGCCGGCAACACCGACCTCTCGTCGCGTACCGAAGAGCAATCGTCGGCGCTCGAGCAAACGGCCGCCAGCATGGAGCAACTGACGTCAACGGTGGGCAACAACGCCGAGAGCGCCACGCATGCCAGCCAGCTGGCCCGCAACGCGGCCGACCTGGCAGCGCGCGGCGGCGAGGTAGTGCGCGGCGTCGTGCATACGATGAGCGAGATCAATTCGAGTTCGCAAAAGATCGTCGACATCATCGGCGTGATCGACGGCATTGCGTTCCAGACCAACATCCTGGCGCTCAATGCCGCCGTGGAAGCGGCCCGCGCGGGCGAGCAGGGGCGCGGGTTTGCCGTGGTGGCCGGCGAGGTGCGCAGCCTGGCGCAACGCAGCGCCAATGCCGCCAAGGAAATCAAGGGCCTGATCGATTCGTCGGTGGGCAAGGTCGATGCCGGCAGCCAGCAGGTGGAGCAGGCCGGCAGCACCATCGAGGAAATCGTGGCGGCCGTGAAGCGCCTGGCCGACACGGTGAGCGAGATTTCGGCGGCGTCGCTGGAGCAATCGTCGGGCATCACCCAGGTCAGCGAGGCGGTGTCGCAGATGGAGCAGGTGAACCAGCAGAACGCCGCGCTGGTGGAACAGGCCGCGGCCGCCGCCGATTCGCTCGAATCGCAGGCCAACCAGCTGGCCGCCGCCGTGGCCACGTTCCGCCTGGGCTGAGCCCCGTCGGGCGGGCCCTGGTCCGCCCGTCAGCCGGCTAGCTGTTCCTCCACGAACAGCAGCCGGTCGTTGCCCCAGTACAGCTTGTCATCGACGATGAAGCTGGGAGCGCCAAAGATGCCGCGCGCCACCGCTGCCTCGGTCACGCGCTTGAGTTCGGCCTTGACGTCGGCATCGTCGAGCATCGCCAGCGCTTCACGCGGGTCCAGCCCCGCCGCCACCAGCACCTGCCCGATCACGTTCGCGTCATTGAGGTTCTGGCCGGTTTCCCACATGGCACTGAAGATGGCCGCCACATAGCGTTGGAAGGCTGCGTCGCCCTGGCGCTGGTAGCCAATCGCGCCGCGCATCAGCGCCAGCGTGTTCACCGGAAAATGCGGATTGAGCCGGAACGGCACGTCGTAGCGCCGCGCCCAGCAGTCCAGGTCGCCATCGGACCACTGACGCTTGGCCGGAATCTCCATCGGGCTATGGTTGCCCGTGGCCTTGAACACCCCACCCAGCAGCATCGGCCGCCACACGATGGTGGCGCCGGTGCGCGCCGCCACGCGCGGCAGCTCCTTGTAAGCCAGATACGAATAGGGGCTTCCACCTGCTTGCTCATCGCGTGTCTCCGTTGTGGTTGGAATGGTGGCAATCGTCAGGGCGAAGTGACTTGCATTGTGACAGGAACGCAATCGTTCGGAACGGCTGTCGTCGCGGACGGCTGCAATTCCGGCTTGACTTTATATCGTACGATATATATCTTACGATACGTCTTACGACATATCGGAGTGCGACATGCGACATCTCTTTGGTCACAAGGGTCATCATCACGGGTTTGGCGGGCATCACCACGGCATGGGCCGCGTGATGGTGGCCATGGCAATGGGCATGGGGCGGGGCCGCGGTGGCGGCTTCTGGGCCCCGGGCGGCGGCGGCGGTGGCGATTTCGGAGGCGACGACGGTTTCGACGGCGAGAACCTGCGCCGCGGCCGCAAGTTCAGCGCGGAAGACCTGCAGTTGCTGCTGCTCTCGCTGCTCGACGAGCAGCCGTCGCACGGCTATGAATTGATCAAGGCGCTGGAGGCGCGCACCGGCGGCTTCTACAAGCCCAGCCCCGGCGTGGTGTATCCGGCGCTGACGTTCCTGGAAGACGTGGGCTACGCCACGGTGGACCTGGAAGGCAACAAGAAGCGTTACCAGCTTGCCGATGCGGGGCGCGCCTACCTGGACCAGCACCGCGAACGCCTGGAGCAGATGGTGGCCCGCCTGCAGCACGTGGCCCGCAAGATGGATTTCATGCGCCGCGCCATGAGCGGCCAGCCGCAGCGCGAAGCCGACGAGGGTGGCTGGGCGCCGGAACTGGTGCGCGTGCGTGGGCGACTCAAGCAGATGCTGATGATGCGCAGCGGCGCATCGGCCGAAGAGCAGCGGCGTATCGCGGCGATCCTCGAACGCGCGCTCGACGACATCGAAGGCGGCGCGGGTGGTGATGCCGGTAGCCAGCCCAACCAGCCGGAGGCCTGAGCATGAGCGATACCCGTGACCTGACCGTACAGCGCGTGCGCCATCCGCTCAAGATGCGCCTGCTCAAGGTACTGCGTACCCGCAAGGTGTCGCCGCAACTGCTGCGCGTGACGCTGGGCGGCGAGGACCTGGCCGACTTCGTCTCCGGCTCGTTCGACGACCACATCAAGGTCTTCTTTCCCGAGCCCGGCGCCAGCCAGCCGGTGTTGCCGCAGGCGGGGCCCGACGGCATCAAGTTCCAGGAGGGGCAGCCGCGGCCGCAGATGCGCGACTACACGCCGCGCCGCTACGACACCGCCGCGCGCGAGCTGGACATCGAATTCGTGCTGCATGGCGACGGGCCCGCGTCCACTTGGGCCGCACATGCGCAGCCGGGCCAGTACCTGGGCGTGGGGGGGCCGCGCGGCTCGTTCGTGATTCCGCGCGAGTTCGACTGGCACCTGCTGATCGGCGACGACACGGCGCTGCCCGCCATCGGCCGCCGCCTCGAGGAACTGGGCCCGCAGGCGCGCGTGATCGTGGTGGCCGAAGTGGCCGATGCCTCGGCGCGCATTCCGCTGGCCACTGGCCCACATGCCGAGGTGCACTGGGTGCACCGCGACGAGCACGGCGCCGACGGCGAGGACGTGCCCGAAGGCAGCCAGCTCGCGCCCACGCTGCGCTGGCTGAGCCTGCCCGAAGGCGAGGGCTATGTCTGGGCGGCCGGCGAAGCGGCCGCGATGCGCGAGGTGCGGCAGTACCTGGTGAACGAGCGCGGCATTGCGAAGGCGCGCATCCGGGCGTCGGCCTACTGGAAGCGCGGCAACGCGGCCGTGCACGAAACGATCGACGACTGATCTGAAAGTATGGTTTCCGTGGCGACGCGGCGCGGCTACACTGCCTGCACGCCTTTGCCAATATTGCTGGCATCGCCAACATTGCCACGGACCCTTCCATGCCCCGTTTTCATCCGCTGCCGCTGCTCGGCGCCCTGACCGCCGCCGCCGTGCTGGCCGCCTGCGCGCCAGACTCGTTCCGCAACTACGAAGCGCGCGGCCTGAACAGCTATCTCGACAAGATCCAGGACGTCTGCGCCAACACGCGCCTGAACGGCCAGCCGCTGGGCGAGTGGCTGCGCAGCGGATCGGACGACAGCGACAGCAACTACGTCTACTGGCTCGACCAGACCTCGCGCCTGTACTACAGCCGCATCACGGTGCCACAGTACCGCGATTCGATTGCGGGGTCGTTCGGCGGCAGCCAGACCAATGCCGACGCGCTGGACTGCATCGTGCGCATCTTGCCGGCAGACCGGCCGACCAGCCCGCCAGGCGGGATGTTCTGATTTTTTCCTGCATGGCCAGTTGTGCGATGGCGCGCGGCTGGCTATGATCAGTCCCCAGCGGCCGAGACAACGGCCGCGACGTCGCTCGGACGGTTCCGGGCGCTTACGTAAAGGACTCCTCCATGACTGCCGAATCCGGCAAGCGCCGCTTTGCGCGCATCGATCGTCTTCCCCCGTACGTCTTCAATATCACCGCCGAGCTCAAGATGGCCGCCCGCCGCCGTGGCGAGGACATCATCGACATGAGCATGGGCAACCCCGACGGTGCCACGCCGCCGCATATCGTGGCCAAGCTCGTCGACGCCGCGCAGCGGCCCGACACGCATGGCTATTCGGCGTCGAAGGGCATTCCGCGCCTGCGCCGGGCCATCTCGCACTGGTATCGCGAGCGCTATGACGTGGAGATCGATCCGGACAAGGAGGCCATTGTCACGATCGGCTCGAAGGAGGGGCTGGCGCACCTGATGCTGGCCACGCTGGACCGTGGCGACACCGTGCTGGTGCCCGATCCGAGCTACCCGATTCATATCTACGGCGCGGTGATCGCCGGCGCCGACATCCGCTCGGTGCCGCTCACGCCGGGCATCGACTTCTTTGCCGAGCTGGAACGCGCCATCCGGGGCAGCTACCCGAAGCCGAAGATGATCGTGCTGGGCTTTCCGTCGAATCCGACGGCGGCCTGCGTGGAACTCGATTTCTTCGAGCGCGTGATCGCGCTGGCGCGCAAGCACGACATCTTCGTGGTGCACGACCTGGCCTATGCCGACATCGTCTTCGACGGCTGGAAGGCGCCGTCGATCATGCAGGTGCCCGGCGCCAAGGACATCGCCGTGGAGTTCTTCACGTTGTCGAAGAGCTACAACATGGCGGGCTGGCGCATTGGCTTCATGGTGGGCAACCCCGACCTGGTGGCCGCGCTGACGCGCATCAAGAGCTATCACGACTACGGCACGTTCACGCCGCTGCAGGTGGCGGCCATCGCCGCGCTGGAAGGCGACCAGCAGTGCGTGAAGGAGATCGCCGCGCAATACCAGTCGCGCCGCGACGTACTGGCACGCGGACTGATCGAGGCCGGCTGGCCCGTGGATATCCCCAAGGCGTCGATGTATATCTGGGCGCGGATTCCCGAAGCGTATCGCGCGCTCGGTTCGCTCGAATTCTCGAAGCAGCTGCTGGCCAAGGCCAAGGTGTCGGTGTCGCCCGGTATCGGCTTTGGCGACTATGGCGACGAGTATGTACGCTTCGCGCTGATCGAGAACGAATCGCGCATCCGCCAGGCGGTACGCGGCATCAAGGCCATGTTCCGCGCCGACGGGCTGGTGAAGACGGTGGAGGGGTGAGCCGGGTCTGCGTCATGTGCCCGTGTTGTCTCCCCTCTCCCGCCCGCGGGAGAGGGGAGAAAACAGAACGGCATCGCTTCACCCCCTCAAACACCAAAATACCCCACGAACCGCTTCATGATGGGCGACAGCGCTGCGGCGCGGTGGGCCATCAGGATGCGGCTGGCTGCGTCGGGGCCGGCGATGTTGCGGTAGGCCACGCCCGGGATGCCCGTGCGCGCGTAGATGGCTGGCAACACCGACACCCCCGCGCCACTGGCCACGAGGCCGATGATGGTGGTGGCCTCGCGCGCTTCCTGGGCGACGTTCGGCGCGAAGCCCGAACGGTTGCATAGCGTGGTCACGTGGTCGAACAGCCCGCAGCCCAGCCCGCGCGGGAACAGCAAAAACCGTTCGGCGGACAACACGCTGATGTCGATGTCGCCGGCACCGGCCGCCAGCGCATGGGCCTGCGGCAACACGGCCACGAGCCGGTCGTCGAGCACCTCGCGCACGGCGATGCTGGCCGGCGGGCGGAACTGCGGCGACGGGCGCAGGAACGCGATGTCGATCTCGCCCTGTTCGAGTTGCTGGAGCTGCTGCCCCGTGGACAGGTGCACCAGTTCCAGCCGGGCATGGCGATGCGCCTCGCGGAACGCGTGCACCGCGCGCGGAAATACATCCTGCATCGGCACCGATGCCGTGAAGCCGACGCGAATCTCGCCTGCCTCGCCCGATGCCACCTGCTTGACCACCTCGCGTGCCTGATCGAGATTGGCGAGCGCCGCGCGTGCCTTGTCCAGGAACAGTTCGCCCGCCGGCGTCAGGGCCACATGGTGGCGCGACCGTTCCAGCAGCGGGCTGCCCAGTTCATCTTCGAGTGCCTTGATCTGCACGCTCAGCGGCGGCTGGCTCACATGCAGCCGGCGCGCGGCCTCGCTGAAGCTCAGCGCCTCGGCCACGGCCACGAAATATCGGAGTTGGCGGAAGTCCATGGGCCATCCTTGATACGAAATCGAAATAACCAGACATCTGAAAACGTATTGGACAGTATCACGGCCGCCGCCCAGAATGCGAGCACATCCTCACAACATTCTGGAGACTTGCATGCTGCGCGGCCTCGCTCGGTTTCATCTTTCGCAGGGCGCGCGCCGCCCGCTCATGACCACGCTGGTGGCGCTATCGCTGGCGCTGGCCGGCGGGGCGGCACGTGCCGACAGCTATCCTGACAAGCCCATCCGCCTGGTGGTGCCGTACGCGGCCGGCGGCGCGGTGGACATCGTGGCGCGCTCGGTGGGCCAGCGCATGAGCCAGCTGCTCAAGCAGCCGATCATCGTGGACAACCGCCCCGGCGCCAGCACCAATATCGGCATGGACTTCGTGGCCAAGGCCCCGGCCGATGGCTACACCATCATGATGGCGTCGAACAGCCTGGCCACCAACGCCGCGCTGTTCAACAAGCTCGGGTTCAACCCGTCCACAGACTTCGCGCCGGTGGCGCGCATCGGCGAGGCCTCGCTGGTGGTGGTGGTGCCGGCGAAGTCGCCAATCAAGTCGCTGAAAGACCTTGTGGCACAGGCCAAGGCCCAGCCCGGCAAGCTCAACTACGCCTCGGCCGGCAACGGCAGCTCCGGCCACCTGGCTGGCGAGATGCTGAAAGACGCGGCCGGCATCGACGTGCTGCACGTGCCGTACAAGGGCGGCGCGCCGGCCATCACCGACCTGATCGGCGAGCGCATCACGTTCATGCCGATCAACCCGCTGGAAGTCATCTCGCACATCAAGGCCGGCACGCTGCGTCCGCTGGCCGTGGCCAGCGCCACCCATTCCGCGCAACTGCCCAACGTGCCCACGTCGAAGGAAGAAGGGCTGCCGAACTTCACCGCGTCGGTGTGGTGGGGCCTGGTGGCGCCGGCCAAGACGCCCGCGCCGATCATCAAGCAGCTCAACACCGCCGCCAACACGGCGCTGGCCGACCCCGAAGTGAAAAAGCAGCTGGGCCAGCTTGGCGTGACGATCGTGTCGGGCTCGCCGGAGCAGTTCGGCCAGTTCGTGAAGACCGAAACCACCACATGGAACAACGTGATCCGCAAGGCCGGCATTACCGCCGACTGACGGATCGACAAACCGACGGGCCGGCACGCGCCCCCGCGTTTTCAGGAACTGACAGATGTCCGAGCAACAAGCAAACCAACCTTCGATCCTGGTCGTCAGCGCGCACGCTGCCGACTTCGTCTGGCGCGCGGGCGGCGCCATTGCGCTGTACGCCGAGCGCGGCTACCACGTGCGCATCGTGTGCCTGTCGTTCGGCGAGCGCGGCGAATCGGCCAAGATGTGGCGCCAGCCGGGCATGACGATCGAGCGCGTCAAGGCCGCGCGTTTGGAAGAGGCGCAGCGCGCCGCCAAGATCCTGGGCGGCACGCTCGAATGCTTCGACCTGGGCGACTATCCGCTGCGGGTGCCCGACCACGCGCTGCTGCGGCTGGCCGACATCTATCGCGAGATTCGCCCCGAGTTCGTGCTGAGCCATTCGCGCGAGGACATCTACAACTTCGACCACCCGCTCGCCACGCACGTGGCGCAGGAGGCCCGCGTGATTGCGCAGGCCCACGGCTACAAGCCCGAAGTGCCGGTAATCGGCGCGCCGCCGGTGTTCCTGTTCGAGCCGCACCAGCCCGAGCAATGCAACTGGAAGCCCGATGTGCTGCTGGACATCTCGGCCGTGTGGGAAAAAAAGCAGCGCGCCTTCACCACCATGGCCGCGCAGGAGCACCTGTGGGAGTACTACACGCGCGTGGCGCTGCAGCGCGGCGCGCAGGCATCGCGCAATTCGGACAAGAAGATTCAGTATGGGGAAGGCTACGCACGCGTATTCCCCCACGTCACGGAGGCCCTGGCATGAGAACCGTTGCCTATCGCAACATCCTGCGCGCCGACGCGCGCGACATCGAGACGCTGGGCAAGGCCGGCGTGGCCACGGTGCACGAGGCCCAGCGCCGCACCGGGCTGATGAAGCCGTACCTGCGGCCGATCCAGTCGGGCACCGCCATCGCGGGCAGCGCCGTGACGGCGCTGATGCATCCCGGCGACAACTGGATGATCCACGTGGCCGTGGAGATGATCCAGCCTGGCGACGTGCTGGTGGTGGCCCTGACCAGCGACTGCACCGACGGCGTGTTCGGCGACCTCCTGGCCACGTCGCTGAAGGCGCGCGGGGCGCGCGGGCTGATCCTGGATGCGGGCTGCCGCGACGTTGCCACGCTCAACGCGATGGGCTTCCCGGTCTGGTCGCGTGCGGTGTCGGCGCAGGGCGCGGTCAAGGAGACGGTGGGCGCAGTCAATGTGCCCGTGGTCTGTGCCGGCGCCCAGGTGCGGCCCGGCGACGTGATCGTTGCCGACGACGATGGCGTGGTGGTGGTGGCGCGCCCGCACGCGGCCGAGGTGGCGCGCAAGGCGGTGGAGCGCGAGGCGCTGGAAGCCGGCAAGCGCGAGACGCTGGCGTCGGGCGTGCTGGGCGTGGACATGTACAACATGCGTCCGGCGCTGGCCGCCAAGGGCCTGGTCTACGCTGACCAGACCGTGGACTGGTACAGCGGCGCCGACGAGGCCTGATCCGCCTGCCTGCCGTATCTGGTATAAGACCCCGGGAACATCGAAGCCGACCCCCGCCGGCGCGGGCGGGTCGGTGCATCCGGGGGAAGACAGATGGAATTGCGCCAGCTTCAGTATTTCGTGCGGGTGGTCGAGCTGGGCAGCATGAGCCGTGCCGCGCTCGAACTCGACATGGTGCAATCGGCGGTCAGCCAGCAAATCAGCCGCCTGGAAAGCGAACTGGCCACCCGGCTGCTGCGCCGCACGCCGCAGGGCGTGACGCCCACCGAGGCCGGGCTCGCCTTTTTCCATGAAGCCCAGCTCACGCTGCGCCATGCCGAACAGGCGCGCCGCGCGGCCCACCAGGCGCGGCTGACGGGCGCCGTCAGCGTGGGCCTGGCGCCCACCACCGCATCGGTCATCGGCGTGCCGCTGATCCGCGCCATGCGCGAGCGTTACCCCGACGTGCGGCTGCACATCGTCGAAAGCCTGTCCGGCCATCTCACCGCCATGCTCAACGCGCGGCAGCTCGACCTTGCCGTGCTGTTCAACACCCACGCGGCGCGCCGCTGGACGGTCATGCCGCTGCTGGAAGAAACGCTGTTCCTGATCCAGTCGCGCGCGGCGCTGCCGCAAGGCAAGGCCGACCCGCCCACGCAGCGCACGCTGCCCGACCTGGTGGACGTGCCGCTGATCATGCCGAGCAGCGCGCACGGCCTGCGCAGCACGCTCGATGCCGCGTTCGCGCGCGCCAAGGTGACGCCGCGCGTGGTGCAGGAGGTAGATTCGCTGGCCATGCTGATGGAGGCCGTCGACATGGGGTTTGGCGCCACGCTGCAGCCATGGGCCGCCGTGGGCCGTTATCCCGATGCGGAAACGCGCTTCCACCTGGCCCAGGTGGACGACCCGCAGGTGGGCCGCCAGAACCTGCTGTGCAGCTTGTCCGACGATGAACTGTCGCCCGCCGCGCTGGCATTGCGCGTGGTGCTGGCCGACACGGCCCGCGGACTCGTCAGGTCGGGCGAGTGGCGCGGGGCGAGGTTGCTGGAAGCCTGAGCCCTCTCATCCCGCACCGGGCCCGGGCTGGTGGAATGCCGGGCGGCTTCCTATCCTTCTGTGTGAAAGGGCGGCGGTGCCGCCGGATACGCCCGGCGCGAGCGCGCCACGCCCATTTGCCCAAGGGGCGGGGTGGGGCGGCATGCGCGCATTGATTCTCTGTTCCGTGCAATTCCTGCTGGCGGTCACGTGGACGCTCTATGTGGCCTTCCTGCCGCAACTGGCCGCGCAGGCCGGCCTGCCGCGCACCCAGGTGGCGTGGGTGTTGATGATGGACCAGTTGATCTTTGTCGTCATGGACCTGGCGCTGGGCATCGGGGCCGACCGCGTGGCCAACGCCATGCGCAGGCTGGGCGGCTGGATGCTTGGGTTGTCCGTGGTCTCGGCGCTGGCCTTCGCGCTGCTCCCCGGGGTGGCGTCTCCGGCCTGGCTCATTGGGCTGGCCGTTGTCTGGGCGGCCACCTCATCGGCGTTGCGCGCGCCAGCCATGGTGCTGATCGCACGCCGCCTGCATGGTGGCGCCCCGTCGTTTCTGGTGGGGTGTTCGCTGCTGGGCGTGGGACTTGCCGGTGCCGTGGCGCCGGTCTTGACCGCACGGCTGCGTGACGTGTCGCCGCTGCTGCCTTTCATGGCTGCCAGTGTGGCGCTGGTGATCGCCGTGGTGGCGTTGCGAAGGTTGGAGCCTGCCCCGGCGCTCGCGGATGACACGACTGCGCCAGCCCCGCCGCGACGTTTGCCGATGGCCCACACGTGGCTGCTATTCCCGGCGTTCGGATTGCTCGCGCTTGGATTTCAGGTCCACACCGCGGTGAATTCGGCACCGGCCTATCTGCGCTACGTATCCGCCGCGCAGCTCGTGCAGGTGACGCCGGCGTTCTGGATCGGCTTCGCGCTGTGCGTGTTGCTACCGGAGGCCCCGGCACTGCGGCGCTATCCCGCACGGGTGATGCTGCTGGCGGCTGCGGTGCTGGGGGCGCTGGCGCTGTCCGCTTTCGCATCGGCGGAATCGCTTTCCGCGGTGCTGGTGGCCCAGTGCGCCGCGGGCGGCCTATGGGGCATCGCGCTTGGCGCAGTGCTCAATGCAGCGCTCGATGCTGGCCAGGTCGGCCGCGAAGGCGCGTTCACCGGCCTGGTATTTGCCGTGGCAGCAAGCGCCGCTTTCCTGCGGATTGCCACGGTGGCGTCGGGCGCGGCCAAGACCGGCCCGCTGGCCCCATGGCTGCCATGGGCGCCGGCCCTGGTATGGAGCCTTGCGGCACTGCTGCTGGCTGCTTTCGTGGCAGGCAATCTGCGGGTCCGGGATGGCCGTCCAGGGTCGTATATCAATACGTAGCCGCCCACGGGCCGACCGGACGGCCATGCCCGCCAATGCACCCATGGCGCTTGCGATGCAACCGCGCTGGCTCGTGCCGTCCAGCCCCATCACGATTCGTGATACCCCCATGCCGGACAAGGGCTGAGCAGCCTTCCGGCGGGCGGATAGAGTCCGGGACAGACTCTTGAAGCCATAGAAAAGCCGTGTCCCTCCCCAACCAATACTCCTGCCGGCAGGGCGTTTGCGCATGATCGACGTCCTGGTAATCGGCGGCGGCAATGCCGCCCTCTGTGCCGCGCTGATGGCCCGCGAAGCCGGGGCCAGCGTGATGCTGCTCGAAGCGGCCCCGCGCGAATGGCGCGGCGGCAATTCCTCCCATACCCGCAACCTGCGCTGCATGCACGACGCGCCGCAGGACGTGCTGATCGACGCCTACCCCGAAGAGGAGTACTGGCAGGACCTGCTCAAGGTCACCGGCGGGCTGACCGACGAGACCCTTGCGCGGCTGGCCATCCGGGCCTCGTCGACCTGCCGCGACTGGATGCGCAGCCACGGCGTGCACTTCCAGCCGCCGCTCTCGGGCGCGCTGCATGTGGCCCGCACCAATGCCTTCTTCATGGGCGGCGGCAAGGCGCTGGTCAACGCGTACTACCGCAGCGCCGAGCGGCTGGGCGTGCAGATCCGCTACAACGCGCCGGTCGATGCAATCGAACTGGACGGCGACCGCTTCGTGGCGGCCCGCATCGGCGCCGAGCGCATCGAGGCCCGCGCCTGCGTGCTGGCCGCCGGCGGCTTCGAATCGAACCGTGCATGGCTGCGCGAGGCGTGGGGCCAGAACGAACGTGGCGAATGGCCGGCCGACAATTTCCTGATCCGCGGCACGCGCTTCAACATGGGCGTGCTGCTGCGATACATGATCGAAGCGGGCGCCGATGCGATTGGCGACCCGTCGCAATCGCACTGCGTGGCCATCGACGCGCGCGCACCGCTCTATGACGGCGGCATCTGCACGCGTATCGACTGCGTCTCGCTGGGCGTGGTGCTGAACGCCAACGGCGAGCGCTTCTACGACGAAGGCGAGGATTTCTGGCCCAAGCGCTATGCCATCTGGGGCCGGCTGGTGGCGCAGCAGCCCCAGCAGATCGGCTATTCGATCATCGACGCCAAGGCCGTGGGGCGCTTCATGCCGCCCGTGTTCCAGGGCGTCAAGGCCGACACGCTGCCGGAGCTGGCGCGCAAGCTGGGGCTGGACGTCGCCACCTTTCTGCGCACCATCAATGACTACAACGCGGCCTGCCGCGTTGGCACGTTCGACCACACCACGCTGGACGACTGCCATACCGAGGGCGTGACGCCGGCCAAGACGCACTGGGCGCGCCCGATCGACACCGCGCCGTTCTATGGCTACGCGCTGCGGCCCGGCATCACCTTCACCTATCTGGGCCTGAAGGTGAACGAGGAATCGGCCGTGCATTTCGCCGGCAAGCCCAGCCGCAACCTGTTCGTGGCCGGCGAGATGATGGCCGGCAACGTGCTGGGCAAGGGCTACACGGCCGGCGTGGGCATGGCCATCGGCACCGCGTTCGGCCGCATCGCGGGCACCCAGGCGGCCAGGGCGGCCAGGTCAACGGGCCCGACCGGCGCGGCACCCCGCGCAAACCAGGCATCACAGGCATCACAGGAAACGGAACATGCAACATCTTGAAGCGCTGACCCGCGAGGCGGCGGCGCTGGCGAACGGCGCGCTGCCCCTGACCACGGACGAGGCCGAGGTGGCCCGTACCCTGCAGATCTGCAATGCCTGCCGCTATTGCGAGGGCTTTTGCGCGGTGTTTCCGGCCATGACGCGCCGGCTGGACTTCCCCAAGGCCGATATCCACTATCTGGCCAATCTTTGCCACAACTGCGGCGCCTGCTACCACGCCTGCCAGTACGCGCCGCCGCACGAGTTCGCGGTGAACATTCCGCAGGCCATGGCCAAGGTGCGCGTGCAGACGTACGGCGACTTCGCGTTCCCGGCCGTGCTGGGCGGCCTGTACCGGCGCGCCGGCATGACGGTGGCACTGGCGCTGGCCGGCGGGCTGGCCCTGTTCCTGCTGATGGTGCTGGCCATGCGCGGTTCGCTGTGGCACGCGCCGCTGGCCGGCAATTTCTACGCGATCTTTCCGCACAACCTGCTGGCGGCGATGTTCGGCGCGGTGTTCCTGTGCGCGGTGGTGGCGCTGGGCATAGGCGTGACGCGGTTCTGGCGCCAGGTGACGCCCGGCACGCGCAGCGGCGATGCGGCTGGCGCGGCGCTGGGCGGCGCGGCGCACGACGCGCTGAAACTCAAGTATCTGGACGGCGGCCACGGCCAGGGCTGCAACAACGATGACGACGCTTTCACGCTGCTGCGGCGCCGCTTCCACCATTTCACGTTCTACGGCTTCATGCTGTGCTTCGCCGCCACCACCGTGGCCACGCTGTATCACTACCTGCTGGACCTGCACGCGCCGTATCCGGTGACCAGCGCGCCGGTGCTGCTGGGCATCGCGGGCGGCATTGGCCTGCTGGTGGGGCCGGCCGGCCTGCTGTGGCTGAACCTGAAGCGCGACCCGCGCACGATGGACGCGAACCAGAAGCCCATGGACCGCGGCTTTATCGCACTGCTGTTCCTGACCAGCGCCAGCGGCCTGGCGCTGCTGGCGGGCCGCGAGACCGGCGCCATGGCGGCGCTGCTGGCGGTGCACCTGGGCATTGTGATGGCGCTGTTCCTGACCTTGCCCTACGGCAAGTTCGCGCACGGCATCTATCGCAGCGCGGCCTTGCTGAAGTACCACATCGAGAAGCGCCGACCCAGCGATCTGGCGCTTGGCGCGGACTGAGCCAGCAACCATCACGCATTCACCAAGGAGACAAGACATGACAAAACCCGGGGTGCTGAACATCCCATCCATGCGCGGCCAGTGCAGCGAGGCGGAATGGCAGGCGCGCGTGGACCTGGCGGCCTGCTACCGGCTGGTGGAGCTGTATGGCATGGCCGACATGATGGCCAACCATATTTCGGTGCGCGTGCCCGACGAGGAAAACGCCTTCCTGATCAACCCGTACGGAATGATGTACGAGGAGATCACGGCCTCTTGCCTGATCAAGGTGGACCACGACGGCAAGATCCTCTCGAAGCCCGATTTCGGCGCGCTGGACTACGGCATCAACAAGGCCGGCTACGTGATTCACAGCGCCGTGCACGAGGCGCGGCCCGAAGTGGCCTGCGTGATCCACACCCATAGCTGGGCGTCGATGGCCGTGTCTTCGCTGGCCTGCGGACTGCTGCCCATTACGCAGACGGCCATGCGCTTCCTGCGGATCGGCTACCACGACTACCAGGGCGTGGTGCTCGACACGGCCGAGCAGGCCTCGCTGATTGCGGATCTGGGCCGTGGTGAAGCGCTGATCCTGCGCAACCACGGCGCGCTGACGGTGGGCAACACCGTGGGCGAGGCGTTCAACTGGATGCACCGGCTGGAACTGGCGTGCCGCTCGCAGGTGGCAGCCATGTCTTGCAACACGCCGCTGCAGGACGTGCCCGCCGACGTGCTGCAGGAGACGTGGAACAACTACCAGCCCGGCACGCGCCGTCCGTACGGGGTGATGGAGTGGCCGGCGCTGCTACGCAAGCTGGACCGCATCGACCCGGGCTTCCGCGACTGACCCGGATGCGCGGCGGGTGCCTTCCCGGCGCCCGCAACCCGCCCCGCAAAGACGGCGGCCGGGCACAAAAACACAAGAAACGACGACTGGACGGAGACAAACCATGCATGGCATCGCCCCCCGAAAACTTCTCGCGCCCTGGCTGCTCGCCAGCGCCCTGTCCACCGGCCTGATGATGGCGCCCCACGCCCGCGCCCAGGAATATCCGGCCAAGCCGGTGCGCGTGGTGGTGGCCTTCACGGCCGGCGGCACCACCGACATGCTGGCGCGCAGCGTCAGCCAGCAGCTGGCGCAACGCTTCAAGCAATCGTTCGTGGTCGACAACCGCCCCGGCGCCGGCGGCAATATCGGCACGGAGTTCGTGGTGCGCGCGCCGGCCGACGGCTATACGCTGCTGGTGAACTCGGTGGGCCCGATCTCGATCAACCAGACGCTGTACAAGAAGCTCAACTACGACCCGCTGACCGACCTGATACCGGTGGTGCAGATCGCCGATGTGCCCAACGTGCTGGTGGTGCATCCGTCGCTGCCGGTCAAGACCTTCGAAGAGTTCGTGGCCTATGCCAAGGCCAACCCGGGCAAGCTCAACTACAGCTCCACGGGCGTGGGCACGTCGTCGCACCTGTCGGGTTTCATGCTGACCGAACGGATGGGCGCGCCGGCCACCCACGTGCCGTACAAGGGCGCCGATGCGCTGAACGACCTGTTGTCGGGGCGCATCCAGTTCATGTTCGCCACCATTCCGTCGGTGATGTCGCATATCCAGGCCGGCAAGCTGCGCGCGCTGGCGGTGACCAGCGCAAAGCGCTCGCGCTCGCTGCCTGACCTGCCCACCGTGGCCGAAAAGGGCTTTCCGGGCTTCGAGGCCGGCTCGTGGTTCGGCTTCTTCGCGCCGCGCGGCACGCCGCCGGACGTGGTGACCAAGGTCAATCAGGCGGTGAACGACATCCTCCCGTCGCTGCAGGCGCAGATGATTCGCGAGGGCGCCGATCCGGTTGGCGGCTCGCCGAAGCAGTTCGGCGATTTCACGCAGAAGGAGTACGTCAAGTGGAAGGCCGTGGTAAAGGCCTCGGGCGCCACGGTGGACTGAGCCGCGCCATGACATCGCCATCGCCTGATTCGCAACCGCTGCGCATCCTGCTGTCCGCCGACGCGCTGCGCGCGAACCGCGCCGGCATCGACGCGGCCGCCGGTGGCTCGGCCGCCTGGCAGCCGGTGGTGGTGCCGGACGTGGCGGACGGCCGTATCGTGGATGCCGACGTGGCCTTTGTGTCGCGCGACGTGACGGGGCTCTCTACCAAGCACGAGATTCTGCCCGCCACGCAGCGCTTCTACACCGCGATGCGCGCGGCGCCGTCGCTGCGCTGGACGCACACCCATTCGGCCGGCGCCGACCGGGCCATCTTCAGCCAGCTGCGCGAGCGCGGCGTGACCGTCACCACGTCGTCCGGCGCCAACGCCGGCGTGGTGGCGCAAACCGCGCTGGCTGGCCTGCTGGCCCTGGCGCGACACCTGCCGCAACTGCTCGACGCGCAGCGCGACCGGCGCTGGGCCCCTCTGATCGGCAGCGAACTGCCGCGCGACCTGCAGGGCCAGCGCGCCACGATCGTCGGCTGGGGTCCGATCGGTCAGCAGATTGGCGCCGTGCTGCGCGTGCTGGGGCTGGCGGTGACAGTCGTCCGGCAACGCGCCGAGGCGATGGAGCCGGGGTTCGAGCCGGTGACGTTCGCGCAGTTCGCCGCGGTGGTGCCTCGCACGGACTGGCTGATCCTGGCCTGCCCGCTCACCGACCGCACGCGCGGGCTGGTGGACGGCGCCACGCTGCAGGCGCTGCCCGCCGGCGCGCGGCTGGTCAATGTGTCGCGCGGCGAGGTGGTGGACGAAGCGGCGCTGATCGATGCGCTGCGCGCCGGCCGGCTGGGCGGCGCCTACCTCGATGT
>Ga0209025_1002577_pt1 | contig 18825 bp, 15 predicted proteins | sample AraplaMF_Col_mLB_FD_184256 | JGI IMG/M metagenome (GOLD analysis project Ga0209025, IMG submission 184256) | Arabidopsis root microbial communities from the University of North Carolina, USA - plate scrape MF_Col_mLB (SPAdes) (version 2) | ecosystem: Host-associated > Plants > Roots > Endosphere... | reverse complement strand
GGTGATGGCAATCGTCGGCGCGAGGAAGGGCAAGGTGATCGAACGAAACCGCTGGAACCAGCCGGCGCCGTCGATGGAGGCTGCCTCATAGAGATCGCGCGGGATCGCCTGCAGTGCGGCAAGCAGGGTGATCGCGAAGAAGGGGATGCCCCACCAGACATTGGCGATAATCGGTCCCCACATCGCATGGTGCGGATCGGAGAGGATGTTGGCAGGCTCGCTCATCAGCCCCAGCGCAAACAGCCAGTGCGGGATTGGCCCGATCACGGGATTGAAGAGCCAAGCCCAGTTCAGACCGGCGAGGAAGGACGGGACAGCCCAGGGCAGAAAGACCAGAGCCTGCACGACACCCCTGCCCCAGAACGGCTTGTCGAGCAGAAGCGCGAGGATGAGGCCGAAGATGAACTGCAGCAGGACGGAGGCGCCCGTCCACAACAGCGTATTCTTCAAGGCACCGTAAAAAGCGGCATCTTGCGAGAGTGCACGGAAATGGTCGAGCCCGATGAAGCCGCCCGAAAAGGGATTGAGCAGCTGGATGTCACGAAACGCGTAGGACACCCCAATCACCAGTGGCACCAGCATCACCGCAATGATCAGGACCAGCGATGGCGCACTGTAGAGATAGGGTTCGGAGGCATCGGCGACGCGCTTCAGCCAGGGGCGTCTGTCCTGGCGCCTTTCCAGCGTATCGGCAGTCATGGTCATCAGACAAAATCCGTTTTGCGGCGCTTGTTGCGCCGTCGCAAGACAGGGAAGGAGGCGGCGGACAAGTCCGCCGCCGGTGGTCCGTTACTTCTTGGCGAGGAACTTCTGCTGTGCCTTGGTCAGATAATCTGCCCACTGGTCAGCCAGTTCCTTCGGCGTGATGTCGCCGAGAAGCGCCTGCTGGGTCGTCTTGATCGCGAGCGAATCCTTGAAGAAGGCGAACTCCTCGAGGTAGGTCGGCATCACGGTCGGAACGATATTCGGATCGGCCAGCTCCTCGAACCAACCCTTGAACTGATCGCCCGCATAGAAGGGATCCTTCTCGGCCGAGGTATGAACCGGAAGTGCGCCCGTCCGCTTGTTCCACTCGATGTTGCCCTCAGGCGATTCAAGTGTCTCGATCAGCTTCCAGGAGAGATCCTTGTTCTGGCTGGTGGTGAACATCGACCAGCCGGCAAAGCCGATTGTCGTGAAGCCCTTGCCGCTCGGGCCGACCGGCATCTTGGTGACGCCGAAATCTTCCGGCTTCATGCGCTGGGCAACCGCGATCAGCGCGTCCGGATCCTGGTCGAGCATCGCGCAGGTGCCTGAATAGAAGCCGGCGACGGTTTCATTGAAGCCCCAGTTGACGCTGTCCTTCGGCGTCAGGCCCTTCTTGTAGAGATCGACAACCCATTCGAGACCCTTTGCCCAGCCTTCGCTGTTCATGGTCGAGGTGCCGTCCTCGTTGAAGAACTTGTTGGAGCCCGCCATCGTCGCGCCGAACATCACCCAGCCGTTCAGGCCGCCCGGACCACCGCGCAGGCAGTAACCGGACTTGCCCGGGAGCTTGGAGACCTTTTCGGACGCTGCGACGAAATCGTCAAGCGTCTTCGGCGGCTCGGAAACGCCCGCTTCCTTGAAGAGGTTCTTGTTGTAGAACAGCGCACGCAGGTAGAAGCCGTAGGGCAGCATGTAGGCGGTGTTCTTGACGTCGCGGCCGAGTTCAAGGGCGCGCGGCGTCAGGCCCTTGGTGTGCTCCCATTTGGCAAGGTAGGGCTCGAGGCTTTCGAGCATGCCGTTGTTGGCATAGAGCGAAAGCCAGGTGTCGGGCATTTCCATCACGTCTGGCGTGTCGCCGGCCGAGACCATGGTCGCGAACTTCTGGAAGGCTTCGTTCCAGGGCAGCGAGATGATGTCGACCTTGGTGCCGGGGTTTGCGGCCTCGAACTTGCCGACGATCGATTTCAGGGTCTCGGTTCGTTCGGGGCTGGTGATGACCTCGACCAGTTTCAGCGTGGTATCGGCGAGCGCCGTACCGGCCATCATCGTGGCGAGTAGAGTGGCGGTGATCAGTCTTTTCATGCTTGCTCCCCCTTTTCAGGTTTTTCAGGTTGTCAACTCAAGAGGCGACCGCCAATGCCGCCTCGATGTCCTTCCACAGCGCCTCAGTTCCTTCGAGGCCGACGTGAAGGCGTACTGACCGCGCATGGATCCCGAAGGTATGCGCGGAATTCGGCTGTGCCTTCTGCTGAAGCACGACCTCGCCTGGTACGATCAGGCTTTCATGCCCGCCCCAGCTCACTCCCAGTTTGAAGAGCTTGAGGTGATCGGCGAAGGCGCGGATATCGACACCTTCGCGGAATATGAAGGAGAACAGGCCCGACGTGCCGTTGAGGCCCGCAGGCAGGCGGTTGGCAAGGCCCGGATGGCAGACTGTCTCCACCACGTCGAGCTCCTGCAGGCGCTTGGCGATCGTCATCGCAGCGGCCTCATGTGCCCGCATGCGGATCGGCAAGGTACGCAGGCCGCGGATCAAAAGCCATGCATCGAACGGTGACAGCTTGCCGCCGAGATAGGGATAGGCCTCCGCCTTGATGCGCGCGATCATCTCCTTCGAGCCGGCGACGACGCCAGCAACGACGTCGCTGTGGCCGCCGAGATATTTCGAGGCCGAATGGATGACAATATCGACACCGAGCGAGATCGGCTGCTGGAAGTAGGGGCTTGCCCAGCTGTTGTCGATCATCGTGACAATGCCATGCTTCCTGGCGAGTGCCGCGAGCGCGCCGACGTCGTGGGCTTCCATAACCCAGCTCGTCGGGCTTTCCATGTAGAAGACCTTGGCGCCCGGCAGTGCCTTTGCGACGGCTTCCTCGTCGCGACCATCGACATAGGTCACCTCGACCTTCATGCGCTTCAGGATGGTGCCGAACAGGCGGAAGGCATCAGGATAGACGTGCTTGACTGCAACGATCCGGTCGCCCGGCTCGACGAAAGACAGGACCGCCGAGGAGATTGCAGCCATGCCGCTTGCAAAGCCGAGGGCATCTTCGGCTCCTTCGAGCTTTGCCAGCATCTCCTCGAACATGCGAACGGTCGGGTTGAGGCCGCGCGTATAGATCGGGCGCACCTTCTCTCCGCGATAGGAGGAGATCATGTCGTCGTAGTCGGAAAAGGTGAAAAGCGACGTCTGGAAAATCGGCGGCACAACGGCTTCGGCGAAGTTTCCCTCGTCGTGTGCAGTGATCAGCGAGGCAAGATCGAACGCGTCTGCGCCGTTATTCATTTGGACATTTCCTTGATGTCTTCCTCGACAACCTCGAGGATTTTCAGGGTCTCCTCCCGCGCGGCCTCGGCATCCCGGGCGGCGATCGCGTTGAAGAGCGTACGGTGAAAGGGAAAGGAGCGGCGGGCAAAATCCTCGCGCTCGAACGGGTGCTCCCAGAACTGCCAGAAGGTCTCGCGCATCTGCTCGAGAAGCTGGCGAAAGAGCGGGTTATGGGTCGCGTCGTAGATGGCAAGGTGGAAGGCGAGGTCTTCCGGGCCTGATGTGCCTTTCTCGATATGGACGCGCTCCATCTCGTTGAGGTTCTGCTCGATGAGAACGAGATCCTTGTCGGTCCGTTTTCTTGCGGCGACCATGCAGGCCTCGCATTCGATCCCGCGTCGCACCTCCAGCGTCTGCAGCAGCACGTCGCGCAGATGGCCGGTGTCGAGGGAAAGCGGCATATGGATTGTCGCCTTCGAAACCGGTTTCAAGAGGTAAGTACCGCTGCCCTTGCGGGTTTCGATAACGCCGAGTGCCTGGAAGTGACGGATCGCTTCACGGATCGTCGAGCGGCCCACCATCAGCGCCGACATCAGTTCGCGCTCCGCCGGCAGCCGATCGCCGGCTTTTAGCTGCGCGCTTTGGACATAGTCGGCGAGCGCGTCTGTTACCTGACGCGCCCGATCGATCGCCGGAAGCGGCCGGATAATCGGCCTATCGTTGCCTGATGCCTTCATGGTTCCCCAGATTATTATAGGCAGTCGACCCTTAAATTGGTCTGACATCTTAGCATTTCGCAAAGATCACGCGGCGTCAAGCTGTCTTTGGTAGCGACAGGATCTTCGCGAACACGGCAACAAAAACCAACCAGAACGGATCTTGTAGCATCAGCATGAACTCCACACCGGACCAGTAGGAGCTGCCATTGGCGCTGGTGTCGCGGCACTGCGGGTGGCAACCGGGGAAGCGCTATCGGGGGTTTTCGTAGGCGGCTATGCTGGAAGCTACGGACCGAGCGTTGGTGTTGCCGCCGGCCTGGGATAGGGGAGGCTTAGGGTGACCTCAGCGATCTCCACTAATAGCTTGAAACAGGCACCTCCCAGAGCGGGAGGTGCCTTTTGATTTTCTTGTACGCCATGTACCCGCCTTGCAAAGGCTGAACAAACCTCTCGTCGCGGCAGTCGTGGGTGGCGGCGTTTCTTTTTCATTGTTATCAAATATCTTTGAGAGCGTTACTCAGGTTTCAGCCGAACCGGGCACTCTAGTTCTGTGGCAGCAAAAAGCTGCCGACCTTCTGCGGCACACCTGTCTCTCCCATATCCCAATAGATGCCGGCCATTACCGCGAGTCCCTCGCGCACGAGGGAAACCGGAAGGTGCTCGTTCGGCGCATGCTGCGAGCATCCCGGGTAGGAATGCGGAATCCAGATGGTGGGAAGTCGGAGAATGTCCGAGAAGATGTCGTTCGGCAGCGAGCCGCCAAGGTTGGGCAATATCGCCGGCTTCTTTCCAGTGGTTCGGGCGATCGAAGCAACCGCCCACCGAACCCAGGGATGATCGGGGTCGAGGCGCGTGGCGTAGAAGCTCTCGTCTGCCGATTTCGCGACCTGAACCATCGCAAAGCCGTTTTTATTAAGATGCCGACGTAGCGCTGGCAGGATGTCAGCCGTATCGATCCCGACGACGAAGCGTAACTGACACCGCGCCCAGGCGCGCGGTGGAATGGCGTTCACCGGCGTCTTTGGATTTCCCGCTTCGCATGCAAGCACCGAAAACGACGGCCATGCAAACACCTTTTCGGCGGCCGACAAGCCAGGTTCACCCCATTCAGGATCGACGTTTGCGTCGCTGCTGTCCTCGACCTCACAGTCAGAAAGAGCCTCCCTGACGTTGTCAGGAATTTCCGCCGGCCGCCATTCCGGAATCAGGATTTCTCCGCTCTGCGACACGATGCTCGAGATCGCATGCGCGAGTTGGATTGCCGGATCGGAAAGCAGCCCGCCCCAGTTGCCCGAATGATGTCCACCTTTGCGCGCGTCGATCCAAAGGTCGAAGCTCATCGCGCCGCGCGACCCGAGAAACACGGTCGGACGGCCGGCAGACAGTCGCGGGCCGTCGGATGCGATCAGGACGTCCGATCGGAATAGCTCCTTATGGTTTTCAGCCAGCTTCCTCAGGCCCGGGGAAATGTTCTCCTCGCCCATCTCGATCAGATACTTGGCGTTGAAGCCCAACCGGCCCCTTGATTCCAGCACAGCCCGAAGCGCGCCGATGTTGATCGAATGCTGCCCCTTGTTGTCGGCCGTGCCGCGGCCAAACCACTTCCCATCGCGCTCTACGAGGTTCCAGGGCGATAGCCCCTCTTCCCAGCCATCGGCAAGGCCCCGCACGACATCGCCATGCCCATAACCCAGGACCGTCGGCCGAGCCTCGTCCTCGAGGCGCTCGGCGTACAGGAAAGGCCATCCGTCCTGTGACAGTTTGCGGCAGGAAAATCCAAGCGCTTCGAAGGCAGGCCCGATTTCGGCCTCGATATAGTCGGTCAGAATGGGAGTTCGTTCGGGATTCTGGCTCTCCGTAGGCATGCAGATCCGCCGCGCCAGGTCGGCTCGGAGATCGCCGGAATCGACATAGGCTTCAGCCTTGGCAATAGCGGCATCGCGGTCGGGTTCGGACACGGTCCCCTCCAACGCTTAAACCCTGAGTATTATTTATTAGAACATGCTTGCAGACGTTTTGCGAGAGCGGGCAGCAGTGCAGCACCCAAGTCTGTGCACAGTTTTCGGGCAGCCAACGGATCGTCGGCGACCTACGCGATCAACCACGCTTGCGGCAAGGTCCAGACGGTGGACCTCTCGACCTGCGACTTCGTGCTCTTCAACCCGAACTACGGCGGCAAAGGCGCACTCGCCAATCGGTGGCGAACCACGTCGACGTATCGTCTGCGACGCTTGCAGCGAATGCCGCAAGCATCGCATTTCAGGCGGCCTTCTCGGACAGGGCGGGAGTCCGGTAGGCGATGAGGTCCTCGATCGTGATCAAACGCAGCCCGTGTTTCTCTGCAAATTTCTCCAGTTCCGGCAGTCGCGCCATGGTGCCGTCGTCATTGGCCACCTCGCAGATCACGCCGGACGGGGAAAGCCCTGCAAGCTTCGCCAGATCGACGGCGGCCTCGGTATGGCCGGGCCGAGACAGGACGCCGCCCGGATGTGCCCGCAGCGGAAAGATGTGGCCGGGCCGTGCGAAGTCATTCGGGCCGGACTCCTGTCTGACGAGCGCCCGAACTGTTGCCGCCCGGTCAGCCGCCGAAATGCCGGTAGTCGTCTCTGGGATGTAGTCCACAGAGACAGTGAACGCGGTCTTGAGCGTCTCGGTGTTGTGCGCAACCATCAGCGGAATGTCGAGCTCGTCGAGCCTCTCGCCTTCCATGGCGACGCAGATCAAGCCTCTGGCGTGGTTCATCATGAACGCGATCGCCTCGGGAGTAATCGCGTCGGATGCGATTACCAGATCGCCTTCGTTTTCCCGATCGCGGTCATCGACGACCACGACGATCTCGCCGCGAGTAATCGCGGCCACAGCTTCCTCAATCTTTGAAATTGCCACTTTCTTGCCTTTCAAGGGTTAGCCGCCGGAGCGGCGAGCATGGCCAGTTAAAGCCACAATTTTCCCTTGGGCGAACAAGCATAGGAAACGCCGCACGAGTGGCGCCCACAGCATTGTTCTCTTCCATCCGGACTATACCGTCGGCTCCGGCATCGCACCGGATCTGCTGACCCTTCCTTTCGGAAGGCGCTCGCGGGCTCCGAGTTGCCTCGATACCGCCGGTGGGGAATTGCACCCCGCCCTGAGAACAAACGTAACATAGACATTCGATGCCCGGTTCTGCAAGGGCGGCGGGCGTCAAATCTTGTTCTCCAAGCGAACGCACCGTTTCAAAAATGCAGCAAGGCTAGGACATGATCAGACCCCCGTCGACATTGATCGTCTGACCGGTGATGTAGGCAGCGTCATCGCTTGCCAGGAATGTTACCAGGCCTGCAACATCTTCGCCCGACCCGGCTCGCTTCATCGGAATGCCTTCGACCCATTCCTTCATCAGCTCGCCGGGGCCGTAGTTTCCAAGAAGCTTCCCCCACGCCTGGTCATTGTAGGCCCACATGTCTGTCTCGATGATACCGGGGCAGAAGGCATTGACGGTGATGTTCTCAGTCGCGACTTCCTTGGCGAGGCTCTGCGTGATGCCGACCACGCCCATCTTCGATGCGGCATAGTGGGGCGTGAAGATGAAACCGTCACGCGCCTGACCGGAGGCCGTGTTGATGATCCGGCCGCCTCGTCCATGCTTGCGCATGCGCAAAATAGCTTCCTGCGCGCACAGGAAGACGCCCTTGGTGTTGACCGCCAGGACCTTGTCCCATTCGCCTTCGGTCATGTCCTCGATGCGGGCGATGGTGATGACGCCAGCGTTCTGGATGGAAATAGCGACAGTGCCGAAGGCCTCTTCGGCGGCATCATAGAGCGCCTTGACGCTTGCCTTGTCGGTGACGTCGCCAACGAACGAAATCGCCTTTCCCCCGTCGGCCTTAATCTGTTGCGCCACTGCGTGCACGCTGTCCTCGTTGGCAGAGACCACCAGATTGGCTCCTTCGCGCGCGAACCGTTTTGCGATTGCCGCACCGATGCCCCGGCTTGCGCCGGTGATAACGACGGTTTTGTTTTCAAAGCGTTGCATTTCCTTTTCCTTTCACGATGCTGGCGAATGCGGGCGCTGGAGCAAGCCCGCCGCCTGCTGCACCCACGCGGATTTCAAACGGCTGCTGACATAATCCCGGCAAACTCTGACGCCTTTAAAGATGCGCCTCCCGCAAGGGCTCCGCCGACGTCGCGGGCTTCGAAGATCGCCGCTGCGTTCGACGCCTTGACCGACCCGCCGCAGAGGATCCTGACGCGCCTGCCATCGTCGTCCAGCCGCACTTCGAGCACCTGCCGGATGGCTGCATGCACTTCCTCGACCTGCTCGACCGTCGGAACAAGTCCGGTACCGATTGTCCGGACCGGCTCGTAGGCGATGATCGTGTTCGAACTTGTCGCGCCTCGCGGCACCGATCCCTCTAGCTGGGCACGGACGACCTCGAGCGCCTTGCCCTCGACGCGCTGCTTGCGTGTCTCACCGGCGCTGACGATGCTCGTCAGTCCCGTCCTGTGGGCCGCGGCGGCCTTGGCAGTAATAGCCGCATCGGCCTCATGGCGGGAATGTGCGAGGATGGCGACACGCGCGCCGGCTTCGGCGAGCAGGTCGGCCGACACATCCCCGGTGTAAGCGCCAGAAGCCAGCGAGTGGCGGTCCTGTGCGCCGGTCGTGACGATCGAATCCTTGGCGGTGTAAGCCGCCTTTTCGATCAGCGTGAAGGGCGGGCAGACGACGATATCGCACGTCGCCGTGCCCGTTAGCCCCTTCAGCGCCTCGATCTCTGCCAGGGAGGAGGCGAGACCGTTCATTTTCCAATTGCCTGCGATCAGCTTGCGCATGGCATCACCAGCAGCAGAAGCCGCCATCGACGAGCAAATCAACGCCCGTCACGAAGCTTCCGGCGTTCGACAGCAGGAAGACGGCCGGTCCGACCATCTCGTTAACGTCGGCCATGCGCTGCATCGGCGTCTGTTCTTCGAAGAGCTTGGTCTGGTGGACCATCTCCGGGCGCGTATTCATCGGCGTGGCCGTGTAGCCTGGCGAAATGGTGTTTACGCGGACGCCGCGATCGACCCACTCCATCGCCATTGACTTGGACATGTGGATCACGCCGGCCTTGGAGGCGTTATAGTGCGCCTGGCTGAGCCCGCGATTGACGATCACGCCGGACATGGAGGCAATGTTGACGATGGCGCCGCGTCCGTTCTTCAACATGGCTCGGGCCTCGGCTTGGCAGGAAAGGAAGACCCCCTTCAGGTTAATGTCCATCAACATCTGGTACTGGTCCTCCTCCATCTCCTCCGCCGGGTTCGCGTTGGCGATGCCGGCGGCGTTGACAGCAAGGGTGAGCGGGCCGAGCTCGGCCTCGGTGCGTGCCACCGCGTCGGCCAGGGAGGATTTGCTTGTGACGTCGGCTGCGATCTGTATCGAACGTCGGGCGGCGGCCTCGATATGCTTGGCGGTGTTGGCAAGGCCGTCGTCCGTACGGCGGTCGAGCAAGGCGACGTCGGCGCCGCATTGGGCGAGGCCGATGGCGATGCGCTGGCCAATCCCGCTTCCAGCTCCAGTGACGATAGCAACCTGGCCGCTGAGATCGAAAAGCTTCGGGGCGTTCAAAGTGATGTCGGACATCGCTCTCTTCCTTTTCATGGTGGTTTAGATCGTGGCCAGCTCCATGACGGAGACGTCGTTCGCCTCATCACGGTCGAGGATGCCTGCCTGCTTTCCCTGAGCCAGAACCATAATTCGATTTGAAACTCCGAGAACTTCTTCGAGGTCAGAGCTTACGACGACGACGGCAACGCCCTGCTTTGCGAGATTGACGATGATGTCGTAGATGCCGGCCCTCGCGCCGACGTCGATGCCGCGCGTCGGCTCGTCCAATACGACCACCTTCGGGTCTCGCATTAACCACTTTGCTATGACCACCTTCTGCTGGTTGCCGCCGGAAAGGTCGGAGGCGAGCTGGTCGGCCCGGCCCTTCACGCCGAACTTGGCGACGGCCTTCTCTGCGAACGCGCGTTTGACGCCCGGGGAAATCCACCCTCCTCCGAGCTTGTCGAGGTTTGCGTAGATTATGTTCTCGCCGATGCGGTGGCCGACAACCAGTCCCTGGTCCTTGCGATCCTCGGGAACCATGACGATCCCCTGGGCGATTGCATCGGCCGGGTCGCGGAGCTTAAGCTCCCTGCCTTCGAGCTTGACCGAACCGGCGCTGATCGGATCCGCTCCGGTGATGGCACGCACGAGTTCCGTGCGCCCGGCGCCCACCAGTCCGGCGATTCCGAGAATCTCGCCGGCCTTCACGTCGAAGGTGACGTCGCGGAACGAGTCGGCCGGCGAACTGAGCCCGGAGACCTCCAGCATCGGCCGATCGGTGGGAACGGGCAGCGGCGGGAACATGCGCTCCAGCGCGCGTCCGACCATACTCTCGACGATCGTCCGCACCGGCGTCGCGCTGTCGGCGAACTCCTGGACACATTCGCCGTCACGCAGGACGACGATCCGGTCGGTGATCTTCTTGATCTCCTCCATGCGGTGGGAAATGTAGATGATGCCGACCCCCTCGGACCGAAGCTTGCGGACCTGCTCGAAGAGAGCCTCGGTTTCCGCACCCCCGAGAGCCGCGGTCGGCTCGTCGAGGATCAGAAGCTTTGCATTGAGAGCCAGCGCCTTCGCAATTTCGATTAGCTGCTGGTTGGCGGTCGACAGTCCCTCGACCTTTCGCGAGGCGGGAATATGCAGATTGAGACGCGCAAGCTGCTCTTGGGCGCGGCGTAGCATCTGCGCACGATCCACGACGCCGTTTTTCATCGGCCAACGTCCAATGAAGACGTTTTCGGCAATGGAGAGCTGCGGCAGAAGTTGCAGTTCCTGATGGATCAGGACCACGCCCTTGTCTATAGCCTCTCTCGGAGTGGCCGGGGCATAGGGCTGCCCCAGCCATGTCATCGATCCTTCGGAAGGTGTGCGTGACCCGGCGATGATGCCGGAGAGCGTTGACTTTCCCGCGCCATTCTCACCGAGAAGTGCTACCACTTCGCCCCGATAGACGTCCAAGCTGACATTCTTGACAACCTGGAGCGGTCCATATCGCTTCGATATGCCTCTCAGGGAAAGAACTGGATCAGTCACGACGCACCTCCTCGCGATCTTGACGTTGTTACGGATGGTTGGCGATGAAGCCTGCTACGTTTGCCTTGGTCGTCAGCGTCGCGTCCATGAGCTGCTCCGGCGGGACTTTCTCGCCGGCGACGAGCTTTGCGGCGTTCTCCACCGCATCACGGCCCATCTTCTGTGTCTGCTGCGTTGCCGTCACGTCGAACACGCCCTTGCTGAGCGCCTCGAGGGCTGCGGTGTCGCCGTCAAAGCCGCCGACAACAATTTTCTGGGATGGGTTGGCGACCTTGATCGCTTGAGCGGCGCCGAGCGCGAGCGCGTCGGCCTGGGCAAAGACGATCGACACGTCCGGGTTCGCCTGCAGCATGTTCTGCATGATCTGGAAGCCTTCGTCCTGGCTCCAGATGTTCGAATACTGCTCGGCAACGACTTTCACGTCCGGATTTGCCTTGAGCGATTCAGCACAACCCTTGGAGCGATCGACCTCGGGTGTCGTGCCCTTCTGGCCATGGATGATGACCATCTTTCCCTTGCCGGCAGCCTGCTTCAGTATGTAGTCGCAGACGTTTTTTGCCGATGCGACAGAATTTGTGGCGAGGAAGGTGTCGCCCGGCGCGCCTTCAGCATTGCGGTCAACGTTTACGACCGGAATGCCAGCACTCTTGGCAAGCTTGACCGGAACGCTCGCAGCGGCCGCACCAGCAGGAATGTAGATCAGGGCGTCGATTTTCTGCGTGAGAAGGTCCTGGATCTGGTTGACCTGCGTCGGGCCGTCGCCTTTGGCGTCCACAGTGACGACCTCGATGCCGCGCTTCTTGGCTTCGGCTTCCACCGATTGCTTGATCTGGTTAAAGAAGTTTGCCTGAAGGTTTGCGACGGCGAGGCCGAGCTTTTTCAGTTCCGCGGCATGGACCGGTCCAAGAGTAAGGCCGAGCAAAGCAGCAGACGCGAGCATGGTGCGCGCAATTTTCATTGTCATTCCTCCGTTGTTAGATGAAACCCTCGGGTAGATCCTCCCCCTCGGGGTATAGATCCGCTCCGAAACTTCGGCGCGGAATTCCTGGAAATCCGCCAGCGGCGGACCCGCTCGTCAGGCGCGATGCCGACGAATGGTCTCCGCGCCGACTGCGAGAACGATGACGATGCCGATGATCACCTGCTGCAGGAACGGCGAGACGTTGAGAAGATTGAGGCCATTGCGCAGGACACCGATGATGAGCACGCCGATAAGCGTCCCGCCGATGCCGCCGGCGCCGCCGGAGAGCGAGGTGCCGCCGATCACGACCGCGGCGATGGTGTCGAGCTCGTAGCCGAAGCCGCTGGACGGCTGCACGGAGTCGAGACGGGCGGCGAGGACGATGCCTGCAAGACCCGCAAGCACTGCACTGACGACATAGACGCCGATCGTAACGAGTTGGACGTTGATCCCGGCAAGACGAGCGACCTCGGGATTTCCCCCTACCGCATAGAGCATGCGCCCTTCGGAACGAAAATGCAGGAAGAGCCAGGCAACCAGGACGACGGCGAGCATCAGGAAGACGGTGGCCGTCAGGATGCCGAAGTGGCGGTCGATCGCAAGCATCATGAACCAGTCCGGGAAGCCGACGATCTGCTGGCCGTCAGTGATCATGTTCGCGACGCCGCGGGCCGCCGACATCATGGCCAGGGTAGCGATGAACGCGGGCACTTTGAACTGCGTCACGAGAAGTCCGACGATCAGGCCCGCTGTTGCGGCGGCGAACAGGCCGAACACCATGCCGACGGCCAGCGGAAGACCGGCGACATTCGCGCTCCAGCCCATGACCATCATCGCCAGAGCGAGCACCGAGCCAACGGACAGATCGATGCCACCGATCAGAATGACGAAGGTCATCCCGACCGCCATGATGCCGAGAACGGTGATCTGGTCGAGAATGTTGAGTCCGTTTCGAACGGAAAGGAACGCGTCTGTGCTGAAGCTCAGGAAGATGCAGAGGGCAAGCAGACCAACGAGCGGACCGGTGGCGCCCTTGAGCTTGCCGAGCCAATTACCGGACGAAAATTTCTGTTCGTTGATGTCGATCGCCACCATCATTCCTCCCAAGGCTAGCTGGTAGCCAATAATCGTGCAGGCAAGAATAATTATTCACGCTTGCTGGAAAATTCATTAACAAGTTGCAACACCCGTGTCAATAAGATTTGCCGCCCTTGAATTTCGCCCATCTTCGCCGCGAGGGCTTGACTAAAGGGTAACTTATGCAAAAATATTGCATGATGAATAATTATGCAGTAGAGGAACCCATGGATATCAAGGAACTTGAGCGTCAAGCTCGTGAGATCCGATTACGTGATCTTCAGGCAGTCTTTGAAGCCGGTGCTGGACATATCGGCGGCGAGATGTCGGTCATCGACATCCTGACGGCGCTTTATTTCCGTGTCTTGAAAATCCGGCCCGACCAGCCGAAGGACCCGGAGCGCGACCGATTTGTTCTTTCCAAGGGACACACGGCTTGCGCGCTCTATGTCACCCTGGCCAAGCGCGGCTTCATACCGGAAGAGGAAATCTCCACTTTCCTGCAGCCGCATTCTCGATTGAACGGGCATCCCAACTGCAACAAGGTTCCCGGCGTCGAAACGAACACCGGTCCGCTTGGCCACGGTCTGCCGGTCTCGGTCGGCATGGCCAAGGCCGCCAAGCTTTCTGGAGCGAAGTATCATACCTACGTCGTCACGGGCGACGGGGAGATGCAGGAAGGATCCAACTGGGAGGCCGTCATGGCGGCCGCCCAGTTCAAGTTGGACAACCTCACCCTGATCATCGACCATAACAGGTTCCAGCAGGGCGCATCTCTTTCCGACACCAACGACCTCGCCCCTCTCCGGCCCAAGCTCGAGGCTTTCGACTGGGAGGTTACCGAGATCAATGGAAACGACATGAGCGAGATTGTCCCCGCTCTCGAATACCGCGGCTCACGGCCGCATTGCATCGTGGCCCACACCAACAAGGGTCATGGAATTTCGTTCATGCAGGACCGTGTCGACTGGCATCACAAGGTTCCGAGCAAGGAACAGTACGAAACCGCGATGGCAGAACTGTCGGAGGCACTGTGATGAATGCGCCGGTAAACGCACCCAAGCTCTACGACTGCCGTGACGCGTTCGCAGCCACGCTCGAGCGTCTGGCGGCCGAGAACGAGACGATCGTGGCGGTCTGCAACGACTCTGTCGGCTCCTCCAAGCTTGGCGGATTCAAGTCTAAGTTCCCCGAGCGGCTCGTGAACGTCGGTATTGCCGAACAGAACATGGTCGGCGTCGGCGCCGGTCTCGCCAATGGCGGCCGCCTTCCCTACGTCTGCGGCGCTTCTCCCTTCCTCACGGGGCGGTCTCTCGAACAGATCAAGGCTGACATCTCCTACTCGAACGCGAACGTCAAGCTCGTCGGCATCTCGTCTGGCATGGCCTATGGAGAGCTGGGTCCCACCCACCACTCGATCGAGGACTTCGCCTGGACCCGCGTCCTGCCCAACCTTCCGGTGATTGCCCCATGCGACCGGATCGAGACTGCGGCGGCCGTCGAATGGGCGGCGACCTATAACGGGCCCTGCTTCCTCCGTCTGTCGCGCGTCGGCGTTCCCGACCTTCTTCCGGAAGGGCATAAGTTCGAGCTCGGCAAGGCCAATCTTCTGCGCGAAGGCACGGACGTGACGCTTGTCGCAAACGGCACCCTGACGCATCGCATCATGAAGGCCGCTGAAATCCTCGCCGATCGCGGCGTCAGCGCAAGGGTCCTGAATCTTGCGACGGTCCGCCCGATCGACGAGGACGCGATCATCGCCGCCGCCAAGGAGACCGGCGCGATCGTCACGGCAGAGGAGCATTCGATCTTCGGCGGGCTCGGCTCCGCCGTCGCCGAAGTGGTCGTCGAAAACGCACCCGTGCCAATGAAGCGCCTTGGCGTTCCTGGGATCTACGCGCCAACCGGATCGGCTGAGTTCCTGCTCGACGAATTCGGCATGGCTCCCGTAGCGATGGCCGACGCGGCACAGTCACTCATCGGGCGCAAGTGATGTAGCACGCGCTCGAGCCGGGGCGCGGATATCTCGCCCCGGCATTTCATTTTGGGAGGATAAGATGCGGGCCATTCTGGCGATCGACCAAGGCACGACCAATTCCAAGGCCGTTCTCGTTTCTGAGGAAGGACAAGTCGTCGCCAGGGGTTCGGCCTCTGTCGGCATTACCTATCCGAAACCGGGCTGGGTCGAACAGGAGCCCTGCCGGATCTATGCGTCAGTGTGCGAAGCAATCGAGGCGTGCCTAGCAGTAGCGCCGGCGGCAGCCGTCGAAGCCGTCGCGATTTCAAACCAGCGCGAATCGGTCACGATGTGGGACGCCGAAACGGGAGAACCACTCGGGCCAGTCGTAAGCTGGCAGTGCAGACGAACCGCGCCTGCTTGCGAACGCCTCATCGCCGAAGGCCATCAGGACCGCGTGCGGGCGCTTACCGGTCTTCCGCTCGATCCGATGTTTCCTGGCTCCAAGTATCGCTGGCTGCTCGAGCGCGCACGGGCCGGCCGCCGCGTGCGGCTGGGGACGATCGACAGTTGGCTCGTCCATTGCCTGACCGGTGGACGACGCCATGCCTGCGACGCCTCGAATGCGGCAAGAAGCCAGTTGTTCGACCTGCAAGACCAGAGGTGGAGCAAGGAACTCGGTGAAGTCTTCGGTGTCGACATCGCGTTACTTCCAGAGGTGGTCGACAGTTCGGGCGACTTCGGAGCAACGCTTGGGCTGCCCGGTGTACCTGACGGCACCCCCATAAGGGCGGCGATCGGCGACAGCCACGCTGCGCTCTTCGGCCACGGCGCTTTCCAGCCTGGCGACGCAAAGGTGACATTCGGAACCGGCTCTTCCGTGATGACGACGCTTCCCCAGTTCATCGCTCCGCAAAACGGCATCACGACAACGCTTGCCTGGCGCATCGCCGGCAAGCCGACTTTCGCCTTCGAAGGCAACATCCTGGTTTCGGCTGCCAGCCTGCCTTGGATGGCTGGAATTCTTGGCCTTCCCGACGTTGCCGCGCTCGTCGATCTCGCCGCTACTGCTGAGCCTGGCGGGCCAGGTTTCGTGCCCGCCTTCGTGGGATTGGGCGCTCCGTACTGGAGTTCCGACGCTCGGGCGCTGTTTTCCCAGATCAACTTCGGCACGACCCGGGCACAAATGGCCCGTTCGGTGACGGATTCGATCGCCTTCCAGGTTCACGACGTGATCAAAGCGATGCGCGCCCAGAGCGGCGGCGAGCTCGGTGCCCTCTATGTCGATGGCGGGCCCAGCCAGAACCTGTTCCTGATGCAGTGCGTCTCAAACCTTGTCGAGCACGCCGTCATCCAGTGCGCGGCCCCTGAGGCGTCGGCGTTGGGAGCTGCCTATCTGGCCGGTCTTTCGCTCGGATTCTGGAGCGACCTCAAGGTCATCGAGCGGTTACCGCGAAGTACGCAGATCATCACTCCGCAGCCGGTGGATCGCCAGACCCTCCTCGATACCTGGAAGGATGCCATCGCCCGCTCGACGGCGCGCCGTACACCGGCTAATGGTGAATAAAAATTCACTCCGGGATTCACGATGACTCGCCTGAACGAACTCCGCCTCATCTCAAGAGTGGCCCAGATGTATCATATCGAGGGCCGGCGCCAGGCGGAGATCGCCCAGCACCTAAGGCTGTCTCAGGCGACGGTCTCCCGGATGTTGAAGCGCGCCGAGGCCGAGGACATCGTCCGCACGAGCGTCATCCCTCCCGTGGGGACCTATAGCGAGCTCGAGGGCGCGCTTCGCGAGAGATACGACCTACCGGAAGCCATCGTCGTCGAATGCACCGAAGATCGCGACGGAGCGATCATGGCCAGGATTGGCGAGGCCGCCGCTCATCTACTCGAGGTCACGATGGCGCCCGGTGAGATCATCGGCGTTTCGAGCTGGAGCCAGACAATCTTCAAGATGGTAGAAAACATTCATCCGCAAAAGAGTGCGCAGGCGAAGTATGTCGTCCAGACGCTCGGCGGCATGGGTGACCCCTCGGTGCAGACCCATGCAACCCAGCTCACCACGCGATTGGCACGGCTGACGGGCGCTGAGCCGAAGCTTCTCCCGGTCCAGGGCGTGACGTCGTCTCGCGAGGCAAAACTTCTGATGCAGGCCGATCCGTTTGTTCGCGAGACAATGGACTTGTTCGGAAGCATTTCGCTGGCGATCGTCGGTATCGGCGCCGTCGAGCCGTCCGAGCTGCTCGCGCGCTCGGGAAACATCTTTTCGTCGCGCGAACTCGCCGACCTTGCGGAAGCCGGTGCCGTGGGCGACATCTCGCTGCGCTTCTTCGACAAGGACGGGAAGCCCGTCAAGACGCCATTGGACGAGCGCGTCATCGGCCTCCCGCTCGAAGAGCTTAAGCGTGTCGATAGAGTGATTGCCCTGGCGGGCGGCTCGAAAAAGACCGCCGCTATCGCCGGCGCACTTCGAGTGGGCGTCATTGACACGCTGGTGACGGACAAGTTCACCGCCCAGCGCCTGATCGACTAAGTCATGTCAGAACCCTGCGGAAATCGGATGTCGGATTCCCGCTATACGTTGGGCTTGAGGATAGACACCGCACGAGACAAGGCTCGTCATCGCTCGCAGCCGTTGATCACTGGCAGCTTGCGCGTGTTCTTTCCCGGCCGCCGTGCTAGCCGGTGCGAAGACCGAAGGCAGGCGCCGCCGGCCCGTCCTGCAGGAAAGTCGGGAACGTTTCCTGGATGGTCGTCTCGATGATCGACAATGTTCCCGAGAGATCCTTTCGCAGCGGCAACTGCCAAAATCTCCTCCCGGCAAACTCAATCGACGATCGCGCTGTGCTCGGCAAGGAGGCCGAGGCGTCTAGTGAAGCCGTAGTCCAGAGGCTCGAAGTTGAGTGGGCGTTTGGCCGAATATGCGCTTGAACGTGCGCGTGAAGTGGGAGGCGTTCTCGTAGCCAACATCGAGAGCGACTTCGATCAGCGACGCCTTCGATTGCAGAAGCAGGGCCTTTGCCCTCTCCATCCGCACGCGCGTATAGGCTTTCGCAGGAGACATGCCCGCCTTTTCCAAAAACAACCGCTCGAGCTGACGGCGCGACAGGCGAACCGAAGCCGCGAGCTTGAGAATGGTCATGCCGCCCTCGACATGCTGCTCCATCAGGATCATCGCGGCCTTGACGCGGTTATCTTCGTACTCGTCGTGCAACGGACGTCGAGGTTGAATGTCGCCCGCAGACCGCGCCTTTTCGATTTGCAATATTTCCAGCGCATGCCTTTCGGCCTCACGGCTGATGTAGCGCCGCACAAGGACGGCTGCGACATCGGCTGCACTGCTACCGCCGGCGCACGAGCCGCGTTGCCGGTCCAGGTTGAATATCCTGTCCGATCGTACAGGAAGATTAGGAAAGCGCTCTCTAAACTCCTTGTAGTGGAGCCAGCTCACGCATGTTTCATGGTTCCTCATCAAACCAGCATCGGCAAGGATGAAGGTGCCGGTACATAGGCCGATCAAGGGTACCTTGGCAGCATCCGCGCGCTTCAGAAATGTGACCGTGTCGTGATCGACCGGGTTTTCCGCTGTGAGGAGACCTCCGACGACGACAATGTAGTCGAACCTCGTCGGATCCACGAAATCGGAGGTCGGCGCCACCTGGACCCCGCAGCTTGATGTAATCAGATGCCTCGTGCTTCCGAGCACCTGCCAGTCCGCCAGCACGCGTCCCGAACGATCATGCTCGTCGCTGGCAAGCCGCA
>Ga0209025_1002572_pt1 | contig 18852 bp, 16 predicted proteins | sample AraplaMF_Col_mLB_FD_184256 | JGI IMG/M metagenome (GOLD analysis project Ga0209025, IMG submission 184256) | Arabidopsis root microbial communities from the University of North Carolina, USA - plate scrape MF_Col_mLB (SPAdes) (version 2) | ecosystem: Host-associated > Plants > Roots > Endosphere... | reverse complement strand
AAGAGCACGGCGCTCGTATTAAAAACATTCGTGAAGCTTCAAAGAAAACTGGTAAAACAGTTGGTATCTTACTTGATACAAAAGGTCCAGAAATCCGTACTCACGACTTCGTAGACGGACAAGCTGAACTTGTAACAGGTGCAGAAGTAGTTCTTTCTACTGAACAAGTATTAGGTACTGCAGAGAAGTTCTCTGTATCTTATGCTGGTCTTTATGATGATGTAGACCCAGGTTCTCGCATTCTAATCGATGACGGTCTTATCGAGCTAGAAGTAATCGAAAAAGCTGACGGGAATATCCGTACAAAAGTTTTAAACAGTGGAACTGTAAAAAATAAAAAAGGTGTTAACGTACCAAACGTAAGCATTAAGCTTCCTGGTATCACTGAAAAAGACGTAAAAGATATCATCTTTGGTATCGAGCAAAAAGTTGATTTCATCGCAGCATCTTTCGTTCGTAAAGCATCTGACGTATTAGAAATCCGTGAATTACTAGAAGAGCATAATGCTCAATACATCCAAATCGTACCGAAAATCGAAAACCAAGAAGGTATCGACAATATCGATTCAATCTTAGAAGTTTCTGACGGTTTAATGGTAGCTCGTGGTGATATGGGTGTGGAAATTCCACCAGAAGAAGTACCTTTAGTGCAAAAACGTTTAATCAAAAAATGTAACGTATTAGGTAAACCAGTTATTACTGCAACGCAAATGTTAGATTCTATGCAACGTAACCCACGTCCAACTCGTGCGGAAGCAAGTGACGTAGCTAACGCAATCTTCGATGGTACGGATGCAATCATGCTTTCAGGTGAAACTGCTGCTGGTCAATATCCAGTAGAAGCGGTAACAATGATGGCTAACATTGCAGTACGTGTTGAAAAATCATTACAATACGAAGATATGTTCAAAAAACGTATTAAAGAGTTCACTCCAACAATTACAGATGCAATTAGCCAATCTGTTGCGCATACAGCACTTGCTCTTGATGTAGCTGCGATCGTAGCTCCAACAGAAAGTGGACATACTGCGAAAATGATCTCTAAATATCGTCCGAAATCTCCAATCGTAGCTGTAACATCTGACGAGCAAGTAGGACGTCGTCTTGCACTTGTTTGGGGTGTACAAGCATTTATGGCTGGGAAACGTGCAGCGTCTACTGACGAAATGTTAGATACTGCGATTCAAACAGGTATGGATGCAGGTCTAATCGGACTTGGAGACACTGTAGTAATCACTGCGGGTGTTCCAGTTGCTGAAACTGGTACAACAAACTTAATGAAAATCCATGTTGTTGGTGAAGAAGTTGCTAAAGGACAAGGAATCGGTCGTAAAGCTGCAAAAGGTAAAGTAGTTGTAGCGAAAACAGCTGCTGAAGCTGTAGCGAACGTAAACGAAGGTGATATCCTTGTTACAACAAGCACTGATAAAGATATGATTTCTGCAATCGAAAAAGCTGCTGCTTTAGTTGTAGAAGAAGGTGGCTTAACTAGCCATGCAGCTGTTGTAGGCGTATCAATCGGTATTCCTGTTATCGTTGGTGTAAACGGCGTAACAGCAACTTTAAAAAATGGCCAAGAAGTAACAGTTGATGCGGCACGCGGAATTGTTTATAATGGACATGCGGAAGTGCTATAAGAAGTAATACGGAGAGAAGGAGCGGAGTCCTTCTCTTTTTTTTACACAAAAACATGATAGAACTATTTTAAAACGTCTAAATTTGCTTTTACAAGCTGCTTGTTATGAAGTTTAATGTGAATGGATGTCTTACTTCTGTTTAGTCTATATGAGCGTTTTAGGGGTCTTTAAAGCGATTTGTGAAAGGGGTGCAGAACTGTGAAATGGTTGTTATTCTTGTTGATTTTAATACCGGCGGTTGAGATTACGGTATTAATTGGGTCGAGTCATGTAATAGGGTTATGGTCTACGTTCGCTATGATTGTATTTACTGGTGTTGTAGGTGTATATTTGGCGAAAAGGCAAGGGTTTAAAGTGCTTAGAGAGATTCAATCTAAGTTGAATAGAGGAGAAATGCCAGGCGAGGCAGTACTAGATGGTATTTTTGTATTTGTAGGAGGTATTCTTTTAGTGCTTCCTGGATATGTGACGGATGTAATGGGGTTTATTTTTGTTGTCCCTTTTACTAGGGCTTTATTGAAGCCGCTTGTTATGAAGTGGATGGAATGGAAGTTTAGAAAGAGATCTACTATTATTATTCAGAAGTAGTGCTTAGATTATAGCGATCTAAGCACTACTTTTTTTATTCTGCAAAAAGCCTGATTGGTACGGGTTAATAATTAGTGGGGGATGAACAAAACCTGATTGATTAAAGTTTCACTTTATTGTGTAGGATATATATTTCTGATTGAACATGTAAATTGGATACTATTTGTTCTTAATGAATAGGATGTAGAAAAAATCCGCTATATTGAAGTTTTATTTTTGTGTATGAAGGATCGAGGAACGTAATGAAATCTGATAAAAGCAGGGGAATCGTTAGTTGAAGCCTTATCTTATACTGATTTGTATATTTATTCATTTACATAAAAAGTAATAAATGTAAGTAATAATTATAAAATAAATAGAATAAAAATGTATTTTAGGTTGAAAAATCCGTTTTTATATGCAAAAAAACAAGAGAATTATCCTTTTTTGGGCAATTCTCTTTTTGCATGTAGTTAGTATGAAAAAGAAGTACAAGGAATAATGAGTGGGAAATTGCACTCATTATTCCTTAAGTTTTTTGTGTGAATTAGAAATTATTGTTTTGAAGAGGGTGAACCTTTAATGTATTTCCACAAGTCATGGAAGACATGAGCTTTGTGTAATGTATTAAGTAGTACTAATGTGACTGGACCGATGATTAATCCTAAGAAACCGAAGAGCTTAAAGCCGATAAATAGAGCGACTAGTGTCGCTAATGGATCAAGACCAATATTAGATGAAAGTACTTTAGGTTCCATAATTTGTCTTTGGACAATCACGACGATGTATAGAATGAGAAGACCGATGGCGAATGCGGTGTCGCCAGTGAAAAATACGTATATAACCCAAGGGACGAAGACGGCTCCTGTCCCTAAGTATGGGAGTAAATCTACAACACCTGTAATAATCGCGATAGTAATGGCGTATGGTACGCGTAATATTAAAAGTCCGATTAGTACAATAACGGTTGTCATAGATACGAGTGTAAGTTGCGCTTTAACAAAACCGAACAAAGCTTTTCTTAAATCGACAAAAATAGTTTTTCCGTAGCCATGTACACGATTCGGTAGAAGTTTTCTTGCTTTTTGAGCAAGACGGTGCCAATCGTAACTAATGAAGAAAGTGGCTAATAAAATGAATACAAGAACAGTTAGAGTTGTTGGTAATGCACTAATGAAATTTGTTAATCCACTTATAATAGCTGTTAAAAGTTCTTTCATTTGTGTTGTTGCTTCAGTTCCTAAGTTTTGGATGTTTTGTGTAATTGTATAACGCTGCGGTTCTCCAAGATGATTAAATTTAGAAATTAAATCGTCATAGAGAGGCATAATATGATTAAGTGCAAATTGCTCTGCGAATTTAACGATATCCGGAAACTTTACTGTAACAAGTTGTAGTAAGTATGTTGTGGCAGATATTGCTTCTGTTACAAGGTATGTAACAAGCCCGACGATAGCTCCGAATACGAGAATTAAGCTAACGAGTACTGCTAGTGCGCGAGGGAATTGTAGTTTTTGATTAAGGAAATTGACGACAGGATTAATCAAATAAGCAAATGCAAAAGCGATAATAAAAGGATAGATAAGTCCTGACATGTATAGTAATACATAGAACCCAGCTACCGTTGCTACAATGACAAATATGAGTCGCAATATCATATATAGTAAGTTTCGGTTCAAAGATGTATACCTCCCATTCCAATTTGTATTAGCCTAATTCGTTCAACTTATAACGAGTAGCATTCACTGATTAAAGTTTCACTTTTATGTTATAGTGGAATGATGGATTTTCCCTGCTTTTTCAGTACATGAACGACTGTAAAAGCTTGTTGATGATGCTTCTACTATATGGTAAAAACTTCATTTTCTCTTCTTTTTATTTTACCTGTTTCTTGTTAGAAAAGAAAGGAGAGACCATCGTTTTCAAAAATGTATATATGCTTTGATTTTTTTGGGTTACAGTCTCGTTTTGTAAGTTAAAAATGCATACAAAAATGAAATTGTTGGCTTATTCTCATTGGCAAATAGACATCGATATGACATGTATAACGATAGGTTTAAAGGTATTTTTGTTTGGAAGCGAGTTCATTATTTTCAGAAAGGAAGTGCAAACATGATTAGTCAGTCAACGTTATTTTTATTCATACTACTTATTATAGGACTTATTGCTAAAAACCAATCGCTTACTGTAGCCATTGGAGTGTTATTCTTATTGAAGTTTACGTTTTTAGGAGATAAAGTCTTTCCTTATTTACAAACGAAAGGGATTAACCTTGGTGTAACAGTCATTACAATAGCAGTGCTCGTACCGATTGCGACAGGGGAAATAGGCTTTAAACAACTCGGAGAAGCAGCGAAATCATATTATGCATGGATTGCTTTAGCCTCAGGTGTGGCGGTCGCTTTGTTAGCGAAAGGCGGCGTACAATTATTGACGACGGACCCTCATATTACAACTGCGCTTGTTTTTGGGACGATTATAGCGGTTGCCTTATTTAATGGGGTGGCTGTAGGCCCATTAATTGGGGCTGGAATTGCCTATGCAGTTATGAGTATTATACAAATGTTTAAATAAGGAATTTTATAGTAATATAAAATTTTTGAATTCTTTCTGTTCACAAAAGTCAGATAATTGTTTATAATAGAATTAGAAACTTTGAAAAGTTACATAACAGCAGAGACTTTACACCAGATAAAATAAAAACAACATAAAACAATTTTATAATGATATTGTTTTATGTTGTTTTTATCATAAAACTCTTCGGAATTCATTTTCCTCACTAACTTGTTGTTCTGAGCGTGAGGATTCGGGGAGACATTCACGCTCATGCTTTCCATGTAAGCAATGGACATTAAGAGGGGAACATCGCAACAAATGTGCATGATCGTGCATTTTGCTTGCCTAAAGAGTGAACGGGCGTTCATAATTCATAAGGGGAGCAAATAGATATAAGGAGCAAGGTTGGGAGAATTTTTCAGGAAAAGGAGAGAATGTCATGACTGTTATTCGAGGTTTAGAAGGGGTAGTAGCAACAACATCATCTGTGAGCTCTATTATTGATGATACATTAACTTATGTTGGGTATAATATTGATGATTTAGCTGAGAATGCTACGTTTGAAGAAGTAGTGTACTTATTATGGCACCGCAAGCTTCCTAATGAAAAAGAACTAGCGGAATTTAATGAAATTGTATCAGAATACTATAAAGTTCCAGGTGAGATTTTAACATATTTGAAACAAGTAGATTTAAAAATTGCACATCCGATGTCTGTTTTACGAACTGCAATTTCCATGCTATCATTATACGATGAGAGCGCTGAAATTATGGATGAAAAGTCCAATTATTTGAAAGCGGTTAAATTACAGGCTCAAGTGGGAACTTTAGTTGCTGCTTATGCAAGAATTCGTAAAGGTTTAGATGTTGTTGAGCCTAGAAATGATTTATCATTAGCTGCAAACTTCTTGTACATGTTAAATGATCGCGAGCCAAATGAAGTTGAAATTGAAGCTTTTGATAAGGCGCTTGTACTTCACGCAGATCATGAGTTAAACGCTTCTACATTTACTGCACGCGTTTGTGTAGCTACACTTTCAGATGTATATTCTGGTATTACAGCAGCAATCGGTGCGTTAAAAGGTCCTCTTCACGGCGGGGCAAATGAAAATGTAATGAAGATGTTAACTGAAATTGGCGAAGAAGAAAATGTAGAATCATATATTCATAATGCTCTTCAAAATAAAGTGAAAATCATGGGCTTTGGCCACCGTGTATATGAGCAGGGTGATCCGCGAGCAAAACATTTACGCGAAATGTCTAAGAGATTATGCGTGCTTTTAGGAGAAGACAAATGGTATAATATGTCTATCAAAATTGAAGACATTGTAACAAAAGAAAAAGGTCTTCCACCAAATGTTGATTTCTATTCAGCTTCTGTATACCATTGTTTAGGAATTGACCATGACTTATTTACACCTATTTTTGCAATTAGCCGTATGTCAGGCTGGTTAGCTCATATTCTAGAACAATATGAAAACAACCGTTTAATTCGTCCGCGTGCTGATTATAATGGACCAACGCATCAAGTGTATGTTCCAATTGCACAACGATAAGCGAATAACACTATTTTGATAGTGAAAATACGCTTTCAAAAGTCTGATTTTTTCGGAAAGATGTAATGATTAGAATATTTTAATTTGACTAACGGTTTGAACTGAGGGGTTATTCCCTCAGTTTCATACATATGAAATTTCAAACATGGGGGTTATCACATTGACGACAGGTGAAAAAATTACTGTAACTAATGGTGTTATGAATGTACCAAACAATCCGATTATTCCATTTATCGAAGGAGATGGAATTGGTCCTGATATTTGGGCTGCAGCGTCTCGCGTACTAGAAGCAGCAGTTGAAAAAGCTTATGATGGTGAGAAGAAAATCATTTGGAAAGAAGTGCTTGCAGGGGAAAAAGCATTCAACCAAACAGGCGAGTGGTTACCAGAAGAGACTTTAAATTTAATCCGTGAATATTTAATCGCAATTAAAGGTCCACTTACAACTCCAGTTGGCGGTGGTATTCGTTCTCTAAACGTAGCGCTTCGTCAAGAATTAGATTTATACGTATGTCTACGTCCAGTTCGTTATTTTGAAGGTGTTCCTTCACCTGTAAAACGTCCGGAAGATACTGATATGGTTATTTTCCGTGAAAATACAGAAGACATCTATGCTGGAATTGAATATGCACAAGGATCTCCAGAAGCAGAAAAAGTTCTTGCTTTCTTAAAAGAAGCAATGGGTGTTAATAAAATCCGCTTCCCAGAAACATCTGGTATTGGTATTAAACCAATTTCAGAAGAAGGGACAAAGCGTCTTGTTCGTGCTGCAATTCAATATGCAATTAACGAAAAACGCTCTTCTGTTACATTAGTTCATAAAGGAAACATTATGAAATTTACAGAAGGTGCTTTCAAAAACTGGGGTTATGAAGTTGCGGAACAAGAATTTGGCGATAAAGTATTTACTTGGGCTGAATATGATCGCATCGTTGAAAAAGATGGCAAAGATGCAGCGAATAAAGCGATGGCAGACGCAGAAGTGGCTGGAAAAATCATCGTAAAAGATTCTATTGCAGATATCTTCTTACAACAAATTTTAACTCGTCCACGTGAGTTCGATGTTGTTGCAACAATGAACTTAAATGGTGACTATATCTCTGATGCACTTGCTGCACAAGTAGGTGGAATTGGTATTGCACCTGGTGCAAACATTAACTATGTGACTGGACATGCTATCTTTGAAGCTACACATGGTACAGCTCCAAAATATGCAGGTTTAGATAAAGTAAACCCATCTTCAGTTCTTCTTTCAGGTGTATTATTATTAGAGCACTTAGGATGGAACGAAGCTGCGAATTTAGTAACTGATTCAGTTGAGAAAACAATTGCTTCAAAAGTAGTAACATATGATTTCGCACGCTTAATGGAAGGTGCAACAGAAGTGAAATGTTCTGAGTTCGCTAATGAACTTATTAAAAACATGGATGTAGCGATAATCAAAAACGCATAATTAAAGCGGGGGGTAAATTATGACAATCAAACGCAAGAAAGTTTCAGTCATCGGTGCAGGATTTACAGGAGCAACAACAGCATTCTTATTAGCACAAAAAGAACTTGCAGATGTTGTATTAGTGGACATTCCACAACTGGAAAATCCAACAAAAGGGAAAGCGTTAGATATGTTAGAAGCGAGCCCAGTACAAGGTTTTGATGCTAACATTATTGGAACATCTGATTACGCAGATACTGCTGATTCTGACGTTGTCGTTATTACAGCAGGTATTGCACGTAAGCCTGGTATGAGCCGTGATGACTTAGTAGCAACAAACTCTAAAATTATGAAAAGTATTACGCGCGACATTGCAAAACATTCACCAAATGCGATTATTGTTGTATTAACAAATCCAGTTGATGCAATGACATATTCTGTATTTAAAGAAGCAGGATTCCCGAAAGAGCGTGTTATCGGGCAATCGGGCGTATTAGATACAGCTCGTTTCCGTACATTCATTGCACAAGAATTAAATTTTTCTGTGAAAGACATTACAGGATTTGTTCTTGGTGGACACGGTGACGACATGGTACCTCTTGTACGTTATTCCTATGCGGGTGGCATTCCGTTAGAAACGTTAATTCCGAAAGAGCGTTTAGAGGCAATTGTAGAACGTACACGTAAGGGTGGCGGAGAGATTGTAGGCTTATTAGGAAACGGTAGTGCATATTACGCACCAGCGGCTTCTTTAGTTGAAATGACAGAAGCAATCTTAAAAGATCAACGCCGTGTATTACCGGCTATTGCGTATCTTGAAGGTGAATATGGTTATAGTGACCTTTACTTAGGGGTACCAGTAATTCTAGGTGGTAACGGAATTGAAAAAATTATTGAATTAGAACTTCTTGCAGAGGAAAAAGAAGCGTTAGATCGCTCTGTAGAATCTGTACGTAACGTTATGAAAGTTCTTGTTTAATAATTAAATATAAGCGGAAAAAGATTCGGGGCCCCGAATCTTTTTCTACTATTTAATGAAATGTTTTTTTGGAATAATATGAAAACGCTATCATTTGTAGTATCCTATAATGAAACTGTAGATTTATACTATACATTGCCCTCATCATAGTAAATTTCGGATAAGGTATCGCTTTTAGTAGGATAATAAGGTGAAAAAATCGGAGGGGGTTGTAACATGTTAAAGAAAAAAGTTCAAATTGGTCGTAAAATGGATGAAATTACAGTAGGAGAGAAATTATCTATCACTGAAAAAATTGAGGATAAAGATTTGTTATTGTACTTAGGGTTAACGAATGATGCCAATCCATTATATATTCAGCATGATTACGCATCCCAAACTCCGTATGAAAAGCCGATTGTACCAAGCATTATGCTAACGGGAATGATTACAACGGCGGTTACGAAATATTTACCAGGTCCAGGTAGTCATATTATTAGGAAGGACCTTACGTTCGTGAAGCATGTTCACCATTATGAAACGTTACAAATCCACTTTGAAGTTGTGGCTGTTTCTGAGGAGGCACATACAATTGATATGCTTGTATCTGCTCATGATGAAAAAGGAGAAACGGTTGTTAAAGGTTCATTAACGGTAACGCCACCTTTTAAATCTGTTTCCATTATGGAAAAAGCATTAGATAATTTTTAAAACATGAAAATATGAATAGCGCTAGCATACCTTTAATAAGGGAGCTAGCGCTATTTTTAGTTGAAGAATCCTTCAGCGAACCCTGCAGCAAAATCTGAACAACCCGTTTTAATCGTATCCCAGCTTGGAGCGTTAAAAGTAAGAATACATGTTACTACTAAAGTTAGAATAGGTAGTACTAGTCGCATAATAGAACCTCCGTATATATAACATTCATATATATTAATTATTATATGAAATTATCACATACTTTAATAACTGAAGTCAATTGAAGGAGGGATTTTTTAAGTGAGATGGAAAAGGGAAGACGTTATTTTTGAAACGATAAGAGAAGCTGAAGTGTGGGCAGACGGGATCGCGAATGAAATATACGGAAGGGTATTTGATGGATATGAAACACCGGACTATAAAATAGCGTATGTTCTATCTTTTTTCTTAGCACAAAATCGAGAATTCAATGTTCATACGGAAGTAGAATGTAATGAGAATATAGAATTGTATAAAGTGTGGATAGTAACACGTTAATTGAGCCGAGTGTAATTGTTTTTAGAGATAACGAGGGCATAATCTGAATCCATGAATAGACAATTATATTGAGGGGGGACCTGTTTTCTAGTATGATGAGAATAACGGGGAAAATACTAGGATGAAGAAGGTTTCAAGTCTATAACTTGGAGGAAAAGAATGAACAATCGTATTTTAGTAGTTGATGATGAGGAATTTATCTTAACTTTAATTGAATTTAATTTACAACAAGCTGGTTTTGAAGTTATAACAGCGATGGATGGAGAAATGGCGCTTCAAAAAGCGACAACAGAACGTCCGGATTTAATTATATTAGATTTAATGCTTCCAAAAATGGATGGTATGGAAGTTTGTAAAGAATTACGATTGCAGCGTGTTATGACGCCGATTTTAATGTTAACAGCAAAAGATGATGAATTTGATAAGGTGCTAGGTCTTGAACTTGGGGCGGATGATTATATGACGAAGCCATTTAGTCCAAGGGAAGTTGTTGCTCGTGTGAAGGCGATTTTACGTCGTACGAAATTACAGCAAGAAGAGCAAGTTGCAGAAGCGCCAGATGAAGATAGCATCCTAATTGCAGACCTTAAAATTTTACCGGAGTTTTATGAGGCTTATTTCCAAGGAAGAAAGCTTGAATTAACCCCAAAAGAATTTGAACTACTTGTTTATCTTGCGAAAAATAAAAGTCGCGTGTTGACGCGTGATCAATTATTAAGTGCTGTATGGAATTATGATTTTGCTGGTGATACACGAATTGTTGATGTTCATATTAGCCACTTGCGCGATAAAATTGAAAAAAATACGAAAAAACCGACGTACATTAAAACGATACGTGGTTTAGGATATAAATTAGAGGAGCCAAAAGGGGATGAATAAATTTCGTTCCAGGCTTCTTTTTACATTTGTTTCTCTTATTGTGTTTATTTTAGTTGGACTAGGTTTACTGTTAGAAACCGTGTTTGAAAACTATTATATAGATCATGCGAAAGAGAGAATGGTAAAAGAAACAGGATATGTTGCGGTATTAGCAGAAGAACAAGGTTTTGAGGATGTTTTAAAAAGGCCGTATGTATTTGAAAAGTTAGAAGAAAAAATACCAGCTTCTATTATATTTGTAGATGAAAAAAAGAAAGTTCAATATGGCAAAGGGCAACAATCTGCATTTAGTCAAGAGATGATTAAAGAACTTTCTGCCGAAACAGCGAAACAACGAAATAAAGTCATTACGAAAGAAACGGATCAGAAGAATGAATTTTATCATGCGGTGTTCGTTCAAGATGTAACAGGGAAACAAGGATACATTTTGGTGAAAAGTACAATTGAGCCTTTGAAAGATGTTCATCAAAAAACGTGGGGATTATTAATTATCGGATTTGTTATCGCTTGTCTTGTAGTCGTGTTTTTAGGTATGAAAATTACAGGGCAATATATTAGGCCAATTGAATCAGTTACGAAAGTTGCGATTGAATTAGCGAAGGGAAATTATAAAGCACGTGCTTATGAAAGTCATTCGGATGAAACAGGAATGCTGAGTAAAGCGATTAATATTTTAGCTCGTAATTTACAAGAGATGACACTCGAACAAGAAATGCAACAAGATCGTCTGCATACGTTAATCGAAAATATGGGAAGTGGAATGATTTTAATTGATAGCCGCGGTTATATAAACCTTGTAAACCGTTCTTATAAAGAGACTTTCCACGTAACAGATGAAGAGTATTTAGATCGCTTATATTATGAATCGTTCCATCATACAGAAATTATTGAGCTTGTGGAAGAAATCTTTATGACAGAAGTGAAAGTGCGTAAACAAATGCTATTGCCACTTGGAATTGAGCGAAAGCATTTCGAAGTATATGGAGCGCCGATTATCGGGACGAACCATGAATGGAAAGGGATTGTTCTCGTATTCCATGACATAACAGAGTTAAAGAGATTAGAACAAATGAGAAAAGACTTTTTAGCCAATGTTTCTCATGAACTAAAGACGCCAATTACTTCTATTAAAGGTTTTTCAGAAACGCTCTTGGATGGAGCGATGGATAATAAGAAATTCTGCGAACATTTCTTACACATTATTTTAAAAGAAAGTGAACGCATGCAAGGGTTAATTGAAGATTTATTAGATTTGTCAAAGATCGAGCAACAAGGGTTTAAATTAAATATGGAAACCGTTGATATGAAGGGAATTCTTGAAGATATTCATATGGTGCTTGACAATAAAGCAGGCGAAAAAGAAATCTCTTTACAAGTGAATGTATTAAAACGTGTCTCTGTCATTGGAGATCCTGGTCGTTTGAAACAAATCTTTATTAATTTAATTAATAATGCAATCGTATATACACCGGCTGGAGGCGTTGTTTCTGTTGAATTAGCAGAAGATAAATACAATGCTTATATAAAAGTATCTGATACTGGAATTGGCATTAGTAAAGATGAAATCCCACGTATTTTTGAACGTTTTTACCGAGTGGATAAAGCGAGAAGTAGAAATACTGGTGGTACAGGTCTTGGATTATCGATTGTAAAGCATTTAGTTGAGGCACATCACGGTACAATTACTGTGGATAGTGAAGTTGGGGAAGGGACAACATTTACAGTTGTTTTACCGAAATCGGCAACTGAAAAATAGGATGAAGGATATTTACAATATATTAACAATGGCTTAATTAAATATTAATAAAGCTCTGTTAATATAATACATGAAAACCCCTTCATCCAAGGAGTAATTTTGGACGAGAATAGTTATGCTGTTCTCGTCACTTCCCTTTTATGTTAGTAAACGTTTTTATATATGATAGAAAATAGCCGTTATTTTTCTTCTCTCTATTAGTCATGTTAATATAGAGAAAGGAAAGGAACGGTTTTTTTCTGTGAAAAAAACCATTTCAAATTTGTATGGGGAGGTTTCTGATTTGGAAAAAAAAGTCGTATTAGTAGATGGTAATAATATCGCGTATCGTGCTTTCTTTGCACTACCGCTTTTAAATAACGACAAAGGTATACATACGAACGCAATTTACGGTTTTACAATGATGTTAATGAGAATATTAGAGGAAGAAAAGCCAACGCATATGCTTGTTGCGTTTGATGCAGGAAAAACGACATTCCGTCATAAAACGTATAGCGAGTATAAAGGAGGACGTCAAAAGACTCCACCTGAGTTATCAGAACAATTCCCGTTTATTCGTGAGATGCTTGATGCATTTAATGTACCGCGTTATGAACTAGAAAATTATGAAGCGGATGACATTATGGGGACGTTAGCGAAAGAAGCGAGTGAGCAAGGGTTTCATGTTAAGGTTATTTCAGGAGATAAAGATTTACTTCAACTTGTTTCTGATAATACGCTTGTATGTATACCTCGAAAAGGGATTACAGAAGTAGATGAATATACGAAAGAAGCTTTATTTGAGAAATACAGTTTATCACCAAAGCAAATTATCGATATGAAAGGTTTAATGGGGGACCAGTCAGATAATATTCCGGGTGTACCAGGAGTTGGTGAAAAAACTGCAATTAAATTGTTAACGCAATTTGAAACGGTTGAAGCAGTGTATGAAAATATCGATCAAGTAAGCGGGAAGAAATTAAAAGAAAAACTAGAAGCGAATAAAGAACAAGCTCTTATGAGTAAAGATCTTGCAACTATTATTACAGATGCGCCGATTACAGTGCATGTGGATGATATGGAGTATAAAGGATATGAAGCAAGTGATGTGATTCCAATGTTCGAGAATTTAGGATTTACATCTCTTTTGAATAAATTAGGTGTTACGCCAGAAGAAACAGCTCCAGCTGAATTAGATGATATTACATTTGATATTGTGGAAGAAGTTACAGAAGAAATACTTCAGCAAGATAGTGCACTTATTGTAGAAGTACAAGAAGATAACTATCATAAAGCGGACATTCAAGGTTTTGGTATTCAAAATGAAAATGGTTGCTACTTTATTCAGACAGACATAGCTCTTGCATCCGAGGCTTTCAAAGCATGGCTTGCAAATGGAGAAATGAGAAAGCATACATTTGATGCGAAGCGAGCTATCGTTGCACTCAAATGGAAGGGTATAGATATTCAAGGAATCGACTTTGATTTATTAATTGCTGCTTATTTACTTGATCCAGCTGATACGGATAAAGATTTCCGTACTGTAGCGAAAATGAAAGAAACGCATGCCGTGAAATCGGATGAAGAAGTTTATGGAAAAGGTGCGAAGCGTGCTGTTCCAGAGCTAGAAGTAGTAGCGGAGCATGTAGCTCGAAAAGTGCATGTATTATATGATGTAAAGCAAACGTTCTTGGAAGAATTAAAAAAGAACGAGCAATATGAATTGTTTACAGAGTTAGAATTACCACTTGCACGTGTACTAGCTGATATGGAAGTAAAAGGTGTAAAAGTTGATACGGAGCGCCTTCGTAATATGGGAGAAGAACTTGCGGGTAGATTAAAGGAAATGGAACAGGAAATTTATAAGCTTGCGGGAACAGAATTTAATATTAATTCACCGAAGCAACTTGGGGTTATTCTGTTTGAGAATTTAAACTTACCAGTTATTAAAAAGACGAAAACAGGTTATTCTACGTCAGCTGATGTACTAGATAAACTTATGAATCATCATGAAATTATTCCAAACATTTTACATTATCGTCAGTTAGGGAAATTAAATTCAACTTACATTGAAGGTTTACTAAAAGTTGTACATGAAGATTCATCGAAAATTCATACTCGCTTTAATCAAGTTTTAACACAAACAGGTCGATTAAGTTCAACAGATCCGAACTTGCAAAATATACCGATTCGATTAGAAGAAGGAAGAAAGATTCGTCAGGCATTTGTTCCATCAGAAGAAGGATGGATTATGTATGCGGCCGATTATTCACAAATTGAACTTCGTGTATTAGCTCATATTGCAAATGATAAAGGGCTAGTTGAAGCGTTCCAACATGATATGGATATTCATACGAAAACAGCTATGGACGTATTCGGTGTTGGAAAAGATGAAGTAACTTCGAATATGAGACGACAAGCGAAAGCTGTTAACTTCGGAATTGTGTATGGTATTAGTGATTACGGTCTTTCACAAAACTTAGGAATTACAAGAAAAGCAGCAGCGGAATTTATTGAAAAGTATTTAGAAAGTTTCCCTGGTGTACAAGAATATATGGATGACATCGTAAAAGATGCGAAACAAAAAGGGTATGTGGCTACCTTATTAAATCGTCGCCGTTACATTCCGGAAATTACGAGTCGTAATTTCAATTTACGTAGCTTTGCTGAGCGTACAGCTATGAATACACCAATTCAAGGTAGTGCTGCAGATATTATAAAGATAGCTATGATTATTATGGCAGATCGTTTAGAAGAAGAAGGATTACAAGCGCGTCTTCTTCTGCAAGTACACGATGAATTAATCTTTGAAGCACCAAAAGAAGAAATTGAAAAATTAGAGAAGCTTGTACCAGAAGTAATGGAGCATGCAATTGAACTCGCAGTTCCACTGAAAGTTGATTATTCTTACGGTCCAACTTGGTACGACGCAAAATAAGGAAGTGATGAAATGCCTGAATTACCAGAGGTTGAAAATGTCAGACGGACACTCGAAAATCTTGTAACAGGAAAAACGATTGAAGATGTTATTGTTACGTATCCAAAAATAGTAAAACGACCAGATGATGCGGAAATCTTTAAAGAAATGCTCAGAGGCGAGAAAATTGAAACGATAAAGCGAAGAGGTAAGTTTTTGCTTTTATATGTAACGAATTATGTTATCGTTTCACATTTGCGTATGGAAGGAAAGTTTTTACTGCATCAAGAGGATGAGCCAATTGATAAGCATACGCACGTCCGTTTCTTATTTACAGATGGAACTGAATTACATTATAAAGATGTGAGAAAGTTTGGTACGATGCATCTCTTTAAAAAAGGTGAAGAGTTAAATCAAATGCCTCTTGTTGACTTAGGTCCAGAGCCATTTGATGCTGAATTGACACCACAGTATTTACAAGAAAAATTGCAAAAGACAAATCGTAAAATAAAAGTCGTATTATTAGATCAGCGTCTTTTAGTAGGGCTTGGAAATATATATGTAGATGAAGTTTTATTCCGTTCTCATATCCATCCAGAGCGAGAAGCTGCATCTTTAACGCAAGAAGAAATCGAAAGAATTTACGAAGCAATTGTTACAACGCTAGGCGAAGCAGTGAAGCGGGGCGGAAGCACAATTAGAACGTATATGAATTCGCAAGGGCAAATTGGTTCATTCCAAGAACTTTTAAATGTATATGGGAAAAAGGGAGAACCATGTGTAACTTGTGGCACGATATTAGAAAAAACAGTTGTTGGCGGAAGAGGGACGCATTATTGCCCAATTTGTCAGCCTAGAATATAGAAAAGAGATAACATCGGATAGGCATTTGTCATATACATACAGCAGAGCTATGTATAAGGGAGGAGCTTACCGATGTACCTTTATTTATCTCTTATTTTATTAGCTTTTACATTAAGCTTAGATAGCTGTAGTGTAGGGCTGACATATGGTTTGAGAAGCGTAAGAATTCCACTAAGATCAATTATAATTATCGGAATCTGTTCAGCGGCTGTTATGCTTGTTTCAATGGGAATTGGACATATGATTGCGAAAATATTTTCACCTGTTATCGCAACGCGTATCGGTGGGCTTGTTCTTATTGGAATAGGGATTTGGGTATTATATCAATTTTTTCGGAGTGATAAAAAGGAAGAACCGAAGCAAGAAGAGAAGGTTTGGAAACTAGAAATTGCTTCACTTGGGTTAGTAATTCAAATTTTACGGAAACCGACTGTTGCAGATTTTGATAAATCGGGAACTATTTCTGCAGGAGAAGCGCTACTTCTTGGTATCGCACTTTCCGTGGATTCGTTTGGTGCTGGAATTGGTGCATCTTTATTAGGTTATGCACCCGCTATGATGGCAATATTAGTTGCAGTTATGAGTTCTTTATTTTTGTTTATTGGAATGAAGCTGGGTACAGTTTTATCGAATATGAAATGGTTACAAAAATTTACATTCCTGCCTGGGGTATTACTCATTATTATTGGAATTTGGAAAATGTAAGTATGGGCGTGGAACATTAGTTTCGCGCCTTTTATTATGAGGAGGAGAAGTATTATGACAGTGGTAATTGGATTAACGGGAGGAATTGCAAGCGGAAAAAGTACGGTATCAGAAATGTTTCGTGGGCTAAGTATACCGGTTATTGACGCAGATGTTATTGCAAGAGAAGTTGTAGAACGAGGAAAACCAGCATATAACAAAATAGTAGAAGTATTTGGAACGGAAGTGTTACAAAAAGATGGAGAACTGGATCGGCCGAAATTAGGAAATGTTGTTTTCTATAATGAAGAAAAACGATTGCAGTTAAATAAAATTGTTCATCCTGCAGTACGTGAGGAAATGAATGCACAAAAGGAAATGTACATAAAAGAAAGTATGCAAGCGGTTGTGTTAGATATCCCTCTTTTGTTTGAAAGTAAATTAACAAGTCTCGTTGACCGCGTTTTAGTTGTAGCTGTCACGCCTGATACGCAATTAAAACGTTTAATGGAGCGAAATAATTTTTCGGAAGAAGAAGCAAAAGCACGTATACAATCGCAAATGCCGTTAGAAGAAAAAGTGAAGCATGCGGATGAAGTAATAAATAATGATGGCACAATTATGGGAACGAAAACACAATTACAGGGAATTTTAAAGAAATGGAACATTATTGACTAAAAAATTGTGAAATTAATGAAAATGCTTAGTGACATATCCCCTTTTTGTGTTATACTATTATTGGGATTGGAGATAAATAGTATAACGCATTCAAGGGGGATAACATATTATGACTCGTGTGGCAATTAATGGATTTGGACGTATTGGGAGAATGGTATTTCGTCAGGCAATAAAAGAAAGCGCATTCGAAATTGTAGCAATCAATGCAAGCTATCCATCTGAAACGTTAGCACATTTAATTAAATATGATACAGTTCACGGCAAGTTTGACGGAACAGTAGAAGCATTTGAAGATCACTTATTAGTTGATGGGAAAATGATTCGCCTTTTAAACAACCGCGATCCAAAGGAATTGCCTTGGACAGATCTAGGTGTTGAAGTTGTAATTGAAGCAACTGGTAAATTTAATTCAAAAGAAAAAGCAATTCTTCACGTTGAAGCTGGAGCGAAAAAAGTTATTTTAACAGCGCCTGGTAAAAATGAAGATGTAACAATTGTAGTTGGTGTGAACGAAGACCAATTAGATATTACAAAACATACCGTTATTTCAAATGCATCTTGTACAACAAACTGTTTAGCGCCTGTTGTGAAGGTGTTAGATGAGCAGTTTGGAATTGAAAACGGTTTAATGACGACTGTTCACGCTTATACAAATGACCAAAAAAATATTGATAATCCACATAAAGATTTAAGAAGAGCACGTGCTTGCGGACAATCAATCATTCCGACAACGACAGGTGCTGCGAAAGCGCTAGCAAAAGTTCTTCCGCATTTAAACGGAAAACTTCATGGTATGGCACTTCGTGTACCAACACCAAACGTGTCTCTTGTTGACTTAGTAGTAGATGTAAAACGTGATGTGACAGTTGAAGCTATTAACGATGCATTCAAAACTGTAGCAAACGGTGCGTTAAAAGGTATTGTAGAATTTAGCGAAGAGCCTTTAGTATCTATTGACTTTAATACAAATACACACTCAGCTATTATTGATGGCTTATCTACAATGGTAATGGGTGATCGTAAAGTAAAAGTACTTGCTTGGTATGATAACGAGTGGGGCTACTCTCGTCGTGTTGTAGATCTTGTAACGTTAGTTGTTGACGAATTAGCGAAACAAAAAAATGTGCAACATATTTAAGTGAATAAGGGAGAGG
>Ga0209025_1002569_pt1 | contig 18881 bp, 16 predicted proteins | sample AraplaMF_Col_mLB_FD_184256 | JGI IMG/M metagenome (GOLD analysis project Ga0209025, IMG submission 184256) | Arabidopsis root microbial communities from the University of North Carolina, USA - plate scrape MF_Col_mLB (SPAdes) (version 2) | ecosystem: Host-associated > Plants > Roots > Endosphere... | reverse complement strand
ATACGTGTATCGCAACAGGAAAAAGGAAAAATATCTCTATTGGTAATTGAAACTGAGGAACTATTAAATCATGAAGTAATTGAGGAAATTAAAGGATTACCAAAGATTTATCAAACACTAGCCTTAAGTTAGACAGTTTTATTAGGGTTCTGTTGCAAAGTTTGAAAAAAGCATAAACAGGTTGGTAAATGAGGAACAATGTTTAGGAAGTGGCTAGTAATTGTTGAAGTTCATTGTACGTTGAAAAGGCGGAGTCTATTTGAAGACTTCGCCTTTGTTTATATAGGGTAACTTTGCCCATCATTGAATCAATTCGATTTCATTACTACCTATGGCCAGATACTCTCACCCCTCTAAAAGAAAGGGGTTTTACATTGCCTTCTTGATTTTCTCTAACACTTCTTTACTATCAAACCCGCGCTCGCCCATACCGAATACTTCAATTAAACGATTATCTTCATCTAATAAGTAAGAGTTAGAAGTATGAATGTAAAGGCCGCTTCCAGGATCGCGGTAGCGGAAGTTAAAAGATTCGGCTAGTTGTTTCGTTTCTTCCTCATCGCCGCGCAGTAGATGCCAACCTGGTGTTTCCTTCATATCAAACGTTTTAGAGTAATGCTCTAGAATTTCTTTCGTATCATACTTCGGATCAATTGTAATTGTAATAAATTCGATTTTTTTTCCAAACACTTTTTGTTTCTCAAGTTCATCGCGTAAATGTTTCATTTTATATGTTGTAACTGGACAAATATCTGGACATTTTGTATACATAAATTCGACTAACTTTAATTTTTTCGGTAATTGATCAAATGATACAGATGTTCCGTTTACATCTTCCATAACAATCCCCTTTGGTATTTCTGCTGATGCTTTTCGGTAACCGGTAAAATAAAAAATTCCAATCCCGATTGCGATAATCAGTCCGAGCGTAAAAGTAATGTACAACTTCTTCATTCCAATCCCCCCAATTTTTATTTTATAAGAAAAATCTGAAAAATAAGGAGGTAATGAGTGAATATTACATGACAATTCATGGTTCTGGTGCAAAAAATATGAAACTTGGACATACTAATCTAAAGAGGATGGGGATTATGTATGTACCTCTACTGTGCGATACATTCCATAAATTTACGCTTCCTCTACGTCAACTGCTGATACAACACGAGTTATTGTGGAATAAGTTGTATTGATTACAAAATAAGGAGGTAATTAAAATAGCAAAGCATACCTTTAGAGCATTTAATCTTAATAATCAAGTTATTTCTAGGTTGGACGACCCAACCAAAGTCGTATTTCCAATGGTGGAATTTGATCTATCCCATGAATATGATCCAACAACATCTACGTTTGTTCCTTCTGCTAACGGGGTATATTCCATTTGTGCTGGTCTATACATTGACCCACTTTCAGTAACTCAACCTCTTGATATGGCTATTCGGATTAATGGCGTATTAAAAACGTTTCTTTTTGGAGAACCTTCTGTAGAACCAGGAACTATAGTAATGGGGTGTAACATAGTGCGACTTTCCGCTGGAGATACAGTTGATATAATTATAGGTCATGGTTCGGACATCACTTTAGGCGGAGGTAATGATAGATTTTATTTCACAGCTTCTTTGTTTTAAAAATCCTATAAGGGGTAGAGATAGCATCCGGCGATTACGATATTATTCCCCAGTAAATGGTGAAATGACTTGAGAACCTAAGTGATGTCTCAAGTCATTTCACGTTATGTATGGTTTTATGCAATGTAAAAGCGGCAATGGTTTTAACTACCTTGCTGCTTTATTTTCCTTTTAGCTTGTTCTATTTTCCAAAGAACGAACTACAATATTAATAGACAGGCAGCAATGAGGAGGAGAAATCATGCGAAAAGTGATGAGTTGGACACTTTTTTTGTACGCTCTATTTGCATTATTTATATATTGGTACTTATTTGGATGGAGTCATGAGATCATACCGGAAGCGTATAAAGGAACGAGTGCAGATCCAGCAACATTTATGAATGCAAGGGAGCTAACGCTTAGTCAAGATTACTCGCGGGTAAAGGATTTATTATTTTTTTTAGCAACGCCGCTGCAATGGATTGTTTTATTATTTGTACTCATTTTCGGTGTATCAAAGCGGTTTGAACAATGGGCGAAAGATACAACGAAATTCCGCGTACTACAAATTGCGATTTATTTGTTTTATTTATCGCTTGTGACAACGGTGCTCGCATTGCCGCTGCAATGGATTGGTCATCAAATATCTGTTGATTACGGCATTTCAACACAATCAACAGCAAATTGGATAAAGGAGCATATACTTGATTTTTGGATCAATTTTTTGCTTATGTTTCTGATCGTGACGGTGCTATTATGGCTCATTAAAAAATATCCGAAACGCTGGTGGCTGTACGGCTGGGCGCTTTCTGTTCCATTCACGATCTTTTTAACATTCATTCAACCAGTAGTCATTGATCCGCTCTATAATGATTTTTCAACGCTGCATAATAAGGAGCTTGAGAAAAAGATTTTAACATTAGCGGACAAAGCGAATATTCCAACAGAGCATGTGTATGAAGTGGATATGTCAAAGAAAACAAATGCGTTAAATGCATACGTAACGGGAATTGGCTCAAATTCTCGCATCGTTTTATGGAATACGACGCTCGAGCAGTTAAAAGATAAAGAGATATTATTTATTATGGCGCATGAAATGGGTCATTACGTGATGAAACATATATACTGGGGTGTTGGAAGTTATATCGTTTTAACTTTCGTTGGTATGTACCTCATTAGCCGTATTATTCAAGCGTGTATTCGTAAATGGGGCGATACACTGCATATTTCTAAAATTGCTAGTTTCTCAGTTTTACCACTATTTTTCCTTGTCTCTTCGGTGCTTTCCTTTGCGGTAAGTCCTGCCACAAATTACGTATCGCGCGTTGAAGAAAGGGCAGCCGATCAATACGCATTAGACATGACAAAGGATAGTAAGTCGGGAGTTAAAACATTTCAATATTTATCGAAGACGAGCTTAAGTCAAGTGAACCCGCCGGCTCTGGTGAAATTATTCATGTACACACATCCGCCAATTTTTGAAAGAATTCTCACGTTTGAAGAATATAAGAAGAAATAGTCGTTAAGAACAAGAATTGTGTAAAAATGAAAAGAACAAGTAATTTTCTAGTATAAAGACTAGGAAGTTACTTGTTCTTTTTATATATCTATGGAGAATACAACATGCTTACTTTACCCCTTTTGTTTTAAACCTAGCATATGGCAGGAAAGGACCCTGACCGTTCCTATGCGCGGCCAGATGCTCTGGTCTCCTTCCTAAAGAAAGAGGTTTTTTAATAAGTATATAGTTTACAATGTAAATTTAGTATCTTGATCAGTTAGGTCATTATCAAATACATTAGCGGTACTAACCCCATTAAAGACTTTCAGTTCCTTTGCTGCATTTGATGATCCAGAACCATGATATTCTTTATTACGGAATTCAGGAGCTACATTGTATTTGTCTCCTAAATTTACAATCCCATTAATTCTTGAAATGACAATGCTGTCCACAATTGCAGGCATATTCTTCACCTCTTTTTTATTTTTAGTGTATGCTGCTTATTTTGAAAAAAAGATTGTTTATAAAAATTCCTTTCATTTTGCGAAAAATATTTTTTAACCCCCATAAAACTTATTTTTTCTCCGAATATGTATAGTGAAGAAAGCAAATGGAGGAAAAATGAGATGAAAAAGATACTATTAAAAGGAACTATGGTAACAATGATGGCATGCAGTCCATTTTTAATGGGAACGGCGGCGTATGCTAGCAGCAGCACAGACGCAGTAAAAACAACAGAGTCAGAAAAGCCGACTCTAGTGCAAGGAGATTTCTTCTATTTCGTAAAAACGATGGTCGAAGATATAAAAATGGCGCTTGCGAACAATGATTTAGCTAAGGCAAAGTTACTATCTGAACAAGCTAAGGAGCGAATTGCTGAAGCAGGCGTATTAATGCAAAAAGGGAAAGATGATTTTACAAAAGATACATTAGAGAAAGCAGCAGAAAACTTAGAAAAAGCGGACAAGCTTTCAGGAGAAACGAAACCGGAAGTAGAAAAGACTGCTGAAGCAAAGAAAGAAGAAGCAGAAAAAACTGCTGAAGCAAAGAAAAAAGAAGCAGAAAAGACTGCTGAAGCAAAGAAAGAAGAAGCAGAAAAAACTGCTGAAGCAAAGAAAGAAGAAGCAGAAAAAACTGCTGAAGTAAAAAAAGAAGAAGCAGAAAAAGCTGCTAAAGCAAAGAAAGAAGAAGCAGAAAAGGCTGCTAAAGCAAAGAAAGAAGAAGCAGAAAAGGCTGCTAAAACAAAAAAAGAAGAAACAAAGAAGCCAGCTCATAAAGAAAAAACAGAAGCAGAAAAAGTAAAAGTGAATATAGGAAACAATATCGAAGCATTAGCAAAAGCGCTTGATAAAGTGAAAAATCCGAAAGCAAAAGCTGCAATTATCAAAAATATAGAGAAGAGTTTTGCAAAAATTGCTGCTAAAATAGAGAAAGTGCAAGAAAAGCAAGCGCGTGCTGTTGCAAAGGAAAACAAGCCAGCAGAGCCAGCACAACCAGCACAACCAGCACAACCAGCACAACCGGCACAACCAGCAGAGCCAGCACAACCGGCAAAGCCAGCAGAGCCAGCACAACCAGCACAACCAGCACAACCAGCACAACCAGCACAACCGGCACAACCGGCACAACCAGCAGAGCCAGCACAACCGGCAAAGCCAGCAGAGCCGGCACAACCAGCACATAAAGCTGTTGTTTCTCATGAGAATCATGGACAATCCAAGCAAAAGGAAAATCATGAAGATAACGGTAAAAAAGTTGGTCATGAAAAACATGAAGATAACGGTAAAAAAGTCGGTCACGAAAAACATGAAGAAAATCATGAAGATAACGGTAAAAAAGTTGGTCACGAAAAACATTAAGAAAAACAAGGGAATACTGTGGTAAAATGGTCACTTCATTAGTGACCGTTTTGTTATTTATAGCAGAGGGGAGGAGAGGGACTACCTGTGTTAAGTTTATTGATGAAAGTCGTAAAAAAAGCGGCAATAGAAGATGTAGTATTAAATATACAAAAAAATGAAGAGGATAAGGAAGCTTTTATCGCTCAGTATCGGCCTTTTATTCTAAAATCGATTTCGGCAGTCTGTCGCCGTTATATTACAGAACAGGACGATGAATATAGCATTGGACTGTTTGCATTTCATCAAGCCATTGAACAATATTCATATAAAAAAGGGAAATCTTTTCTTTCGTTTGCTGAGCTTCTTATAAAAAGAGATGTAATTGATTATATACGTAAGGAGTCTAGGCATAACCTCGTCTTTTTAAAAGAAGACCAGCAAGAGGAAACAATAGAAACGCAGACGGCGCTTACGGAATATATGAAAGAGATAGAGAACAGCAACCGGAAGGAAGAAATTCTTCATTTTCAACGTGTGCTATCTGAGTTTAAAATTTCGTTTACTGAGCTTGTGAAGGAGTCTCCGAAGCATCGTGATACGCGGGAGCATTTAATGGGAATTGTAAAGATTATTATAAAAGAGGAGAAAATGATAGAAGAGCTATTCCGAAAGAAAAAGTTACCTCTTAAACAAATTGAACCATATGTTAGAACAAGTCGCAAAACGCTAGAAAGACATAGGAAATACATCATTGCAATGTGCATTGTTTTTGTAAACAACTACATATATATTCAAGAATATATAAGAGGTGGGCAGGGGAATGAATAAAGGAATTGTGATGGATATAAAAAAACACAGCATAACTGTGTTGACACCGGACGGAGAATTTATTAATTGTAAGAAGAAATTAAACTCTTATATAATCGGACAGGAAATTGTATTTCATGAACAAGAAAAAAGAAAAATGCCTTTTTCAGTTCCTTCAATATTAAAACCGGCATCGCTTATGTTAGCTTGTTTTCTATGTGTTTTTTTATTTTTATTTAATCAGCCGAAAGAACAAGCGCTTGCCTATGTTTCTATCGATATTAACCCAAGCATAGAAGCGAGTGTGACAAAGGATCTTCGTGTTACGGAATTACGAGCTTGCAATGATGATGGCAAGCGAATTTTAAAAGAAATAAAAGGGTGGAAAAATGAGCATTTGCAAGACGTAGTGCGTACGATTGTAAAACAAAGCAAAGAAGATGGGTACTTAACGAGTGATAAGCAAGTTATGCTAACATCTGTTGCGAAAGAAAAGTCACTAGAGTCGCAGTTGCAGAAGGCTATGAAAGAGTTAAAAAGTGAGTATGACGCAAAACACGTTACAGTCATATATCAGGAAAGTACTATGCAGATCAGGGAGAATGCCCAAAAAGCAGGAGTCAGCACAGGGATTTATTTGAAACAGGAAAATGAGAAGAAGAAATCGTCTGTCTCGCCGGCATCGCCGCAAGTGCAGGAGGAACAACCTTCTGAAGTACATTCACAGCCGGAGTCATCAACTCATTCTGATTCGCCATCGAATTCCTCTTCTTCTGTGCAACAAGAAAGAAATGAGCCGAAAAGGCAACAAGAAAAAGAACGAGAACCAGCTCACGTGCAGCCGCCGCAGGAAAGAAATAACGGCCATAGAGAAGAAAATAATAAAGAACAAAAAAAGGAATATAAGGAACAGAAAAAAGAGGACATAGAGCAAAAAAAGGAACAGAAAAAAGAATATCACGAACAGAAAAAAGAACAAAAAGAGTATGAAAAAGGGCAGAAAGAACAACAAAAAGAAGATAAGCATGGAAATTCTTCAAAGCATGAAGAAAAAGAAAAGGGAAAACATAATCAGTAAAAAGGTATCTTTGTATACGAAGTAATTCCGTTCTCATAACACGGTAATTCATATTATAAATCCTATGCCTAATAAAAAAGCAACGCTTAGAAATCTATCATTCTGAGCGTTGCTTTTTTTGCGTCCCCGTTAGTTTAGTAAACTATTTTCATTTCAGGAAATACCTCTATTAAGTTATTACATCACCACGCAGCCGGATAGTACTCCTACTCAGGACTTTGTAGTTCGTCTTTTACAGGAATATGAAAAGTGCATATAAACCAATTTTGTAATATTGTTAAAAAATTCTAAAAAGTCCTTCCTTTTTGATTTTTTTGTTATATAATATAAACATAAAAACCAAAACTGTTATAAAACAGTTTGTAAAAAGGAGAGGCTAATATGTCGACGCAAACTTCGCGGGTTACACTCGTTGGAGAAGTATTACCGGCGTATTTGGAGATTTTGACACCAGAAGCACTCACATTTATTAAAGAGTTGCATGAGAACTTTAACGGACGCCGCAAGGAATTACTGCAGAAACGAGTGGAAAAACAAAAGAGAATTGATGCAGGAGAGTTGTTGCATTTTTTAGAGGAAACTGCAAATGTTCGGGCAGATGATTGGACGATTGCACCGCTTCCGAATGATTTACAAGATCGGCGCGTAGAAATTACCGGGCCAGTTGACCGTAAAATGGTTATTAATGCTCTTAATTCAGGAGCGCATGTCTTTATGGCGGACTTTGAAGATTCAAATGCGCCGACATGGCAAAATGCAATGGAAGGCCAAATAAATTTACGAGATGCAGTTAAGAGAACGATTTCATATACAAATGAAAATGGTAAGGAATATCGTCTCAATGAACGAACAGCTGTATTAATGGTGCGGCCTCGCGGATGGCATTTACAAGAAAAGCATGTGTTAGTAGATGGTGAAGAAGTATCAGCTAGTTTATTAGATTTTGGATTGTTCTTTTTTCATAACGCAAAGGAGTTAATGAAAAAGGGGAGTGGCCCATACTTTTACTTACCGAAAATGGAAAGTTACTTAGAAGCTAGGTTATGGAATGATGTGTTCGTATTTGCGCAAAAATACATTGGCATTCCAAATGGAACAATTAAAGCGACGGCACTGCTCGAGACGATTCACGCTTCATTTGAGATGGATGAGATGTTGTATGAGCTTCGTGATCATTCAGCAGGGTTAAACTGCGGACGCTGGGATTACATTTTTAGTTTCATAAAAACGTTTCGCAATCATGACCAGTTTTTACTTCCGGACCGGGCACAGGTGACGATGAGTGTTCCGTTTATGCGCGCGTATTGTTTACGCGTCATTCAGACGTGTCATCGCAGGGGGGCACCAGCAATTGGCGGAATGGCAGCGCAAATTCCAATTAAGAACAATCCGGAAGCAAATGAAGCAGCATTTGAGAAAGTGCGTGCCGATAAAGAGCGCGAGGCTTGTGATGGACATGACGGGACTTGGGTTGCCCACCCGGGACTTGTTCCTGTAGCGATGGAAGTATTTGATCGCATCATGACAACGCCAAACCAAATTTATCGAAAACGAGAAGAAATTTGTATAACAGAACAAAAATTATTAGAAGTTCCGGCGGGAACGATTACAGAAACGGGCCTACGTACAAATATTAGCGTCGGTATTCAATATATTGCATCGTGGTTAAGCGGCAGGGGAGCTGCACCTATTTATCATTTAATGGAAGATGCGGCAACTGCAGAGATTTCAAGGGCACAAGTGTGGCAATGGATTCGTCATAAGGAAGGGAAGCTTGAGGATGGAAGAAAGGTTACACTTGCATTAGTAGAGCAATTTAAAGCAGAGGAACTAGCCAAAATAGAGCAAGAGATTGGTAGTGATCGTTTTGAAAAAGGACGATTTGTCGAAGCTACGAAACTATTTACGAATCTAGTTCGAAATGATGATTTTGTATCATTTTTAACGTTACCGGGGTATGAAATTTTATAAAGGAGATGGAAAAAATGGGAAATGAAAGAATCGAACAATTACAAGAGAGCTGGGAAATGGATACACGCTGGCAAGGAGTAACACGTCCGTATTCTGCAGAGGATGTTATTCGTCTTCGCGGATCGGTTGATATTGAATATACGTTAGCACGTCGCGGTTCAGAAAAACTTTGGAATTCTCTTCATAGTGAAGACTACGTTCATGCGTTAGGGGCATTAACTGGAAATCAAGCAATGCAGCAAGTAAAGGCTGGGTTAAAAGCAATTTATTTAAGCGGCTGGCAAGTAGCGGCCGATGCGAATTTATCAGGTCATATGTATCCAGACCAAAGTTTGTATCCAGCAAATAGTGTACCGGCAGTTGTAAAACGGATAAATCAAACGCTGCAGCGTGCGGATCAAATTCAGCATATGGAAGGAAGCGGCGATGTTGATTACTTCGTGCCAATTGTTGCTGATGCAGAGGCGGGATTTGGCGGACAACTAAATGTATTTGAGCTGATGAAAGGAATGATCGAGGCAGGAGCATCTGGTGTTCACTTTGAAGATCAACTTTCTTCTGAAAAGAAATGTGGTCATTTAGGCGGAAAGGTATTGTTGCCAACACAAACGGCAGTGCGTAATTTAATATCAGCACGTCTTGCAGCAGATGTAATGGGAGTACCAACGCTCATTATTGCTAGAACAGATGCTGACGCAGCTGATTTAATTACAAGTGATATCGACCCTGTTGATCAACCATTTATTACGGGAGAAAGAACACCAGAAGGCTTCTTCCGAACGAAAGCTGGACTGGATCAAGCAATTGCGCGCGGCTTAGCGTATGCTCCGTATGCCGACCTTGTCTGGTGTGAAACATCAGAACCGAATTTAGAAGATGCAAAACGCTTTGCAGAAGCAATCCATGAAAAGTTCCCAGGAAAACTATTAGCTTATAACTGTTCACCGTCCTTTAACTGGAAGAAAAAATTAGATGATAAAACAATTGCAAACTTCCAAAAAGAAATTGCATCTTATGGATATAAATTCCAATTTGTAACACTTGCTGGCTTCCATGCTTTAAATTATGGCATGTTTGAGCTAGCACGCGGTTATAAAGAACGCGGTATGGCTGCGTACTCAGAGCTGCAGCAAGCAGAATTTGCAGCAGAACAGTACGGTTACTCAGCAACACGTCATCAACGTGAAGTTGGTACAGGATATTTTGATGAAGTAGCACAAGTCATTACGGGCGGAACTTCGTCAACGACAGCATTGAAAGGATCGACAGAGGCAGAGCAGTTTACACGATGATAAAAGAGAGGGGCAGCTTTCAAGGGCCACTCAAAAAATCCATTAAAAATAAGAAGATAACTCCTATTGTATATAGGGGGTTATCTTCTTTTTGATTTCTGTATATTGATAAAGCAGGCAATTTTTCATGTGTACTTTCACTATAGAATCAAACCAATGAAAGACTTTTGTAACATTTATGAAAGAGAAATGAAAGGTATTTAAACTAAAATAAATGTATCGGAATTGATTTTAGTTTAATTCGTAGTAAAAATCACATGTGACTTGCATTATAATTTCATGTTGCTAAAGAAGAATTGCTGTATGAGGAAAAGGGCACTGTCGGAAGGCATTGCTTTTTTAATATTAATATAATCTAAATATAAGGAGATAACGAATAATGAATAAAAACATCGTAGACATATCAAAATATAATGACAATATTAATTGGGACGTAGCTGCTCCGAATCTTGATTTAGCAATTTGTCGTGTGCAATATGGTTCAAATAAAGTAGATCATCTATATAAACAGCATGTGGAAAATTTAGAAGCACGTGGCATTCCTCACGCTGCATATGCATATGGTTGTTATGTATCTGTGGAAGATGCAATTGTAGAAGCAAAAGACTTTATGGCTCGCGTTAGTCCTAACGCTAAATTTCTAGTACTAGATGTTGAAGATGACACTTTAGCTAGTTGCGGTTCTACTAATCTAGCAAAAGCGTCACAAGCGTTCATTAATACTTGCAAAGCTGCAGGATGGAAAGTAGGTTTCTATGTATCTCATCATATGTATAAATCATATGGATTACAAAATGTAAAAGCTGATTTCCTTTGGATTCCTCGTTATGGAGCAAAACCTGCATATGCATGTGACTTATGGCAATATGCTGATAATGCAACAGGTGGTTATGTTGAAGGGATTGGGAATTGCGATGTAAACCGTTTAAATGGGGACAAGTCTCTAGAGTGGTTTACTGGTAAGGGAAGTAACAACAGTGCAGGAGATAATAAAGATGTTGTTTTACCTCCAGATTGGCAAACAAACAACTTGGGCGGTATCACTGTAACAGCGGATGTTGCGAATGTGCGAGAAAATGCATCTGCTAATGCAAAAGTTATGCGTCAAGTACAAAAAGGAAGCGGTCATGTTTACCTTGATTGGCATTATGATGGCTCTTACTTCTGGTACAAAATCGCGAATAATAACTGGTTACGTGCTGATGTTTGTAAAATCAACAAAGATGGAAAAAATAAAGGTGTCGTTTGGGTAAATGGTACTGATATCAACCTTAGAAAAGGTGCAAGTACTGGTGATGCTGTTGTTGAGAAGATTAATAAATCTGGAGCATATGATGTACATTATCGCCATGAAAATTGGATTTTCGTAAATGGTGGTGGATTGAAAACTGGCGGTTGGATGTATTTTGATGAGTCTTATGTAAGCTGGATTAGATAAATGAAGAAAGCCGCCCATTTTTAGTTGGGCGGCTTGTTCGTTAAGCTTGTGATGAAGGAAGATTAGCATGACTATAAGTGTTCCCACCCACTTCATTGAGCGCAGCTGCAATAAATGTAGTAATTAAGTCAGCTTTCGAGCTGGCTCTCTCTTTTATTACAAATATTTCAAAATAAAAAAATTGAAATTGTATATAAGATAATTTTATTTTTTATAGGAAGAGTATGTAGTTTCATTCTGTTATTCATACAGACGTATAAAAAGAAATTTTAATTTATCACTAATTAATTGTAAAAAAATTGAAAATATCAGGTATTTTACGTATAAAATGGTACAATTATCCATGTAGATAATTGCATGAAATTATCCAAATTTGACAAAGGAGAGGAAGAAAATGACTGGTAAAGTCGAAAGGTACACACCGCAGTACATTGTGAATTCAAAAACGATTGCACTGCTTCCAATCGTTTTAAATGATAAACGTATTGTAACGCGTGTGATTGAAGAAAATGATGAATTTTTTGTGTATCAAAAGCCACTTGAGATTGTGGAACAAAGTTGTCGTCAATATGGAGCTAGCTTTGGCGGACGAAAAGATGGTACAAAAGAATACACAGGCTTTACGCATAAAGCACCGATTGCAATTAGTCCTACAGATTATATCTATTTCTTCCCTACATTTTCTTACTCCCGCAAAGAATGTGCCTGGTTGTCGCATTTTCATATTGAAAATATAACAAAACTTCCACATGGAAATATTCTAATTGAATTCATTAATGGTCAAACAATTAAGCTAGAAGTATCTAAAAACAGCTTTGAAAATCAACGAAATCGAACAGCACAACTTCGAGCAGAATTTGAAGATAGAAAAAGAAAACAGGCGGCGACAAAATTTTTACTAGTGAATCAAAATGAGGTTTTAGAGTTAACGCCTGCATACGAAAAAATGTATCTTTTTAAAAAAGAAGATTGATAATATGAAGTGAAAATGAGCCAAAAGGCAAATAAGTGCCTTTTGGCTCATTACTTTTTTCCGTTATTGACAATATATCGGTACTTTTCACGATATATCGACCACTTTTTAGAATATATCGACGCTTTTCACAATATATCGGCGATTCGACACGATTTAAAGACCCTTCGACGGCATTCGACACAAAAGTAGTCGATCTGCCGAGCTGAAACAGATCCTGATCGGCTTTCCCCTCTAAAAAGAATTTTTTCCTTTATTAGCAGAACTTTTTTTCTGTTTTAAACAGTCATTATGTGAGATAATTTAAATATATATAAATCCATTTTAATTTTTCGACATCTCACTTTATGCGCGGCTAGATGGCTCGTCCATCTAAAAAGAAAAAGTGTTTTTATGTCATTTTTTAATTTGTATTTATATAGATGAGTCCCCAAAGCATATCTATTATCGTATAGTGTGCGTTCTACTATTTCTCAATCTCCCTAATAAAAATTTAACTGGGGCTTTATATATATTCATTTTAATTTGTCGACATGCTTGCTTTCTCCTTTTGTTTTAAATATTGCGTATGGTAGAAATGCGCGGCTAGATGCTCTCGTCTCCCCCCGAAAAAAGGAGATTTTTATGTTGGTTTTTTAACTTGTATATATAGTTATTTGTTCTACATAAATTAAACAAGATTTTTTGAAGGTGATGAAAAATGAAACCTATTAAACTGCTATTTTCTGTAACTGTAGCATCTATTACGTTATTAACCTCGGTTAATAGTGCGTTTGCTAATAGTACACTTATTATTCCAGAGTTACCTAAGGAACCATACCGCAATGGTATAGGCATGTACGAAGGAGTTATAGCACATTCAACTGCTACTCCTGAGGTACCGGCAATTAACATTCAACGTTTTCAGTCTCGTACATGGTCAAACGCTTTTGTTCATTATGTTGTGGATTGGGATGAGACGATTCAGACTGCGAGTACAAAATATCGTGCGTGGGGGGCAGGGCCAACTGCGAATGAAAGATTTGTTCAAGTTGAATTAAGTGAGACGAAAAATCCAGTAAAGTTTAAACGCTCGTACGATCGTTATGTAAGGCTGCTAGCGGAGATTTTACGTAACCGACATATTCATCCGTCTAAAGGGTTATTGACCCATAAAGATGTTACATATAAGTTCGGTGGTACTGATCATGAAGATCCATTAGCTTACTTAGCTAGTCACGGCGTATCGGAAGCGAAATTTCGTGCGGATGTGTTAAAAGCATATAATGGGAATGCTCTTTCAGGCGGGGCGAAAGTGCAGCAAATGAATAAGGCACAAGGTACGGTATATGTTAATAGAAATAATGTGAATTTACGTTCCGGCCCATCAACGAGTAATAGTATTATTCGGAAAGTGCAAAAGGGAGAAGTATATAAAGTGTCCGGGAAATCAGGAAACTGGTTAAATGTTGGCGGGAATCAGTGGATTTACAATGATGCATCGTACATTCGATACACGAAAAAATAATCGTTCTTTACATGTATTTGAACTCTTTTTTTCATAATGTAAGTTCTTAAAATAAAAGAATCGGCGCTCAATAAGCATCGATTTTTTTATTTTTATAAATTATGTTGTACATTCTTTTTTCAATATGGTATAGTCAATATATAGTTGAATACTTAAATCAAGCAATCCATATATTATCAAGTGCCGTGAAACTAGCGAGAAAAATTATGTATGTATTCTGTTTCGCATTTGGTAATGTGTGGATTCTTTTTTTATGTTGTGAAAACTAAACAATATATTTATTTTTAGGAGGAAGTTATTATGAAAACAGGTCAAGTAAAATGGTTTAACAATGAAAAAGGTTTCGGTTTCATCGAAGTTCCAGGCGAAAACGATGTATTCGTACATTTCTCTGCTATTACAACTGAAGGTTTCAAATCTTTAGAAGAAGGCGAAAAAGTTAGCTTTGAAGTAGAAGAAGGTAACCGTGGACCTCAAGCTAAAAACGTTGTAAAACTATAATCTTATAGATCATAGTAAAAAAGGATGGCATTTGCCATCCTTTTTTTTATTTGTAAAAGGATTTTTTCTAAGGAATATGGAAAATAAATATATATTTAGTTGTCAGATAGATTATTTCCCCTAATTGTTCAATAATGGTAAAGTATAACAAGAAAAAGTAAACGATCAATTTTTGTAACTACTCAGTCACTCTATGAAAAAAAGACAGAAAAGCAATTTTTTTAATGGCCTGGGAGGGACTGGCAATGCACCGGAGTTTCCTGCCACGTGCAAAGTTTTAAAACAAAGAAAGGCAATTATAATTCATTAGAGCAAGGTAAAGGGGTACATAGTAGAATGGATTTTCAAACAATTAAAGAATATTTCACAATAGAAAATATGGAACATTTGTTAAAGAGCTATCAAGCATTTGGTCCGTTAATTGGCATTGGACTTCCGATGATTGAAGCGTTTATTCCAGCTTTGCCACTCTTTTTATTTGTGATGGCAAATGCAGTTGCCTTTGGTTTATGGCTTGGCTTTTTTTATTCATGGCTCGGTTCATGTATAGGGGCAATGCTTGTGTTTTTTATCATTCGTCGTTTTGGGAGAAGTCGCTTTTTTGCTTTTGTAAATAGACATCCACGAGTTCGCAGTGCGATGACATGGATTGAGCGAAAAGGATTTGCACCCATTTTCCTTTTATTTTGTTTTCCGTTTACCCCGTCAGCGCTGATTAATGTAGTAGCGGGTTTGTCGCGTATTAGTAAGCGGCAGTTTATTTTAGCACTTTCACTTGGCAAACTTGTGATGATTTTCGTGTTAAGTTACGTTGGCCATGATCTTGCATCTTTTATGCATAAGCCGGTAAAAACAACAATCGTACTAGGTGTCATTTTTGTTTTATGGTATGTCGGAAAGAAAATTGAAGTAAAGCTTGAACTGAGCAGAGACTAAACTTCGTAAGTGAGCGCACCCCTGTTATTGAAAAGAGAAAGGGATGTGGCATGATGAAGCGAAAGTGGAAAAAAGAAAGTATAGAGTGGATGAGAGTCATTTTAATAGGTGTTTTATTAGCTGTATTTTTTCGCACTTTTTTCTTTGCAACGTATGTTGTCGAAGGTAAGTCGATGATGCCTACGCTCCAAGATGGTAATATGCTGATCGTGAATAAAGTTGGCTATCAGTTTGGTGAATTGCACCGCTTTGATGTTGTTGTTTTTCATGCAAATGAACAGGAAGATTATGTGAAACGAATTATCGGACTTCCAGGTGACAAAATTGCCTACAAACATGATAAACTATATATTAACGGACAATTTATTGAAGAGCCGTATTTAGATGCATACAAAAAGCAAATTCATGGTAGACAGTTAACAGGAGATTTTACCCTAGAAGAGTTAACAGACGAACAGGTTGTTCCGCAAGGGTTTATCTTTGTTATTGGAGATAATCGTTTAGGAAGCTGGGATAGTCGTCACTTCGGATTTGTAAAAATAGAACAAGTTGTTGGAAAAGTTGATTTACGCTATTGGCCAATCAATGAAGTACAAACAAATTTCTCTAAAGGGTAATTCGAAATTTCGAATTACCTTCTTTTTCGGATAGATCTTGATTGATCGACGTTTACTTATAGAAAGGCGGGTTTACATGTCACTTCGATTTATAATAGGACGAGCTGGAAGTGGAAAGAGTACGATGTGTTTGCAAGAAGTGCAGCAAGAGCTGCAGCATCGTCCAAAAGGTGAAACGATTTTATATCTTGTGCCAGAGCAAATGACATTCCAAACGCAGCAAGCATTAATTAATGGAGACGTAAGCGGCTCGATTCGTGCACAAGTGTTTAGTTTTTCGCGGTTAGCGTGGAAGGTGCTTCAAGAAGTAGGCGGAGCAAGCCGCCTTCATATTGATGAATCTGGTGTGCATATGTTGCTTCGTAAAATTGTCGAGGCGCGTAAAGAAGAATTATATGTTTTTCAGAAAGCAGCAGAGCAAAACGGATTTTTTGAACAACTGGGCAGTATGATTACGGAATTTAAACGACACAATTTAACGCCGTCAAATGTGTATGCGATGTGGCAGGAATTAGAGGCTCATAGCAATGGCAATGAACAGAAACTGTTAGCGAACAAAATGTATGATTTGCAGCTTCTATATGATGATTTTGAACGAGCGTTAATTGGAAAATATTTAGATTCTGAAGATTATATGCAGCTTTTATTTGAAAAGCTTCCCTATTCAGAGTATGTGAAGGATAGCATCATTTATATTGATGGATTTCATACATTTTCACCGCAAGAGTTAGAAATTGTAAGGCAACTACTGCGATGCGGAGCAAAGATGACAATTGCACTCACGATTGATGAGCAGACGTTATCACAGCAAGTAGATGAACTGGATTTATTTTATCAAACGCTGGTTACGTATGAAAAAATCAAACAAGTAGCAAGTGAAGAGAAAATTGTTATTGAAAATACGATTTTCATGCGAGAGCAGCCGCGTTTTATGTCACCAGCACTTGCGCATTTAGAGGCGCATTTTGATTCTCGTCCGTATGCAGAGTTTCAAGGTGAGTCACACATTACACTATATGCTGCGGCTAATTTGCGGGCAGAAGTGGAAGGTGTTGCGCGCGAAATTCGCAGATTAGTAGCAGAAGAAGGGTATCGTTACCGTGATATCGCAGTGCTTCTTCGTAACGGAGAAAGCTATTACGATATGATGAAGACATTGTTTACTGATTATAATATTCCGTTCTTTATTGATGAAAAACGCCCTATGCTTCACCATCCATTAATTGAGTTTATTCGTTCTGCGTTAGAAGTTATTAGTGGGAATTGGCGTTATGACGCGGTATTTCGTTGTATAAAAACCGAACTGTTGTACCCGTTAGATGGAAATAAAGCGAAAATCCGTGATGAAATGGACGAATTTGAAAATTACTGTTTAGCGTATGGCGTGCGAGGGAAACGATGGACTTCGGAAGAGCCGTGGACATATCGCCGTTACCGTTCATTAGATGGTGTACATGGCGGTCAAACAGATAGCGAACGAGAAATGGAAGAAAAGATTAATCGTCTTCGTGAGATTGTTCGCACACCGATTATTCGTTTGCAAAAGCGATTAAAACGGGCAAGAGCGACAATGAGTATGTGTGAAGCAGTTTACTTATTTTTAGAAGAGCTAGACGTTCCGAAAAAATTAGAAGCGTTACGCCTGCAAGCAGAAGAGGAAGGGAATTTCTTATTTGCAAGTGATCATGATCAAGTATGGGAACAAGTCATCACGCTGCTAGATACGTGCGTTGAAATGCTAGGAGACGAGAAGATGTCTCTGTCTATGTTTGTAAATGTGATGACAACAGGTTTAGAGTCGCTCCAGTTCGCGAATATTCCACCGTCTTTAGATCAAGTGTTAATTGCAAATATTGACCGTTCGCGTCTTTCAAATATTCGAGCAGCATTTGTAATTGGAGCAAATGAAGGGATTATTCCAGCGGCGCCATCAGATGATGGAGTATTATCTGATGAAGAACGAGAAGTACTTGTTTCAGCAGGAATCGAACTGGCACCAACAGCGCGGCAAAAGTTACTCGATGAACAATTTGTCATTTATCAAACAGTGACAAGGGCAGCAGAGAAGTTATATATTTCTTGTCCACTTGCAGATGAAGAAGGGAAGACGCTATTAACATCTAGCTTCATAAAGAAAGTGAAAAGAATGTTCCCATCTGCTGCTGAAATCTTTTTAACGAATGATGTCAATGATTTGTCTTATAGTGAGCAAATTTCATACGTTGCGACGCCAGAAGTGACACTTTCTTATTTAACGCAGCAACTCCAAAATTGGAAACGATACGGTTTTGAAGGGAATCTTTCTTTCTGGTGGGATGTATACAATTTTTATGTTACAACGCCGGAATGGAAACAAAAGAGCATTCGTGTGTTATCCAGTTTGTTTTACCGAAACCGGGCTCGTAAATTAAGCAACGCCGTAAGCGAGGAGTTATACGGTGACAAAATTAAAGGCAGCGTATCACGTATGGAGCTCTTTAATCGCTGTGCGTATGCTCATTTTGCGCAGCATGGCTTATCTTTAAAAGAACGTGATATTTTTAAATTAGATGCACCAGATATCGGGGAACTGTTCCATGCCGCTTTGAAAAAAATTGCTGATAAATTATTGAAAGAAAAGCGGACTTGGGCTGATTTAACAGTAAAAGAGTGTGAATATCTTTCCGTTACAGTGATTGAAGAATTAGCGCCGCTTTTGCAACGCCAAATTTTATTAAGTTCCAACAGACATCATTATTTAAAACATAAATTGCAGCAAATCATTTTCCGTACGTCACTTGTGTTACGAGAGCATGCAAAGTCGAGTGGATTTGTA
>Ga0209025_1002568_pt1 | contig 18881 bp, 17 predicted proteins | sample AraplaMF_Col_mLB_FD_184256 | JGI IMG/M metagenome (GOLD analysis project Ga0209025, IMG submission 184256) | Arabidopsis root microbial communities from the University of North Carolina, USA - plate scrape MF_Col_mLB (SPAdes) (version 2) | ecosystem: Host-associated > Plants > Roots > Endosphere... | reverse complement strand
GCGCCTGATACTGCAGCGCGCCGACGAGATGGCTGTCGAAGCGCTCGGCATAGCCGTCGAACAGCGCGCCGGAAAAATTCTCCGAGGTTGCCTGCTCTGCCGGGAGCGCGCCGATACGGGCGAGGTCGAGCTTGGCGCCGACATGGTCGTTCGGGTCGAGGTCGAGGCATTGCCGCCAGGCGGTCGCGGCCTCCTCATTGTGCCCGAGCGCCTCCTGCGCCAGCCCGTAAAGATGCCAGGCGGCGGTGAAACCGTAGTTCTCGGCGAGCGTTTGATCGAGGATGTCGATCGCCGCCTGCGGATCGCCATCCTTCAATGCCGCCTCGGCCCAGGCATAGCGACGGTCGAGACGCTCGTCCCCGGAACTGGCGGAGTACACGCTGCTGCCCTTTTCGATCATGCTGCGGGTTTAACGGAGGTGCATGACACTGGCCAGACGATGAAGCCTTCCGATCTGCTGACGCCGACCCCGGCCGGGCTCTATTGCCCGCCGGCCGATATCTACGTCGATCCGGTCCGCCCGGTGGCGCGGGCGCTGATCACCCATGGCCATTCCGATCATGCCCGCGCCGGCCATGGCGCCGTGCTGGCGACACGAGAGACGCTGGCGATCATGGCGCTGCGCTATGGCGAGGCTTTCGCCGGCACGCAGCAGCCCGTGGCGCCCGGCGAGGTGGTTCGTATCGGCGCGGTCGATTTCCGTTTCGTCCCAGCCGGCCATGTCCTCGGCTCCGCCCAGGTCGTGGTCGAGCACAAGGGCCTGCGTATCGTCGTCTCCGGCGACTACAAGCGCGAGCGCGACCCGACCTGCGCGCCCTTCGAGCCGGTCACCTGCGACGTCTTCATCACCGAGGCGACCTTTGGCCTGCCGGTCTTCCGCCACCCGCCAGCCGCTGCCGAGACCGCCAAACTGCTCGATTCCGTCCGGCTTTTTCCCGATCGTACCCACATCGTCGGCGCCTATTCACTTGGGAAGGCGCAGCGACTGATGGCGCTGATCCGCGAGGCCGGCTACGAGCAGCCGATCTTCATCCATGGTGCGGTCGAGACGATCACCAGGCTCTATCAGGCCGAAGGCATCCCGCTCGGCGAGATCCACAAGATCGACCCCGGCGAGCGCAAGGCCGAGGGGCGCAAGGCATTCGCCGGCGAGATCGTCATCTGTCCGCCCAGTGCGATCCAGGACCTGTGGTCGCGCCGTTTCCCTGACCCGGTGACCGCCTTCGCCTCGGGCTGGATGCGGGTCAGGGCGCGAGCCCGTCAGAAGGGCGTCGAGCTGCCGCTGATCATCTCCGACCATGCCGATTGGGACGATCTCCAGGCGACCATCCGCGAGGTCCAGGCGAACGAGATCTGGATCACCCATGGCGAGGCCGAGGCGCTGGCGCATTGGTGCGGCACGGTCGGGCTCAAGGGCATGCCGCTGCATCTCGTCGGCTATGGCGACGAGGGCGAAGCCGAGCCGGATGCCAAGCCAGCGGAGGCGCCCGCATGAACCGCTTCGCCTGGCTGCTCGACCGCCTCGCCTATGAGCCGCGCCGCAACGGCAAGCTCGCTCTGATCGCCGATTACCTGCGCACCACGCCCGATCCCGATCGCGGCTATGCGCTGGCGGCGATGACCGGCGGGCTGGTCTTCCAGAACGCCAAGCCCGGCCTGATCCGTGCCCTGATCGCCGAGCGCACCGACCCGGTGCTGTTCGCGCTCTCCTACGACTATGTCGGCGATCTCTCCGAGACGGTCGCCCTGATGTGGCCGGCCCGGCATGGCGCGAACGACGTGCCGCATCTCCCCGATGTCGTCGCCGGCCTGCAAAAGTCCGGCAAGACCGAGATGCCGCGCCTGATCGCCTCCTGGCTCGATGCGCTCGACGAGACCGGGCGCTGGGCCCTGCTCAAATTGATCACCGGCGCCTTGCGCATCGGCGTCTCCGCCCGTCTGGCCAAGACCGCTGCCGCGAGCCTCGGCGGCGTCCCGGCTGACGAGGTCGAGCAGGTCTGGCATGGGCTGGAGCCGCCTTACACCGCGCTCTTCGCCTGGCTGGAGGGCAGGGCGCCGCGGCCGGAGGCGACCGATCCGGCGCCGTTCCGCCCGGTCATGCTCTCGCATGCGATCGAGGATGGCGATTTCGACAAGCTCGACGCCAGAGAGTTCGCTGCCGAGTGGAAATGGGACGGCATTCGCGTCCAGGCCGTGGCCGGCACGCGCTCCGATGGCAGCCGCATCGTCCGCCTCTACTCTCGCACCGGCGAGGAGATCGGCGGCGCCTTCCCCGACCTGACCGAGGCGCTGACCGAGGATGGCGCGATCGACGGCGAGTTGCTGGTGATGCGCGACGGTGTCGTCCAGAGCTTCAACACGCTGCAGCAGCGGCTCAACCGCAAGCAGGTCACGGTCAGGATGCTGGCCGAATTCCCCGCCCATATCCGCGCCTACGACCTCCTGGCTGAGGCCGACGACGATCTGCGTGCGCATCCCTATACGGAGCGCCGTACCAGGTTGGAGGCCTTCCTCGGCAGGCTAGACAGCGCCCGCTTCGATCTCTCGCCGCGCATCGCCTTTTCGAGCTGGGAGGAGCTGACCGAGGCCCGCGCCGATCCGGCTTCTGCCGGGGCCGGCGCCGATGCCGAGGCGGTCGAGGGCTGCATGCTGAAGCGGCTCGATTCGCCCTATCTGCCCGGTCGACCCAAGGGCTACTGGTACAAATGGAAGCGCGATGCCCGGCTGGTCGATTGCGTGCTGATGTATGCCCAACGCGGCCACGGCAAGCGCTCCTCCTTCTATTCCGACTACACCTTCGGGGTCTGGCGGGTCGGGGAGGCGGGTGCGGACGAGCTCGTTCCGGTGGGGAAAGCCTATTTCGGCTTCACCGACGAGGAACTGATCGAGATCGACCGCTATGTCCGCAAGAACACACTGAATCGCTTCGGCCCGGTGCGAGAGGTGACCCATACGCTCACGAGCGGGCTCGTCTTTGAGGTCGCGTTCGAGGGCCTGCAACGCTCGACGCGGCACAAGTCCGGCATTGCCATGCGCTTTCCCCGGATCAACCGCATCCGCTGGGACAAGCCGCCGGGCGAGGCCGACCGGATCGAGGCGCTGGAAGCCCTGTTGCCTGCAAACTAGCGATCCTTTGTGGCTCCCTGCGATTGGAGCATTGACAGGGTCAGATGCCGGGCGCTTGAACTTTCAAGGGGGAATCGCGCGGCATCTTGCCGGGCTTCGGCGCGCGGAGGGCATGATGACACGGATCGTGATCGCGGATGATCATCCGCTCTTCCGAGGCGCCTTGCGCCAGGCGGTCTCGCATGGGCTGGCGGGCTCGGAGGTCAGCGAGGTCGGCTCGCTCGAGGCGCTCGGCCAGGCGCTCGCCGAAACTTCGGATATCGATCTCATCCTGCTCGATCTCTCCATGCCCGGCGTCCAGGGCTTCTCCGGCCTGCTCTTCCTGCGCGCCTCCTATCCCGAGATCCCGGTCATCGTCGTCTCGGCCAATGACGATCCGGCGGTGATCCGCCGCTGCATCGAGTTCGGCGCGCTCGGCTTCCTGCCCAAGACCGCCGAGGTCGCGCAGATGGGCGAGGCGATCCAGGCCGTGCTCGACGGCGGCGTCTGGACCCCGCCCGGCGTCGATCTCTCCGCTCCGGTCGATCACGAGACAGCCGACATGGTCCGCCGCCTGGCGACGCTGACGCCGCAGCAGGTGCGCGTGCTGATGATGCTGTCGGAAGGTTTGCTCAACAAGCAGATCGCCTATGAGCTCGGCGTCTCCGAGGCGACGGTCAAGGCGCATGTCTCGGCGATCCTGACCAAGCTCAATGTCGACAGCCGCACCCAGGCGGTGATCGCCGCCGCCAAGATCGCCGGCGCCGGCTGGGCGGCGCAGGGCGCTTCCGCGACGAGCTGACGCGTAACGGTTGACGGCGGCGTTCAGGCCCGGTTCAAGCAGGGTCTGATTTGTCTCTCGCGGTCGATCCGAAGGGGATTTCCATGGCCAATGGCGGTGGCACCGAGCGTTTCCTGGGCGGGTCCGTCCTCAGCGTCCTCGTGCGCCTGTTCTTCATCTCGCTGCTGGTCGGCGCCGCGATGGCTTTCCTCGGCCTGTCGCCGCGCGGTCTCTTCGATTCGGCGCTGCGCTTCGTCCGCTCGCTCACCGATATGGGCTTCGACGCGGTCCGCGAGGTCGGCGGCTGGGCGCTCGCCGGCGCGCTTGTCGTCGTGCCGCTCTGGCTGATCAGCCGGCTGTTCGCCTCGAAGCGATAAGCGAGGGCACTCATCGGCCTTCGACCGGACTTCGCGTTCAAAGATTTCGATGGCCAGAATGGCGAGCAAGCCAGACACGCAGATCTATCTAGAGGTGCCCGGCGGTCCGGAGCTTCTTCGTTGGTTCGGGCAGATTCCGAACTTTCATGACGCGGAGATTCTTGGCTTGAATCTGCGGCGCTCGGGTCAAAGCACTCTAATTCTCCATGGCTGGGTCATGACCAACGAGGTCGGCCGCGACGGCTTCATCGTGCTCGACAAGCACGCCGTCGTGACCTTCACGATGGAAGACATTATGGATTTGCAGCTCGATGGTTTCAGTCACCAGAACGTCATCGGGGGGCTGAAGCTACAGCGGGCAACCGATCGCGGTCGGGGCAACTATTATCCGCTTCCGGAGTCGCCCGAAGACATCGAGATTGAGCTTGAGCCTTGCTTCGGCCTCGATGGTGTTATTCGCGCGAAGCGAGTGTCGATCTCGTTTGAGCCCGGCTGCCCGGACGGGCCTTCAATCCATCGAGATGCTGGCTAGGCGGCAGCCACTCACAGTATTTCGCCCTTGGCGATCGCCTCGGCGTCGCGCCCGACCAGCGCGTCGAGCCGCGGCAGCCCGGCCTTGCGGACCTGCATATCGAGCCCGTTTTTGACCTCGCCGACCAGCCCCGGCCCCTTGAACACCATCGCCGAATAGAACTGCATCAGGCTCGCCCCGGCCCGGATCTTGGCGAAGGCACTCTGTGCCGAATCGATGCCGCCGACGCCGATCAGGGGGAACTGGCGTTCCACCCGCAGGAAGGTCTCGGCGAGGATGCGCGTCGAGGCGGCGAAGAGCGGCTTGCCGGAAAGGCCGCCGGTCTCGGTCTTGTTGCCGCTGCGCAGGCTGTCGGGCCGGGCGATCGTGGTGTTGGAGACGATCATGCCGTCGACCTTGCGGCGGCGGGCGACCGCGACCATGCCATCGAGCTCGGGCATGGAGAGATCGGGTGCGATCTTGATCAGCACCGGTGTCGGCTTAGCCCCTGCGGCGGCCTCGTCGCGGGCGGCGAGGGTGCGCGCGATCAGGTCGTCGAGCGCGTCCTCGGCCTGCAGGTCGCGCAGGCCCGGCGTGTTGGGCGAGGACACGTTGACGGTGAGGAAGTCGGCGAGCGGCGCGAGCCTGCCTGCCAGCGTCGCATAATCGGCGCTGCGGTCGGCCGAGTCCTTGTTGGCGCCGAGGTTGACGCCGACGATGCCGCCCTTCTTCCGGCGCGCCGCCAGCCGCGCCGCGACCGCCTCCATGCCCTCGCTGTTGAGGCCGTAGCGGTTGATCACCGCCTCGTCCTCGGGCAGGCGGAAGACGCGCGGGCGCGGATTGCCCGGCTGGGGCAGCGGTGTCACCCCGCCGATCTCGACGAAGCCGAAGCCGAGGCCGAGCGCGCCGTCGACCGCCTCGGCATTCTTGTCGAAGCCGGCGGCGAGGCCGACAGGGTTGGCAAAGCGCAGGCCGAAGGCCTCGACCGCCAGCGACGGCGGATCGGCAGCCGGCCGCAAAGGCGGCGCGGCAGCGAGCGCGGCGATCGTCAGCCGATGGGCCTGCTCGGCGTCGAGCTTGTGGATCAGCGGCCGGGCCAGGCCGAACAGCGCTCCGATCACGCGACATCCTCCGGGAAGACATGGCCATCTTTGCCTGATGGCAACGGCGCGATCCAACGCGCCTGCTTCGGGTCGAGCGTGGCATAGAGATGCGGGAACAGCGCCCCGCCGCGCGACGGCTCGTAGCGCAGGGCCGCGCCAAGCACGGCGTCGTCGATCGCGATCAGCAGCAGACCGTCCTGGCCGGCAAAATGCCGGGCTGCGGTCTCGCGGACCTGCGCGCCGGTCGAGAAATGGATGAAGCCATCGGCGAGGTCGACCGGCGCTCCCTGGAAAAGGCCTGCGGCCTCGGCTTCGCGCCAGAGTGCTTCGGGACAGATCTTGTAGATGAGCGGCATGGCGTCGGACATATCCCCGGAGCGGCTCCGGCAAAAGCGGAAACCGCGTGTCGATGCGGGCCGCGTCTCAGATTTATTTTGCCGGGACGCCGGCCCGCCTCGGTCGGAGCGCCACCACAGGCAAAAAATCCGGCGTTGGTGCCCGCTTCAGATCACGAATCAGATTGAATTCTTATCGAATAGGGGATATTTCCTATTTTCATCCCCGCCTGGAGCCCGCGGTAAAACGGTCTCCAACTCAAAGTGAGAGACGGATTCACCGACGAGGTTGATCCAACCTGGTCGGATCCGGCTCTAGCGCCGCGCCGGCACCATCATGAACGAGGCCTCTCCGCGATGCTGTCCCATGACCAGATCTGGAGCGCGGTCGACACGCTCGCCCAGCGCTATGGCCTGACGCCCTCGGGCCTCGCCCGCAAGGCGGGGCTCGACGCCACCACCTTCAACCGCTCGAAGCGCGTCGGCACCGACGGACGCGAGCGCTGGCCCTCGACCGAGTCGATCGCCAAGATCCTCTCGGCCACCGGCGCCTCCTTCGACGAGTTCATGAACGTCGTCCGGCGCGGCGCGGCACCGGCCCGTACGATCCCGGTGATCGGTTTCGCCCAGGCCGGCTCCGGCGGCTTCTTCGACGATGGCGGCTTTCCGGCCGGCTCCGGCTGGGACGAGGTCGCCTTTCCCGGCCTGCACGACGAGAAGGCCTATGCGCTCGAGATCGCCGGCGATTCGATGTTGCCGCTCTATCGCGATGGCGACACCATCATCGTCTCGCCCGGCGCGGCGATCCGCCGCGGCGACCGCGTCGTGGTCAAGACCGTCGACGGCGAGGTGCTGGCCAAGCAGCTCCGCCGCCAGACGGCCAAGACGGTCGAGCTCGCCTCGCTGAACCCCGAGCATGCCGACCGGGTGCTGGCGCTCGCCGAGATCGCCTTCATGGCGCGGGTGATCTGGGCGAGCCAGTAGGCGCGCGGTCAGGCGGCTACCCGCTGCGCCGGCAGCGACACCGTGAACACGGCGCCGACCTCCGACGGTTCCAGCGCGATCATCCCGCCATGCAGCCGCACCAGCTCGGCGGCGATGGCGAGGCCGAGGCCGGTGCCGCCGGGATTGACCGAGCCGCGGAAGGCCTGGAACAGGTTGTCGCGCGCCCGCGGCGGTACGCCCGGCCCATTGTCGGCGATGCGCAGCACGATCTCCTCATGGCGGCGGCCGGCGCTGATCCTGAGCATCGGCGCCCGTTCGCCGGCCTCGCTGGCGCCGTCGAGCGCCTGGATGGCATTGCGCATCAGGTTGGAGAGCACGCGCGCCATCTGGTCGGGATCGCAGGGCGCGATCACCTCGGCCGGCACCTCGTTGGTGAAGGCGATCGTGCCGTTCTCACCGAGGCCGAGCAGCTCGGCCTGCTCGGCGACGAGCTGGCGCAGGACAACGTCGCGCAGGGCCGGCGTCGCCTCGGTCGCCCGGCCATAGGCGAGCGTCGCCTGGCAGAAGTCGATGGCGCGCCCGAGCGTCGCGATCAGGCGCGGCGCGAAGCGCCTGATCTTCGGATCACGCGTCTCGGTCAGCCGGTCTGACATCAGCTGAGCCGCGGCCAGCATGTTGCGCAGGTCGTGATTGATCTTGCTCACCGCCAGGCCGAGCTCGGCGAGGTGCTTCTTGGCCCGAAGATCGTCGGCGAGCGTTGCCTGCATGCGCGCCAGCGCCCGCTGCGCCTCGCCGATCTCGTCGACACGCTGCGTCGGCTCGATGATCCGGCGCGGATTCTCCGGATCGTGCTCGAACTCCATCACATTGGCGGCGAGATGCCGGATCGGCTGCACGATCAGCCAGTTCAGCGAGAGATAGACCAGCCCCGCCGTCAGGATCGAGATGATCAGCGTGACGAGCGTCAGGTTGACCGAGAATTTCAGCATGGCGTGGCGCAGCGGCCGTTCGTCGATCACCATCTCGACGAAATCGGCGGCGCCGACCGCCTGCCCGACGACCCGGATCGGCATCTCATGCGAGGAGCTGACCAGCGTCGCCACCGATTCGACGATCGACTGCATCCAGCTCTGGTCGCGCAGGTCGACTGTCCTGGCGACCTCGTGCGGCATCGAATCGAGGCTGAGCAGGCGGCGCGCCCCGCCGACGCGCGCGGCGATGGCGGAAGCGCCGACACCGGCGAGCAGCCGCTCCTCGCTGCCCTCGGGCAGGCCTTCTGCCGGGGCGTTTTCGAGCACGAGCACGGCGATCTGCGCCGCTGCGAGCCGGTCGTTCAGCCAGTTGCGCCGGAAGTTCGCGACCGAGGGCAGATAGATCAGCACCTCGGCCAGCATCACGAACAGGATGGTCAGGACCAGCAGCTTGGCCGACAGGCCAAGCTGGGTCGGCCCGCGTGCAACGCTGATCGACAGGGTGTTGGGATCGAACCGTCTCTCGGACATCAACAGCCAGTCTATCCGAAACGGCGCAGGAAGCCGATCAGGCGGCGGATGCCCGGCTTGGCCGCGAGCGGTGCCTGGAAGGAGAGCGCCGCTTTCTGCGACAATTCCGACAGGCTCTGGGATGGTGCGATCAGCCCGGCCATCTCCTTGACGTTCATCCGCTTCTGCACAGCGAGGCTCCAGGGCGCGATCAGCTCGGCCGCCTGCGCCCCGGCGATGACGACGCCGAGGATGCCGCCCTTGCGGTCGGTCGTCAGCTTGATCAGCCCGTCGCTCTGTCGCTCGGCCTGGGCACGGCCGCTCTCGGCATAGGGAAAGCGCAGCACCCGGATCTCGCCTTGCGCGCGCGCCTGCGCCTCGCTCGGGCCGATGCTCGCCAGTTCCGGCCGGCCATGGACGATGCGCGGCACGAATTCGCGCCGGAACCGGGTGGGCTGGCGGAAGAGGGCGTTGCGGAGCACGAGCCCGGCCTGATGCTCGGCGGCATGGCTGGACGCCGGCCCCGCCGCTGCGCCGCCGGCACAAGCGCCGACGGCATAGATGCTGCGGTTGGCGGTGCGCAGCGACGCGTCGACGATGATGCCGGTCTCGTCGCTGCGGACGCCGGCGAGGTCGAGCTCGAGGCCGGCGATATTGGGCCTGCGCCCGCCGACGACCAGCAGATGCGTGCCGTCGATCGTGACGTCGCCGTCGAGCACGAGGCGCGGCCGCTGCCGATGGCTCTCGGCGCGCAGGATCGGCCGGGCTTCATGCAAGGCGATGCCGTCGCCGAGCAAGGCACGACGGAGCACGCCGACCGCTTCCGGGTCCTCGTCCGGCAGCAGGCCTTCCTGTACGACCAGGGCGACCTCGCTGCCGAGCGCGCGCATCGCCTGCGCCAGCTCGACGGCGGCGGCGGTGCCGCCGAGCACGATCAGCCGCTCCGGCCGCTTCGCCAGCTCGAAGATGCTGTCCTCGGTCAGGCAGGGCAGGTCGGCGAGGCCGGGGAGGGACGGCATGACCGGCAGCGAGCCGGTTGCGACGACGAAGCGCCGCGCCTTGATCACGCTCTCGCCGACGGCGATCCGGTGGCGGTTCTGGAAGCGCGCCTCGCCCTTGAGGACGAGGACGCCCAGCGCGGCGAGGCGCTCATCCGACTCGTTCGTCGCCGATCTGGCTGCGACGAGGTCGAGATGCGCCCGGACGCGGCCATAATCGATTGGGCCAGCCTCCGTCGCGATGCCGAAGGACGCGGCGCCTGCGACGGCTCGCGCCCGGTCGGCCGCGGCGCGCAGAGCCTGGCCGCGCGCATCCTGGTTGACGGCGTGCGTGCCTCCGCCCTGCCGGACCAGCACCGTCCGGACGCCGAACAGCGCGGCGGCGGTCGCGACCGCGAGCCCGCCCGGTCCATCGCCGATGACACAGATGTCCGGCGTCAGCGGCTCCTTGCTGGCTGCTGGGCTGGCGGTTTGGCTCACGCCGCGTCTCCCGGTCGCTGTCGTGCTCGTGCAGATGCGTTGCCGTTGCGGCGGAATCAAGCTCGCTGCTGCGATAACCGGGTGGAAGCAGTCAATTCCGGCAGGAGAATGGTGGCGCAAGTCCTCAAGTGATCTTGCTTCAGGCGATCTTGCGTGGCTCGTCGCCCTTGCCGAAGTCCGACACCGGCTGCGGCCGGCCGAACAGATAGCCCTGCGCCCGCTGGGCCCCGAGCAACTGCACCGCCATGCGTTGCGCCTCGGTCTCGATGCCCTCGACCACGACGTTCATCGACAGGCGCCGGGCGAGCTGGCAGACCGCCTCGATCACCGCCTTGGAGGCTTCGTCGCTGTTGACCTCGCGGCTGAAGCTCTGGTCGATCTTCACCTGCGAGAACGGGTAGGTCGAGAGATAGGCGAGGGAGGAATAGCCCGTCCCGAAATCGTCGAGCGAGAACTTGACCCCGATCGTGCGCAACTCGTTGATGACCTCGAGCGTCGTCTTGTTGTCCTCGATCAGCAGCGATTCCGTCACCTCGAGCGTCAGGCGTCCGGGCGCGAGATGGCTCAGCAGCAGCGCGTTCTTGACGGTCTCGACGATGCGGCGCGGCTCGCGGAACTGCAGCGGCGAGATGTTGACGGAGACGCCGATGCCGCCGGGCCATTTCGCCGCGTCGCGGCAGGCCTGGCGGATGGCCCAGTCACCCATGCCTGCGATCAGGCCGGACTGCTCGGCGATCGGGATGAACACGCCGGGCGGCACCATGCCGCGCGTCGGGTGCCGCCAGCGCATCAGCGCCTCGCGCGTCACGATCTCCTGTGTGCGCAGGTCGATGATCGGCTGGTAGTACAGCTCCAGCGCGCCCTCGGCGGTGGCCTGGCGCAGGTCGACCTCGATCTCGTGGCGTTCGAGCATCTCCTCGGCCATCGCCGGGTCGAAGAAGGTCGCGGTGTTGCGGCCGGCGGCCTTGGCCTTGTAGAGCGCCGTGTCGGCATGGCGCAGCAGGTCGGCGGGCGTCGCCCCGTCGTTGGGGGCGAGCGCGATGCCGATGCTGGCGGTGACGTAGACGGTCTTGGTTTCCAGCTCGAAGGCGCGGTCCATCGACTCGATCATGCGCTGCGCGATCATCTGCACCGTCGCGACGTCGGTCGCCGGCAGGATCAGCACGAATTCATCGCCGCCGAAGCGGGCCAGCAGGTCGTTGTGGCGGATCGCGCTCTTCAGACGCGCCGCGGTCTGGATCAGCACCCGGTCGCCGATATCGTGGCCGAGATTGTCGTTGACCTGCTTGAAGCCGTCGAGGTCGATATAGAGCAGCGCGAAGGTCTCGCCGGTCCGCTCCTGCCGGCGGAAGGCATCCGCCAGTTGCGAGTTGAACTCGAAGCGGTTGGCGAGGCCGGTCAGTTCGTCGAAGCGCGCCATCTGCTCGATCCGCGCCTCGGTCGCCTTCCGCTCGGTCGCGTCCTCGGTCAGCATCAGCACGCCGCCCTCGGCCGCGGGGGCGATGGTGACGACGAGCATGCGGCCATTGCGCGACTGCAATTCGTAGACGGCGGCCTGCTGGGTCGCCTGCACGCCGTCGAGGGCCGCCTTGATGTCGCGCACTTGCTCCTGCGTCATCACCTGCCGCTCGACCAGGAAGCGTGCAATCGCGCTGATCGGCGTGCCGGGAAGTGCGAGGGTCTCGGGGATGCCGTAGAGGCTCGCATGCGGCGCGTTGGAGACCGCGAGGTCGAGCTTGCGGTCGAACATCGCCAGCCCGTGGATCATCGTGTTGAGCGCGGCGTCGAGCGTCAGGTTCTGCGAACGCAGCGCTGTCGCCAGCGCCTTGGATTGCTTGGTCGCGTCGCTCAGCGCCAGCAGGTTGCGGTGCAGCGAGTTGGTGATCGCGATGTTTGCGCCGACATAGAGGAAGGCGAAATAGCCGATGTACTGGTAGTACGGGTTGTGCGCCTGGATCAGGCCGATCGCCATCGGCACGCAGAAGGTCAGCAGCTGGACGGCGACGAATTTCGGCCGCCCGGCATTGCGCGCGACATAGCCGGAGGCGAGCGCGATCGTCGAGGACACCGAGGTGATGTGGGCGGCAGGATCGTCTGTCCAGGCCAGCGCCGCATAGCAGCTGAAGCCGAGCACCGCGCTGAACACGGTGGCGCCGAAGAAATACTCGCGGTCCCAGAGCTCGGTCTGCGCGAGCGTGTCCTCGGAATGGTCGAGCCGGCGATAGCGGACCACGGTGATGATCCGCATGACCACGACCAGCGCGACGCAGAGCGTCAGCGCCATGAACAGCTCGGCGCTGGTCGAGACCCAGCACAGGAAAGGGGTGAGGATACCGGCGATTCCGCCGGGGATGATCGAGCCGGGCGAGGAGAACAGCGAGGAGACGAGCAGGCGATAATCGGCAAGGTCGACCGCGCTCCGGCCGTCATGCTCGGCCGGCAGTTCCGCGATCGTCCTGTCTGCGCTGGCGCCGCGCAACCGGTTCGGCACTCCCGCCATCCACTCCTGCCTTTTGACGGTCTCTGGAGAGGCGGTTGAACGGCCTATCCTATGCCCCGTACCTAACGGCTATAGGAGGGAAAGGTAAAAGTTTCATGAGAGTTACACGGTGGAGTCGCGCAATCGCCCTAAGCGCAGGCGCGGCCTGCGCTTAGGGCGGCTTGCTCAGGCGGCGCCGGCGCCGGCGAGCCTCTCCTCCGGCTCGCGCTGGTAGACACGTGAAAGCATGCGGTCCTGCGTCTGGGCGATGCGCTGCAGCTTGGAGATCGCGCTCGGGTGCAGGCGCAGCATGCAGTCGGTCCAGAGCTGGCCGAGATATTCGAGCTCCTCGCGCAGATTGCCGGTGCGGCGGTTGAAGGCCGAGAACAGGGCGGTGCGCGCCGCGTGGATCGGCAGCGAGTCGGTGGCGTATTTGCGGATCCAGTCCTCGCCGGTCCCGGCCGGCACCACCGCTTCCAGCCCGCCTGCCGCCAGGAACTGCGCCGCGCTCATCTCTTCGCCCGACTGCAGCATGTGCTCGGCCGCGCGCTGGCCCATCCGGCGCGACAGCAGCCCGACGGCGGTGATCGGAAAATGGTTGAACTTGATCTCCGGGTAGACGAACGAGGCCTGCTCCTCGGCGATCATGACATTGCATGACCGCGGGGCGTCGATGCCGCCGCCGATCGCCTTGGCGTGGATCGTCGAGAGGGTGACGACCATGCCGTTGAGGCCGCTGGCGTTGCGCAGCGCGTCCTCGACCGAGAGCCGGGCATATTCCGCCAGCGCCGGGCGGTCGTTCTTGGCGAGGCAGTCGAGATAGAAGTCGAGGTCGCCGCCGAGCGTGAAGAAGGGTCCGGTGCCGCGGAAGGCGAGGAAGCGCACCGGGGCGTTGTGATACTGCTCCGGCGCCCCCCAGAGGTCGATGATCGCCTGCTGCACTTTGCCCAGGCTCTCGAGCAGCTGCAGCGTGAACACCGGCTTCAGCTCCGGCTTGATGGTGACCCAGAGCAGGCGCAGCTCCGGCTCATAGGCGAGCTGGACCTCCGGCAGGAAGCCGGCGTGATGGCGGATCGCCTCGATCACCTCTCCCTGAGCGACCTCCGCCGTCGGTGCATAGCTCTGGAACATCGTCTCGTCTCCGCCTCGCACCCCTCGACGCCGCCGAGGGTAGTCAAAGTTAATAATCTGTAAACGCAAACTGCCGGAAATGGTTAATTTCCTTAAGCTTTATTCGTTGCGTCCAAAGCTGGCTCATCTGTCGAAACCGCATCCATCGGTTGTCCGCTGGCGCCGCTGTCGCTGCTGGCGATGCACGCAATGGGCGTGCCAGCATATCACCTGTCGGTCAGGGTTGCCGAGATAATGAAAATTTTACCAATCGAGGCAACGCTTTGTGATGGGCGCCGGCCTGCCGGCGACCCGGCAGCGGCTGGCACGCCTGGCGGCACGGAAGCCCGGGGGGCGAGCCACACGAAACAGGGCTGTCCCATCCGGAGACCGGCCACGCCGCAGTTGTGCCGCAATCGGTCGTGCAAGGAGAGTGGTGCCGCAGGCCGGTCTTGTCCCGGCTTGGCCAAGCGGCTAACCATGAACCAACGTCCGCACCGCAGGGTTGCGGGCATTCCGACGAGCTGACGCCTTGAGCCGCCAGACCGAAGCCGAGGATGAGAGAAGGGCGCGCCTCGCCGCCGCCCTCCGCGAGAATCTGAAGCGCCGCAAGGCGCAGGCAAGGGCCAGGCGCGCCTCGGATACGGCGGCCGAGGATCCGCTACCGCCCGCCCAGGCCGACTCCCCCCGGTCCTGATCCCCACCCTTTCCGGCCGGCGCCGCTGCCGGCCGTCCCCAGGACGAGCCCGATGGACCGTATCCGCATCACCGGCGGCCAGCGCCTCAATGGCGTGATCCCGATCTCAGGCGCGAAGAACGCGGCGCTGCCGCTGATGATCGCGAGCCTCCTCACCGACGAGACGCTGACGCTGACCAATGTTCCGCGCCTCTCCGATGTCAGCGCGCTCTCGCGCATCCTCTCCAATCATGGCGTCGACCGCTCGGTCGCCGGCAAGCGCATCGGCCAGAGCGCCGAGACCGGCCAGACCGTCGCGCTGACCGCCCGCCAGATCGTCGATACCTGTGCGCCCTACGAGCTGGTCTCGACGATGCGGGCGAGCTTCTGGGTGATCGCGCCGATCTTGGCCCGCATGGGCGAGGCCAAGGTCTCGCTGCCTGGCGGCTGCGCCATCGGTACGCGCCCGGTCGACCTGCTGCTGATGGCGCTGGAGCGCCTCGGCGCCACCATCACCATCGAGGGCGGCTATGCGATCGCCCGCGCGCCGAAGGGGCTGAAGGGCGCCGAGATCGTCTTCCCGAAGGTCACGGTCGGCGGCACCCATACCGCGCTGATGGCCGCGGTGCTGGCCGACGGCACCACGGTGATCGAGAACGCCGCGCGTGAGCCGGAGGTGGTCGACCTTGCCGCCTGCCTCGAGAAGATGGGCGCGAAGATCGAAGGCGCCGGCACCTCCCGCATCACCGTCCGCGGCGTCTCCCGCCTTGGCGGCGCGCACCATGCCGTGCTGCCGGACCGGATCGAGACCGGCACATATGCGATGGCGGTGGCGATGACCGGTGGCGACGTGCTGCTCGAAGGCGCCCGCGCCGACCTGCTGCAGGCGGCGCTGGACGTGATGAGCCAGGCCGGCGTCGACGTCTCCGAGACCAATGAGGGGGTCCGCGTCCGCCGCAACGGCGCGGCGCTCGCGCCGGTCGATGTCACCACCGACCCGTTCCCGGGCTTCCCGACCGATCTTCAGGCCCAGCTGATGGCGCTGATGACCAAGGCCAAGGGCACCTCGCGCATCCGCGAGACCATCTTCGAGAACCGCTTCATGCATGTGCAGGAGCTCGCACGGCTCGGCGCGAAGATCCGGCTCGATGGCGATGCCGCCTATGTCGACGGCGTCGAGAAGCTCACCGGCGCGCCGGTGATGGCGACCGATCTGCGTGCCTCGGTCTCGCTCGTCATCGGCGGCCTCGTCGCCGAGGGCGAGACGATGATCAACCGCGTCTACCATCTCGACCGCGGCTTCGAGGCGCTGGAGGCCAAGTTGAGCCGTTGCGGCGCCCAGGTCGAGCGCATCAGCGGTTGACGATAGGCGACGTCGCCGCCAGATAGGGCCTGGAGCATTTTCGAGCGAAGTGGACACCGGTTCGCGTGAAGAAAATGCGATAAGACAAGAGTCTCCATGTCCGATCCCGCCGCCGAGCCGCTGAAACTGGTCGCCCTGGACGCCGACGATCTGTCGGTGATCTCGGCGCATCTGCAGGATGCGGTGCTGAAGCGCGGCGACATCGCCTATCTGCCGGCCGAGAAGCGCTTCGCCTTGGCGCTGCGCCGCTTCGACTGGGAAGGCGCGGCCCAGGGCCAGAAGCGCCGCCGGCTCGCTGCCTTGCATTTCGAGCGCGTCACGGCGGCCCGCAGCACGAAGATCGCGGCGGGGGAGGCTGTGCTCAGCCTGCTCGCGGTCACCTTCACGGGGAGTGACGATCCGGCCGGGCAGGTGACCCTGCATTTCTCGGATGGCGCCGCCATTCGCCTCGATGTCGAGTGCGTCGAGGCGCAGATGAAGGATCTCGGTCCGATCTGGGAGGCCGTGGCCACGCCCGCCCACCCCGACGCCGGCTGAACCACACCTCCGGTCAGGATATCCGATGCCGATCAGGCTTGACGCACGCGATGCCGATTTCGAGCGGGAGTTCTCCGCCCTGCTCGCGATGAAGCGCGAGGTTTCCGAGGATGTCGACCAGGTCGCTGCCGCGATCATCGCCGATGTCCGCTCGCGCGGCGATGCGGCGCTGATCGACTACACCGAACGCTTCGATAAGCTTGCTTTGACGCCGCGGACGCTGCGCGTCACGCAGGACGAGATCGAGGCGGCCATCGCCGCCTGCACGCCCGAGCAGCTTGCTGCGCTCGAGACGGCCCGCGCCCGGATCGAGGCCTATCATCTGCGCCAGAAGCCGGTCGATTCCTGGTCGCGTGATGCACTGGGAGTCGAGAGCGGCTGGCGCTGGAGTGCGGTCGAGGCGGCCGGGCTCTATGTGCCTGGCGGCACGGCGAGCTATCCCTCCTCGGTGCTGATGAACGCCGTGCCGGCCAAGGTTGCCGGCGTCGAGCGTCTCGTCATGGTCGCGCCGACGCCGCGCGGCGAGGGCAACCCGCTCGTGCTCGCCGCGGCGAAGCTCGCCGGCATCGACGAGATCTACAAGATCGGCGGGGCACAGGCGGTCGCGGCGCTTGCCTACGGCACTGCGACGATCGCCCCTGTCGCCAAGATCGTCGGCCCCGGCAACGCCTATGTCGCCGCCGCCAAGCGCCGCGTCTTCGGCACGGTCGGCATCGACATGATCGCGGGCCCCTCCGAGGTGCTGGTCCTGGCCGATGCCGGCGCCAATCCCGACTGGATCGCCGCCGACCTGCTCGCCCAGGCCGAGCACGACACTGCCGCCCAGTCGATCCTGATCACCGACGATGCCGCGCTGGCCGATGCCGTCGAGCGCGCGGTCGAGGGCCAGCTCAGGACCTTGCCGCGGGCCGAGATCGCCGGGGCGAGCTGGCGCGAATTCGGCGCCGTCATCCTGGTCGGGGCGCTCGACAGGGCGATCCCGCTGGTCGACCGGCTCGCACCGGAGCATCTCGAGATCATCGCTGCCGATGCCGAGGGGCTGGCGGGACGAATCCGTAATGCCGGCGCGATCTTCCTCGGTGGGCATACGCCCGAGGCGATCGGCGACTATGTCGGCGGCTCGAACCATGTTCTGCCGACGGCGCGTTCGGCCCGCTTCTCCTCGGGGCTCGGCGTGCCCGACTTCATGAAGCGCACCTCCCTGCTGAAATGCGATCCCGAGGCGCTGCGGGCGCTCGCCGGCGCCGCGACCGAGCTCGCCGAGGCCGAGGGCTTGCAGGCTCACGCGCGTTCCGTGACGATCCGACTCAACGGCTGATGCCAGCTGCGCGATTCCGCGCCAGCAGTCAGTTGCGCGCGGAGGTGAGATGTCGGAACGCAACCACCTGGTCGCCGTCACGCTCGACGAGGCCTCGCTCGGGCGCGGCAGCGCCGACCAGGAGCATGAGCGCGCCGTCGCGATCTACGACCTGATCGAGCGCAACCACTTCGCCCTGCCGGATTTCGACGGCGGGCCCTATGCGGTCCATCTTGCCCTGGTCGAACGGCGGCTCGCCTTCGAGGTGAAGAGCGCAGACGGCGGGCCGGTCGTCACGCATCATCTCTCGCTGACGCCGCTCAAGCGCATCATCAAGGATTACGAGCTGGTCTGCGACAGCTATTACGCCGCCATCCGCACCGCGACCCCCGCGCAGATCGAGGCGATCGACATGGGCCGCCGCGGGCTGCATGACGAGGCGGCGGTTCTCCTGGTCGAGCGGCTGGCGAACAAGGTCGAGATCGACAAGGAGACGGCCCGCCGGCTCTTCACCCTGATCTACGCGCTGCATTGGAAGGGCTGAGCGTTTGGAGCCGCCCGTACCGCGCAAGCTCCAGAGCGTACTGTTCATGTGCGCCTACAACGCGGTGCGTTCGCCCATGGCCGAGGCGCTGGCCAAGCACTTCTTCGGCAAGTCGATCTATGTCCAGTCGGCCGCCGGCAAGCGCAAGGGCGAGCTCGATCCGTTCGCACTGTCGGTCCTCGACGAGATCGGCATCGACGCGCACAAGCACAAGCCGAAGACGGTCGAGGAGCTGGAGGAGTGGGAAGGCCTCAACTTCGATCTGATCGTCTCGCTCTCGCCCGAGGCGCACCACAAGGCGCTCGAGCTCACCCGCACGCTCGCAGCCGATGTCGAGTACTGGCCGACGCCCGATCCGACCATTATCCAGGGCTCGCGCGAGCAGGTGCTCGACGCCTATCGCGCGGTTCGCGACGGGCTGATGCAACGCATCAAGACGCGGCTGAGGTCCTGAACGTCAGCTACTGGATCAGCACTGCCCCGCCGCAGCGCACGCCGCTGACCCAGCTGTCGGCCTGGCCCAATCCGATGCCGAGCGTGTTGAGCAGGCTGCTCAGCACCTGGTCGAGCGGTGTCGCGGCCCCGGCGATGACGCCGGAGACGGCGCCGTCGAGTCCGGGGATGGGAAGCCCGAGCCCGAGCAACTCGACACGCAGGTCGAGATCGCCGACCAGCCGCGACAGCAGGCTCGCGACGAAGTTCGTCGTCGAAGTCGTCTTCTTGTCGACGCGCTGGATCTCGGCATAGCTGAAGCTGACC
>Ga0209025_1002560_pt1 | contig 18955 bp, 16 predicted proteins | sample AraplaMF_Col_mLB_FD_184256 | JGI IMG/M metagenome (GOLD analysis project Ga0209025, IMG submission 184256) | Arabidopsis root microbial communities from the University of North Carolina, USA - plate scrape MF_Col_mLB (SPAdes) (version 2) | ecosystem: Host-associated > Plants > Roots > Endosphere... | reverse complement strand
CAAGTACTACAAAGATTAAAATATCAAATGATTTTAAGAACCCGAAAGTTGTCGGTTGAATAATGTAAAAGTTATGTGCAAAAATGGCCCCTGCAAGACCGGCGAAGAAGGAACCTATCGCAAAAGCTACAACTTTATAGTAGGTTGTATTAATACCCATTGCATCTGCCGCAATTTCGTCCTCACGAATCGATATACATGCGCGTCCATGACGTGAATTCGTAAAGTTCGAGATGACTAAAATTGTTAGAACAACACCTATGAATGCATAAGACCAGTTTGATAAATATAGAACCTGCATCCCTGCCGCGCCACCAACATAGTCCGTATTTAAAAAGATAATACGTATAATTTCCGCAAAACCAAGCGTGGCAATTGCTAAATAGTCACCCTTTAAACGTAATGTCGGAATACCTACGATTAAACCTGCTACAGCTGCTGCTAATGCCCCTAAGAAAATAGCTAATGGGAATGGAAGCAATAGCTTAGTGGTAATAATTGCAGAAACATATGCTCCAACTGCTAAGAAACCGGCATGCCCAATCGAGAATTGACCAGTAATCCCAATAACGATATGCAAGCTGACCGCAAGCATGATGTTAATACACATTGTGATCAACATATTTTGATAGTAAATATCGAGAATGTTTGTAGAAATAAGGATTTGAACAACTGCATAGATGACTAGCGCTAATACGGCATAGCCCCAGAAAACTTTAGACTTTTTCATCATTACCGCTCACCTACACTTTCTCACGGGCATTTTTACCAAAGATACCCGATGGTCTGAAGATTAAAATTAAAATTAAAATAACGAATGCCGCTGCATCGCGCCATAAAGAGAAACCAAGTGCACTTACTAATGATTCCACTACACCTAACAACATACCTCCAACCATAGCGCCTGGAATAATACCAATACCACCAAGTACTGCAGCGATAAACGCTTTAACTCCTGGAATAACACCCATTAATGGATCTATTTTCGTATAGTAAACCCCAAAGATAACACCCGCTGCACCAGCTAGAGCAGAACCAATCGCGAATGTTGCTGAAATTGTATTATCTACATTAATACCCATTAAACGTGCTGCATCTGCATCATGAGAAACCGCACGCATCGCTTTCCCGATTTTAGTTTTATGTACGATGAATTGTAAAAGAATCATCAGTACAATTGCTACAGATAAAATTAATATTGATGTACTACTGATTTGAACCCCGAAAACATCGAATGATTTATTTGTAATGACTTCAGGATACGCCGCTGGTTGCGCGCCTCTGAAGTAGATCGTTGTATATTCAATTAGTAGCGATACACCTATTGCCGTAATTAAAGCTGCAATACGGGTGGCATTTCGTAAACGCTTATAAGCAATACGTTCAATTAAAACACCAAAAATTGCACAGACCACCATCGCCAATAATAGTGCTGGGAAGAAGCCAAGCTCCCATTTAGCAATTGCGTAAAAGCCAATAAATGACCCAATCATGAAGACATCACCGTGGGCAAAGTTAATCAGCTTAATAATCCCGTATACCATCGTATACCCTAGCGCTATTAATGCGTAAATACTACCTAGTGAAATACCATTCACAAGCTGCTGTATCCATTCCATGAGCGTTCACCCCTTTTATTTTTTGAAAAATGCAAAAATAGAATTTATACTACATGTTATTATTGAAAATAGAGTAAATTGTGTCCTCTTTAAAAAATTTTTTTCATGGTCTATCTAGCAATCTCGCTTTAGAGAAATTGCGTCCCGGTTTTGAACACTGTAAAGGATATATCCTCATTCACCCCACCAACTTCAGTAGCGAGAGCCTTTACTGAATGAAGATGGAACATAAAAAGGAAGGCGTGTTTACCCGCCTCCCCTTGCCAAGAAAACATTAAGGATTAACTTTAGAGTTGAACACTTGTTTACCGTCTTTAAATTCAAGAACTGTTGCTGTTTTAATTGGGTTATGATTTTCGTCAACTGAGAAAGTACCTGTTACTAAAGAAAGATCTTTTGTGTCAGCTAAAGCATTTTTAATAGCTTCTCCATCCGTAGAGCCTGCTCGCTTAATAGCATCAGCAATGTAGTAAATTGTGTCATAGCCAAGTGCATTGAATGCATCTGGTGCTTTATCACTGTTCGCTGCTTTAAATGCCTTTACGAAGTCTTGAATTTTTTGATCTGGATCTTCTGCAGAATAGTGGTTTGTGATGTACGTGTTATTCAGCGCTTTCGCACCAGCTAGTTCTACTAAAGTTGGTGAATCCCAACCGTCAGCCCCCATCAATGGAACATCGATACCCATTTCACGTGCTTGTTTAACAATTAAACCAACCTCTTCATAGTATCCTGGGATAAAGATAAAGTCTGGCTTAGCTGCTTTAATATTTGTTAATTGTGTACGGAAGTCAGTATCCTTAGCGACATACGCTTCTTCTTCTACAACTTTCCCACCATTTTTAGTGATTGTTTCTTTAAATGATTTCGCTAAACCTTTTGCATAGTCAGAAGCGTTGTCCGCAAAAATAGCTACATTTTTAGCTTTCAATTCCCCTGAAGCGAAGTTCGCTGCTACAATCCCTTGGAACGGGTCAATGAAACAAGTACGGAATGCGTACTCGTTGACGCTATCATCATCATTGACTGTAATGTTAGGAGCAGTACCGGAACCTGTAACAATAGGTATTTTATTGCTGTTCGCGATTTGAACAGTAGCAACTGTATTACCAGAAGTTGCTGGAGCTAGCATTGCTACTACTTTATCTTGTGTTGCTAGTTTAAGAGCTGCTGCAGTAGCCTCTGAGTTTTCAGATTTGTTATCTACTTTAATAAGCTCAATTTTTTTACCGTCGATTCCGCCCTTATCATTGATTTCTTTAACTGCTAGGTCTGCACCTACACCAATCGAAGAACCATAAGAAGCCACGTTCCCTGAAAGCTCTAAGTTTGCACCGATTTTAATCGTATCACCGTCAGAGGAACCGCCACCTGATGATGACCCTCCTCCTGAACTTGAACTACCTCCGCTACCACAGCCAGCAAGAACTCCTGCAAGTAGTGAAGATGCAACTAGAAGTGAGCTAAACTTTTTAAGCTTTTTGTTCTCTCTCATAATTTTATTCCCCCTAGAATTTTCTCAAATATTAGATATTTCAGATAATTATAAACAATTAATAGCATTTGCTCAATAACAAAAATAACCAAAATTATAATTTATAACTATCTATCTTTAAGTGAATCAAAATATTATTCATTTAGGACTTTTACATTGTAAAACATTCCTTATATTTAGTCTAGAGTGATTTTTCTGTATAATTAGTAATTTGTGAATTATCTATTAATTTATTGTGAATATTCATACAAACCTATCATTTCCGATTATTTTTTTCGATAAAATTTCGTAAAAAGAAGTAGAATATTGCATGATCTAAAATATCTGGCACTAGAATGCCTGTATTTATATGAAACTACTAATAACTATTTATTACCTAGGAAATAAATAGAAGTAGAGGGGGTAATCATCGTTCGTTTACTTTTAACCGTAATCAATTTATGCCTTGGCATAATTGCGTCTGGAATCCGCTGAAAGAAGTTAAAAAAGCTTAGAAAACTGGACTATTGTACAGTTCTAAGCTTTTTTCAATGCAAACACGCAGAGGCGTTCGTTAATATTTGTTTCATTTTCAAGATGAACCTCATGGATTAATTCAAAAGGTGTCCCATGATGTAAAAACTGCAAATAATCATATGGTGGGTAGTATAAAATAATATGAATTTCACGCATATGCAGTTCAAAAGACTTCCAAATATTATGAATAACTGTACGGAAAATATTGATTGAAAACGGATTAAAGAAAAAGAAAACTGTGTCGCATGGTTGTATAGCATAGTCTTCCGCTATTGAATGAATAAAGGAAATCGGAGCTTGGGCACTCTTCTTTTGAAGATAGCTCTTTTTATTATTCTCTGCCTCTCCATAAAAACCCGCATCCATTTCTATCCCAATTGTAGGAATATGAAATTTATGATGTACATAAATAGGGACTCGCCCTTTTCCACATCCCATATCGATAAATACTGGATGATCAGGCATTTCATACGCCGAAAATAATTGTTCTAAGCCAACATACGGCGTTGGCTCATAGCGATGGTAGTGAGCTAGTTTCGGGAAGCCATATTGTTCACCTACTGTGTTAATATGTAAACATTTATCAAATTGATGTTCATTCATAATAAAACTCCTAAAACAAAGAATGATTAATTTTAGCACGATAAAAAGTAAAAACCATACCCAAAAGTTTTGGATATGGTTATTTTTAACGACCTCTTCGCTTGAATTTTAAAACAACTATCAAGATTTACAAGTGCTGTATTCACAGCAAAATAACGCAGCATTTCATCGACATCAATATATTTTTCTATATTATCGCCATTATTAATCGCTAAATCAGGCTGAACCTTTTGAAACATATCCAATGCATGTCCACCATTAAAACATTGCATAACATCGAAGCCTACTTTTTTCAAATACGCCTTCAAAACTTGGCTTATTGCATATTCGTCTTCTACTACTAATATTTTTGCCATGTCCTTCACCTCGTTACCAGCTCGTTCGTATTTTCATTATATCATCGGTTTATGTCAGTTAAATGTCAGCTGTTCATTCTTAGAGCGAAGTATATTTCCATGTATGGTTCCGACACTTCAAATATCGAGCTATTTACAATTTAAATCTATTGACAATGTCTTCCTAAGCCACTTATCATTGATTGCGAATGATAATCATTGATAATTCATTCTATAGTAGATTTTTTAACTAAAAATGATTAGGGGGGAAAAGCATGATTATTGTTACAAATCGTATTCAAGTCAAACCCGGCTTTGCTGTAAAAATGGCACCGAACTTTACAAAGCCAGGTCCTCTACAACAGTTTGAAGGCTTCCATAAAGTAGAAGTACTAGTTTCAACTGATGATCCGACTTATGACGAAATGAGCGTCAATATGTACTGGGAGACTAAGGAGCATTTCCAAGCTTGGCGTAATAGCGATGCATTCGCTGCGGCACATCATCGTCCTGGACAAAGCTCTGAGGGAGGAAAACCTGAAAACAGTCCAATGATCGGTAGCAAAATAGTTATAGCTGAATTAGCTTCTTCAATTGAAGCATTACGCTAACTATTAATTTGTATCTCCTATCCTCACTATTTCCGAGGAAACGGGATAATAACTAACATATCTTCTGATTCTATCTAAAGAAAACCTGCATTTTTAAAAATGCAGGTTTTTTTAATACTTTATCGCATAAAAACAACTAAAACATATCCAAGTATTGATAAACAAACCGAACCGATCAGTCCGGCAATAAACGCCCTTACACCTAATTGTTTAAAGGTTTTTATCTCTACATTTAAACCTAGTCCGGCCATCGCCATCCCGATTAAAATATAAGCAGTATTTACAAATGCTTGCGCTACATTAGCTGGTACAATCCCTAACGAATTAATAGCACTCATCGCTAAAAACCCGAGAATAAACCATGGAATGATCGACAGTGAAAATCCTTCCTTTTCCTGCTTCTTGTCAATTCTCCGATATAAAATACCGATGACAATGGCTACTGGTACAAGCAGTGCGACACGAGTTAACTTCACAATAACCGCCATATCAATTGCTTCATTCCCACCAGCAGAGGCTGCTGCAATAACATGAGCAATTTCATGTAAAGTGCCTCCCGCAAAAATACCATATTCAGTAGGGGTTAAGTTAAATACAGTGTATAACACCGTATAGACTAATGTGAATACAGTCCCTAATAATGCGACAATCGCCGCGCCCACTGCCGTCTCTTTTTCATTCGCTTTAATTTGAGGAGCAATAGCGACAACAGCAGCAGCTCCGCAAATAGCTGTACCACAAGCTGTTAATATGCCTAGCTTCTTATCAACATGAAATACCTTCGTTAAGCCATATACAACCAGTAAAGCAAATACTAGATTAATAAACGCAATAAGGAAGACACTCGCTCCAGCATTGTAAATATCCATTAAATTCAAACGCATACCTAATAAAATAATGCCAAGGCGTAATAATTTTTTACTTGAAAATGCGATGCCTGTTTGCCATGAATCCTGCACCTTAAAGGCAGCTCTCCAAGCCATACCCAATATAATGGCAATGACAAGCTGCCCTAATATTGAGAAGAACGGAAATGTCGAAATATACTTCGCCACTAAGGCAATAATGAGTGTCAACAATATCCCCTTCATAAACGCTAGGGTCAGGAAACTCTTTAACCTACGCTGGCCATTACCCATGTTGTTCACTTCTTTCATCCTTGATGATTATTACTTTATTAGAAAGTTAATCATCAGTAAAATACATATATATAATAGTAATTATTAATATTTCTAATGATAGGAGTGATGATATGCAATACGATGCTTTAAAAACGTTCATCACACTGGTGGAGGTCAATAATTTTACGAAAGCCTCCGAAATACTTCATATTTCACAGCCGAGTGTCAGTTTACACATTAAAAACTTAGAACGAGAATTTCAAACGACCTTATTTATCCGTTCACCAAAATCTGTACAAATCACACCAACTGGAGAAATTTTATATAAACGAGCTAAACAGATGCTGGCAATTGCGGAAGCAGCAAAGGAAGATATTTTAGCCTATCATCATGAAATCCAAGGGACACTTGTGATTGGGGCTAGTTTTACCATTGGCGAATATATTTTGCCTCCTATAATAGCTAGCTTACAACAGCAATTTCCTCAGTTAGAGCTTCAAGTTATTATTGGCAATACGAAAGAAATCATTCAATATACAAAATTATTACAAGTCGATATCGGTCTTATTGAAGGACAGGCACACGACCAAGAACTTATTATTCATCCGTTTATGCAAGATGAATTATTTATTGTCAGTGCGAGTAATCACCATCTTGCAAAGGTACCAACTATTACGGTTGCGGACTTACAGCAGCAAAATTGGGTTGCGCGTGAAGATGGCTCTGGCACACGTTACTACTTAGATCATTTATTTAGAGCGAACGGGCTCCAAGTACGTTCACTTCTAACTATTAGTAGTAATCAAGGTGTGAAAGAAAGCGTGATTCAAGGTCTTGGACTTTCATTACTGTCCGCTAGTGTCATTGAGCGTGAATTAAAAAATAACGATATAAAAATCTTACCGCTCGAGGAGCAACATTTTATACGAACATTTTCTTATTTGTACTCACCTACAATGAAAAATAAACGCAATGTTGACACTCTTATAGAGGCACTATTAAAAAAAGCTTAAATATATAACTCTTCGGCAAAACGAGGGGTTGATTTCCGTTCCGCCTGGGCGCTTTGCCGCTGACGCTTCGCTTTCGCGCAGAGCAGAGCTTCCTGGGGGTGTACGATGAGCCGCTTGGGGCAACAGGATGTTGGTCACGAAGGCGTTATCACAGGATGTGATGGTTTTAGCCTTCGTTCCTCTATTGCTAATCCCCAAGGAGTAGCCCAGTCTCCACTACAATCAACCATTCCATATAGTATGTATCTTCTAGCATGTTACTCTAATTTTTTATAATGATTAACTAAAACTTCAGCAATAAGCAATAATGTTTATCTGTGCGTTTTAGCACTTGAATGTTAAAGTTTTACTACTCGCTAAGCTTACTGTATAGTTCTTGGGTTCTTGGGTTTATACGTTTACGCTCCTGCTTTTGCTCAATTATTTCTACGAATTTCAACGCTGCTCGAGATAAAGGCACACTCTTCAAATAACACATGCCAATACTTCGTGTTGGAACATCTTCCGTTAACGTTAACTCATACAAAAGGCCTCGTTGCAAATAATCCTTAGAAAATTCTTTCGTTACACAGGCAATCCCTAAATTACTTCGTGCAAATTCAAGCACTAGATCATGTGAACCAAGCTCAAACTCAGGTTCAATGTGGACTCCTCTTGCAAATAAATAATCTTCTACGTACTTTCTTGAATTCGATTTTTTCTCTAAAAAAACGAGTGGAAACTTTAGCAAATCCTCAAAGCTTATACGTTTTGACGCTAACGTTTTGTACTTCTCACCGCATACAAAAATATCCTGAACCTCCGTGCAAGCGGTTAATTGTAATGTAGGATCTTCTATCGGGAAATTACAAAGGCCTATATCAACCTCACCAGATTTAATAAAGTTACAAATTTCCGAAGTCGTCCCATTTAACATCTGTAATTTTATATTTGGATACATTGTATGAAACGCCTCTAGATAAGGCATTAAAAAGAAACGAGAAATAGTGTCCCCCACCCCAATTTTCAACTGACCTGTTGTTAAGTTTTTGAATTCTAGCAACTTCTCCTCGCCAGCATCTAAAAGGCCTAATGCTGAATTCGTATACTCATACAGAAGGCTGCCCTCAGTTGTTAACGTCACCCCTTTAGGTGTGCGATTAAAAAGACGTGTACCGAGCTCCTTTTCTAATTGCATCATAGCTTGGCTAACAGCTGGTTGAGTCATATATAAATCTTTAGCAGCACTTGAAAAGCTATTATTTTTAGCAACGATACTAAAAACACGATATAAATCTAATTTCCCTATCATATAAGCACCTCTTATAGCTATTATACGAACTATTAATTTTACTTATATCACTAAAGGGGCGTATAGTAAAATCATATTGGTTTAATTTCACAATATTTAACTTTTTCAGTTGGCGAAAAGGAATCGGTTAAGAGGTCTTCGTGAAGCCTACAGCCGATTCCTGACGCATTGTTTATCTGTAGCGAAAGCAAAGCGACAGCTACAATTATGCCGAGGCATAACTATTAAACATACATTTATCTATTAATAAGGAGAGATTATTTTGGAACGTGTAGTTGGTACAGTAGTAAGAGGTCTTCGTGGTCCGATTATTAACGAAGGCGATAATATTGAGCAAATCGTTGTTGATACAGTATTAAACGCAGCAAAAACTGAAGGCTATTCAATTGAAGATCGTGACATCGTCACAGTAACAGAATCTGTCGTAGCGCGCGCACAAGGTAACTACGCATCCATCGATGACATCGCAGCGGACGTAGCTGCTAAATTTGGTGACGATACTGTTGGTGTTATTTTCCCAATCCTAAGCCGCAATCGTTTCGCTAACTGCTTACGCGGTATTGCAAAAGGTGTAAAAAAAGTTGTTCTTATGCTTAGCTATCCATCTGATGAAGTTGGGAACCACCTAGTTGATATCGACGAACTAGATGTAAAAGGGATTAATCCTTGGACAGATACTTTAACTGAGGTTGAATTCCGCGAGCATTTCGGCTATAAAAAACATACATTTACAGGCGTAGATTATATTGAATATTATAAAGAACTAATCGAAGCTGAAGGCGCGTCTTGTGAAGTTATCTTTTCAAACAACCCAAAAACAATTTTAGATTTTACGAAGAGCGTTTTAACTTGTGATATTCACACACGCTTACGTACAAAACGTATTTTAACGGCAAATGGTGCTGAAAAAGTATACAGTCTTGATAATATTTTATCTAAACCTAATAACGACTCTGGCTTTAATGCAGAGTATGGTCTACTTGGTTCAAATAAAGCTACTGAAGATAGTGTAAAATTATTTCCACATACTTGCCAACCAATCGTTGATGGCATCCAAGCAAAGATCAAAGAAGCTACTGGTAAAACAGTTGAAGTAATGGTTTACGGTGATGGTGCCTTTAAAGATCCTGTGGGCAAAATTTGGGAGTTAGCTGACCCAGTTGTTTCTCCAGCTTACACAGCTGGATTAGATGGCACACCGAACGAAGTAAAACTAAAATACTTAGCAGATAACGATTTTTCAGAGCTTCGCGGCGAAGAATTAAAAGCAGCAATTTCTGAGTATATCCAAAACAAAGATGAAGATTTAACTGGGCAAATGGCTGCTCAAGGTACAACACCTCGTCGCTTAACAGACCTAATCGGCTCACTCTCTGACCTAACTTCTGGGTCAGGTGACAAAGGTACACCGATGATTTATATTCAAGGTTATTTCGATAACTATACAAAATAAAAAGCTATAAAAAAGAAACGCCCATTTTCGCTTGGGCGTTCTTTTTTATATAGTGGACAAGCTTCAATTTCGACGCTATGTCCAAAAAACTAATTTTATCTATTATTTCATTTAGTGAGGATGATAGGAATCGAACCAACCTGCGGATCCCTATTATATAAAGGGGCACACTGCCACTGTTTACTTCCTCATTTTTAATATATATTAATAATTTTATGTTATAGCATTACATCTTTCTCATTCCTTTTGTTTTATAGTAGGTAACCCTCCTTTTCACATCATACTTTTTTCAATTGAATCGCTTCTTCATTTAACCAACGTTCACTTATTCGAACATGATTCTTTCTCACAAATTTCTCTAGGTTATATCGAAAATCATCATATCGGACTGTTTTCATTCATATATTTATAAAAAGCTCCTCATAGGTACGTCGGCTCTAAATTAGAGAAATAAACTCTTTTGAGATTTTATACAGGCTTGCTTTATGCACAATATGAACCTCTTCAAACCCCTCCCCCAATATTTGAAACTCTAAATCCCTTCTCATTTCCCCCATTATTATAGCGGAATTTCCCTCTTTCTTTGTTGATTTTTTGATATTCACTTCGCACATCGTTCATCAAAATAATGATAATCAACTTTATAAAAACAAGACATTTCACCTACAACGAACAACCTACATTCCCCTTCTATATTTGTTACTTCAATGATCACAAATTAGCCTTCAGCCACATTCAAACGCTCACACAAAACACGAAAAACCATTCGTGATTCCTATCTCACAGCGTCACCAAATAACTTTTAACGTATAGCACCACTTGAAAGAATAAGCGTATTTTTGTTTTCACCACGCCCTTAACAAACGTACTCTTACCACCTCCGGGTAACCAAACTGTTATATCACCTTCGTTTTTCACCACACCTTCGAATGTCTATATCATTTATAAAAACACGTTTTCCAGTTAGTGATTAACGATTATTCTTCTTACTTATCAAAAATTAATTATCAAACCAACTTTAAAGTATGGAGATTAATTTTTAATGGTTAAAATGACATCGAAGGAACATAAGGATAATTATCATAACACCCTTGCTCCAATGTCTTATTTGTGACGTTGAACCCCAAGGAGTCGACTAACCTCCACTCTAATCAACTTATATACATGACGCCACACCAAAATTTAGGTGACTATTTATAAAAGCGACACCCTTTTAAACAGATAAACACGGATATAAAAAAAGACTGCTCCACCTTTTGCGGAACAGCCGTTTTTATTAAAAAAATTGATTTTCTTTTATAAATTTATTGTATCATAAATTTACCAAAATTACTAGACTATACTTCTTTCCAAACTAGCTGTATGATAAATTTCCCGATTCTAAATCCATGTTGAAAGGAATGTGAGTAACATTGGAAAGACAATATGAATGGACAGAAGAAAAACAGTATCTTATTCTTTGTTTAAATACAGTTAGTCACAAAAAAGAGGAGTTACTACAAAAGGAAAAGGATGTTAGAGACAATGTTTTAACATTAAAGAAAACCTTTTGGGATGACGTCAGAGTAAATTTAGATACTCCTGAGGATATAGACGAAACTTATTATGCTATTAAACAACAGGCGGAGCTCTTATCCGATTCTCAGCATGCTCAGCAACGTGCCATCAAGGATGTAAAAACTTATGACCGTTTACTGCAATCACCCTATTTTGCTCGCATTGATTTTTTACAGGATGGGCAAAACGAACCTTTAAAGATTTATATCGGTGTAGCAACCTTAATGGATGAAGAGAATGAAAACATACTAATTTATGATTGGCGAGCCCCTATATCAAGTATGTATTATGATTACACCCCTGGCCCGGCTACTTATGAAACGGTGACTGACGACATTCAAGGTGAGATGCTTTTAAAGCGGCAATTTATCATTAAGAATGGTCAATTGCAATCGATGTTTAATACAGGATTAACGATTGGTGATGACTTATTACTCGATATTCTCGCTCAAAATGCAAACGAACATATCCGCAGCATCGTAGCAACGATTCAAGCCGAACAAAATAAAATTATTCGACATGTCAACACGCCTTATCTCATCGTAGAGGGTGTCGCGGGTAGTGGAAAAACAGCTGTTGCTCTCCAACGCGTAGCTTATTTGTTGTATCATTATCGAGACCAAATTACTGCTGATCAAATTTTATTGATTACACCTAATCAGCTCTTTAATCAATATGTTCATACCGTTTTACCGGATTTAGGTGAAGATAATATGCAGCAATTAACTTTCTCCGAATATGCAACAAAACGTTTAGGTCGACAGTTCCAATTGGAGTATCCTTACGAGCAATTGGAGTCACTTTTAACAGAGAAAGATGACTTGCTCTACCAAACGAAGCTTACTACTATTTCTTTCAAAGCTAGCCTCCAATATCGAGAAATGATGGACAAATATATAGAGTACCTTGCCAATGACGGTTTGCTATTTAAAAACATTGTTTTTCGGGGAGAAAGAATTATTACAGCGCAAGAAATTGCTGAGTATTTTTATTCGTTCAATGCCACTATTCCCATTCCAAATCGACTGCAGTTAGTGAAAGAATGGTTGTTACAACAATTGTCGAAAATTGAAAAGACAGAACGAACGAAAGAATGGGTAGAAGAAGCTAGTGAACTTTTAGACATTGAAGAATATACAAAAACCTATAGTGATCTTTTACACGAAGGTCGCTTTTCAGAAAACTCATTTGATGATTTTGAGCAAGAGCGCAAGAAAATAGCCATCCAAATTGTCAAAAAACAGCTTAAGCCACTTCGTCAATCTGTGAAACAATTAAAGTTCGTTCATTTGTTAGGCGTTTATCGTCAACTGTTTGATATGAACAATACTATTCATCAGCAATTACAGAACTTTTTACCCGACCATTGGGAAGAAATCTGTCAACAAACACTCCCTAATTTAACGAAGCGCATTATTTCATATGAAGATGCCGCTCCATTTTTATATTTGCAGGACAAAATAGAAGGTCACCGAACAAATACGATGATTCGTCATGTTTTAGTTGATGAAGCACAAGACTATTCTCCATTTCAGCTATTTGTATTACAACAATTATTCCCACGCGCACGTATGACTATATTAGGCGATGGACATCAAACTATCCATCCTCATACCTTTAAAAACCCTTCACTGTTGACGCCACAATTGTATGATGAACAAGCAGAAAAAATAATATTAACGAAAAGTTATCGCTCAACAAAACAAATTATTCACCTTACTTCAAAGATTTTACATGAGGACGCAAAAGTAGAAGCCTTTAATCGAACTGGTCCCGAACCAACTATCACGATTGTTCCAAATGAAATAGATTTAATTGAACAGCTTGTCGAAAAGATTGACAGTTTATCCCTAAATTTCGAAACAATTGCAGTCATCTGTAAAACAGAGCAAGAGTGTACGAAGGTTTTTGATCAAATGAAAGACCAAGTAGATATTCAGCTCATTACCCATAATACAAATCAATTTAAAAAAGGTATTTTACTGTTGCCTGCTTATATGGCCAAAGGAATTGAATTCGACGCTGTCTTAATATACAATGCTTCCGCAGCTACTTATTCTAGAGAAACAGAACGTAATTATTTCTACACAGCTTGCACACGAGCTATGCACGAATTGCATATCTATTCCATAAATGAATTAACCCATTTTTTAAATCTTTAATATCAAAAAAGAAGAGAATCTGCATGCTTCAATTGAAGGCTAGCAGATTCTCTTTTTTTTAAATGTAGTAATTATAATCCTCAGGAATAACACGTTTTAAGAATTTCTTCGTGCGCTCTTCTTTCGGATTAACAAATATATCATGAGGGCTTCCTTCTTCTACAACGACACCACCGTCCATAAAAATTACTCGGTTGGCTACGTCTTTTGCAAAGCCCATTTCATGTGTGACAACAAGCATCGTTGTCCCTTCCGCTGCAATATTTTTCATAACCTGAAGGACTTCTCCTACTAGCTCTGGGTCAAGTGCAGAAGTCGGCTCATCAAATAAAATAATATCAGGATTCAACGCTACTGCCCGTGCAATACCGACTCGTTGTTGCTGACCTCCGGACAATTGGCTTGGATAGGCATCATATTTTTCTGATAAGCCTACTTTATCGAGCGCTTTTTTGCCAATTTCAATGGCTTCTACCTTCGGAATTTTACGCCCTATAATAAGCCCTTCTGTCACATTTTCTAGCGCTGTTTTATTCGTGAAAAGATTGTAGTTTTGGAATACAAAGGCTACACGTTGTCGAATGGAATGTACGTCTTTCTTCTTCACATTTTGAAAATCTACTTGGATATCGCCAAATGTCGCATGACCTTGGTCGGCATTCTCTAAAAAGTTAATGCAACGTAATAATGTTGTTTTTCCTGAGCCGCTGGGACCTAAAATAACAACAACATCTCCTTTATCAATAGCTAAATCGACACCCTTTAAAATTTCATTGTTACCAAATGATTTATGGATATTTTTAATTTCTAACATACTCGTTCACCCCTTAGGCTTTTGCCACTTTGAATTTACTTAAATGTTTTTCATATCGTTTAAAAATGTATTCAACTGTACTACATAAAATTAAGTACACTACAAAAATATCAATATATGCTTCTACGTAATTGTAGCCAACATTGGCAGCTACTTTAGCTTTTAATGTAATTTCAGGTAAAGACATTGCATAGCCTAAAGACGTCGCTTTAATGAGATTGACTGTGGCCGTACAAATATTCGGCATCGCTACTACTAAAGCCTGCGGAATAATAATACGGCGATAGGCTTGGAATGTTGTTAAGCCTACTGCTTGAGCGGCCTCTAGCTGACCTTTATCAATCGTACTTAAAGCAGAACGAAATACTTCAATTAAAATTGCCGTCGTACTAAATGCGAAGACAATAAATGCATACCAAATCGGATTGATTTTATAAATGTCATAGGCAATATTATATTTTTCAAAAATAATTTTAAGTAGCAATGGAATACTACTATAAATAATAAAGATTTGAATGATGATCGGTGTACCTCTGACAAAGGAGACATAAATTTTTGCTATATGATGGATCACTGGGATTTTATTGACCCTTGTTAGCGCTAGTAGAAAGCCAAGGGGTAGAGCAACAAGCATAGCAACAATTGTCACAAGGAGTGCGATAGGTACACCTGATAATGCAACAAAAAATGTTTCAACTAAAAACTGAAAATTCACGGTTACGCCTCCTTACGTTGTTTCTAATGTCTTTTTCCCCTTACCAAAGAACTTTTCTAGCATAGCGAAGAATTTCTCGATAATAATCGACAACACCCAATAAACAATGGCCAAAGCAATATATATTTCTAATGCATGTGCATTAATATTACTTGCGATAATTAAATTCGCCTTTCCGACAATATCAATTAAGCCGATTGTATAAGCAAGCGCTCCTTCTTGTAATAATGCAATCATTCCATTCCCAAAGTTCGGTAAAGCGATAACAAGTGCCTGTGGGAAAATAATACGGCGATAAGCTTGGAATGGCGTTAATCCAACACTAACAGCCGCTTCAAATTGCCCTTTATCAATCGCTAAATAGGCTGAACGTATAACTTCCGACATAATCGCTGCAAACTGTAAAGTGAACGTTACGACTACGAAAATGGCCGTTTCAATTGAATGGAGATTTATGCCGAAGTTTTCCGCTAACGCTGGAACACCATAATAAACGAGGAATAATAAGACGATAGATGGTGTACAACGCATAATCGTTGTATATAAGTTCGCTAATTTTCGCAGCAATTTTATTGAGCTTAACTTGGCAGCTGCTAATAGTAAGCCAAATATTGTGCCTAGAACAATGGAAGATCCTGCAACTAGGAAGGTAACTTTTAAAAACGGCAATAATACAGGAATTGAGTTCCAAATGTATGATGCATCAAAATACTTCTCCATTTCCTCACCAACTTCTATATTTCTAAGATTCAATTTGTATGAATAAAGACTGCTGAGTATACTGACTCAACAGCCTTTTATTTGGTAGTAGCCGCTACCGCCTATTAGCGCTTCACGGTTTCTAACACTTCAAATAAATCTCGACCGTAAAACTTAGTGCTTAATTCATTTGTTTTCTTTTGCTCTTTAATTTTCGCTATAGCTTTATCGTAAGCATCTGCAAATTCTTGTTCCTTTTTATTAAATAACGGCCATGTTTTAATAACGGAAAATTCGTTGTAAACTACGTCATCCTTTAAATTATGATAGGGGCCATCTTCTGCTAAAACTTGTTGTTTAAATGGACCTTCAATCATGACACCACCATCGACACGTTTTTCATTTACCCATTGCACAACATCGACAGTGAACGCATCTCCAGCCTGTAATTTTACTTTATTGTCTGGGTTGGCTTTATTATATTCATCAATAATTGTGTATTGAGCATTATTCGCAGCAATTGGTGCTAATGAATAACCTTTTTTCGCAAAGTCGGCTAATGTTTTTACGCCTTCATCCTCTTTCCGTAATACTAAACCCGCACTACTTAAGCCTAAAAATTCTTTAGGGAAAATAAACTTTTCCGTACGTTCTTGCGTAAAGAAGGCATTTTTTATACCTACTTGATATTTCCCTTGCTCAACACCAATTAGTAAATCATCACTAGTCGTACCTACAAATTCAAACTTATAGTCAGGTAACTGTTCATCCACTAGCTTCATGACTTCCACATCGTAGCCAGTCGGATTTCCGTTATCATCTAGATAGCTAATTGGCTTAGACGCCTGGTCAAATGCAACCTTCACTGTACGTACTTTCCCGCCATCCTCTGAATCTTTATCTGAAGCATCACCTGAATTACAGCCTGTTAAAATAGCAAGTGAAGCTAATCCGATTGCGGCCAATTGGAAAATCTTTTTCTTTTGTTTAAACATATGTCATTTCCCCTTATTCTCCGTTGTTTTGTAATTGATGTTCAGTCGATTTTTGCTGTTCAATTGCGGTACTCGCTAATTTTATAATTGTCATATCATCCATCGGTGGATTATGAAGCCCTGCACGAACATTTCGATAATAACGCTGTAATGGATTTGTTAATTGTAAGCTTTTAGCTCCTACTACACGCATTGCCTTATCGACGATCTCAATCGCCAAATTTGTTACGGTATGCTTAGCAACTGCCATTTCATTTACCAAAAGCTCACGTCTAGCTGGGTCATCATAAGCTTCAGCAACCCCATACAGTACAAAGCGCGCTTGATATAGCTTCAATTCAATATCACCTAGAAGTTGCTGCACATTTGGTAATGTACTAATGGGAGCATTTAAACTATTAGGTTGATAATGATTTGCAAAATGCAGTGCATAATCGCGGGCTGCCTGCGCAATCCCTAAGTATGTTGCTGGTATATGTAGAATCCAACCATTTATTTTGCCACCACTTGGATGACTTGGTAACTCTACTAAATGATTTGAAGGGACTATTACATCTTTTAAAACTAGGTCGTGACTACTTGTGCCTCGCATTGCAGACATTTCCCAGTTTTCTTCAATTGAAAGCCCTTGGGCATCTTTATGAATAAGGAAGTAACCAACTTGATTTTTTTCCTCAATCCACGCTGATGTTAAGAAGTAATCTAGTACCGGGGAAGCTGTCGTAAAGATTTTACGCCCATTTATGAGCCAACCTGCCTCTTTTGAAACAGCATTCGTTCCTGGTCGCCCTCCACGTGTTGGACTACCTGTTGCCGCTTCACTCGCAGCCCTATTTATAATTGCACCGTTTTTTATTTCCTGAGCAAATGAACTTAGTAAATCGTCTGTCCATAGCTTTTTCTCATATAGTTCGCCTACAACACCTAATGTCCATCCTAGTGAGAGTGAAGCATTCTCGTCGTAGCTTGCTAACGTTTCTTGAACGAGTACCATATCATAGACTGATAATCCTTCACCGCCATATTCTTTCGGTAAAGTTAGTTTTGGATAACCAATTTGCAGAAGTAGTTTATGTGCTTCGAATGGAAAACGAGATTGTTCATCTACTTCTTTAGCCTCAGCCTTAATTGACTCAGAAATAGACGCTAACTGATCGAGCCAATACTGTTGTTGCTTTGTTTTAACAAATAATTTTTTCAAGAAAATCTCCTTCTTCCCAAAATGTATAAAACATATATACTTACTAAGAATTAATGTTGTAAAAAATCTCTAACTACGTTTTGTAGCAAGAGAATGAGTGGTACTGAATTTTCTGATTCGTTGACATTTATGATACTTTTCGCACTTAAAAATGTCAATGGGTTAATAATAAGTTTTTTTATAAGTTTTATATACATTACTTACATGTTTCTTTCTCACCAAGCCATTTTTACAGCATATGCTAACACTATAGAAAGAGGTGCATATATGACTAATAATATGAATCCAGCCTTAAATAATATGCCTATTTCGCCTATGACCCCTCAGGTTATTCAGACGAAATTTGGAGATATTAATGGAGATGGCTTACTTGAAACTGTTCTTTTGATGGGGACTAAAACGCCAGATAGCCCTTTGTGGAAAAACCTAACGCTTGCGGTATTTTACGGACAGACACACCAATTCGAAAAAATAACGCTAAGACAAAGCGTCGGCTACAACCCAACTATATTTTTAGGTGACTTTACCGGGAATCATCAAGATGATATTTTAGCTATTTCCGACACAGGGGGTAGTGGCGGTATTATCAACGGCGAAATATTTGCCTCAATAAACGGGAAAATACGCTCAATTTTTGATGCAGAAAGGTTTAGTAATACGCTAAAATACACTGTTAATTATCGAGATCAATATAAAGTAGCCGTGCGTAGCATGAATCCCAAAAAACAATATATCATCGATTTACAATACAAAGG
>Ga0209025_1002559_pt1 | contig 18956 bp, 19 predicted proteins | sample AraplaMF_Col_mLB_FD_184256 | JGI IMG/M metagenome (GOLD analysis project Ga0209025, IMG submission 184256) | Arabidopsis root microbial communities from the University of North Carolina, USA - plate scrape MF_Col_mLB (SPAdes) (version 2) | ecosystem: Host-associated > Plants > Roots > Endosphere... | reverse complement strand
CGAAGGCGACGACGACCGAGGCCACGACCCAGAACGTCGAATACGTCGCTGCGGGCGAGAAGGGAATCGCCGCCATGCCGATGTAATGCATGCTGCAGATGCCCATCGCCATGAACGCCGCGGCGAGCAGCACCTGCCCGAAGTTGCGTCGGCGCGTGCCGGCCACGTACAGCGCGAGCACCGAGGCGAGCACGGCCGGCACCACCGACAGCGCGGTGAGGCGGATGTCGAACATCATCGGCAGGGGCAGGCGGAAGGCCATCATCCCGGTGAAGTGCATCGACCAGATGCCCAGCCCGAACGCGATGCCGCCCGCCCACGCCCACAGCGGCGTACGGCGCGACGTCGCGCTGCGGACGCGCCCGGCGAGCTGGATCGCGACGAACGCCGCGAACCACGCGATGAGGAACGACAGGACAAGGGTCCTGAAGTCGTAACTGCCCTGCATGCCGCTCCCCTCCCCAGAGAAGCAGACCGATGGTCTCAATGCCTATCGGCCGGGCGCGGGGGAACTTTAGGGCGGAAGTTGGCGGTTTGTTAGGCGGGGTGGGGTGGTTGGCGGCAAGAGCGGCGCGTCCGTAGCCCCTCTCCCGCGTGCGGGAGGGTTGGGGTGAGGGCAGCTTTTGCACCCGGAAGGTCGAAGCGCACCTCGGCGCTCAGGCAGCCATCATCAAGACGCCGAAAAACAAACGGGCCGCTTGTGCGGCCCGTCCAATGTCCCACGAGGTTGCCCCATCAGCACTCGATGACGTTCACCGCCAGGCCGCCGCGCGAGGTTTCCTTGTACTTGTCCTGCATGTCGCGGCCGGTGTCGCGCATGGTCTTGATGACCTTGTCGAGCGAGACCTTGTGCTTGCCGTCGCCGCGCATCGCCATGCGGCTGGCGTTGATGGCCTTCACCGCGCCCATCGCGTTGCGTTCGATGCAGGGAATCTGCACGAGGCCGCCGATCGGATCGCAGGTCAGGCCCAGGTTGTGTTCCATGCCGATTTCCGCGGCGTTCTCGATCTGGCTCGACGTGCCGCCGATCGCGGCCGTCAGGCCCGCCGCCGCCATCGAACAGGCGACGCCGACCTCGCCCTGGCAGCCGACTTCCGCGCCGGAAATGCTGGCGTTTTCCTTGTAGAGGATGCCCACCGCCGCCGCGGTCAACAGGAACGTGCGCACGCCCTGGATGTTCGCGCCGGGGCAGAAGCGGTCGTAGTAATGCAGCACCGACGGGATGATGCCCGCCGCGCCGTTGGTCGGTGCGGTGACGACGCGGCCGCCGGCGGCGTTCTCCTCGTTCACCGCGAGCGCGTAGAGGTTCACCCAGTCCAGCGTGGTGAGCGGATCGCGCATCGCCGCTTCCGGGCGCGCGGCCAGTTCGGCGTGCAGCGCAGGCGCGCGACGCGACACGTGCAGGCCACCCGGCAACGTGCCCTTCTCGCGGATGCCGCGCGCGACGCAGGCCTGCATCGCGTTCCAGATCTCGTCCAGCCCCGCATCGATCTCCGCCGGCGTGCGCCACACCTGCTCGTTGGCGTACATCAGTTGCGCGATGCTCAGCCCGCTGTCGCGGCTGCGCGCGAGCAATTCGTCGCCGGAATGGAACGGGTAGGGCAGGTCGGTCGTGTCGGCGACGATGCGGTCTTCGGCCGCTTCGTCCTGGTTGACCACGAAACCGCCGCCGACGGAGTAGTAATCGCGCGTGGCGATCACGTTGCCGTCGGCATCGAACGCGGTGAAGCGCATGCCGTTGGTGTGGAACGGCAGCTTCTGGCGCTTGTTCATGATGAGGTCGTGCTTCTCGTCGAAGCCGATCTCGTGACGATCGAACAGGCGGATGCGTTTTTCGGTGCGGATGCGTTCCAGCGCGGCCGGGATCAGGTCCGGATCGATCTCGTTGGGAAGATGGCCTTCCAGTCCCATCAGCACGGCCTTGTCCGTGCCGTGGCCGCGACCGGTGAGCGCGAGCGAGCCGAACACTTCGGCGCGCACGCGCGCGGTGCGGGCGAGGTCGCTGCCGTCGCCGTTGCCGCCTTCCAGCAGCCAGCGCTGCACGAAGCGTGCGGCGGCGCGCATCGGGCCGACGGTGTGGGACGAACTCGGCCCGATGCCGATCTTGAAAAGGTCGAAACTGCTGACGGCCACGCACTGCTCCGGAAATGGGCACCGTGCGCACGACGGGTGCGCCGGTTTTGCCGCTATTCTACGCGGCCCGCGGGGTCTGCCCCGCCATACTCCGGCGCATTGCCATGCAGGACGTGCCCGCCGTCGCACCGCCGCTGACGCTGTTCCAGCGCGACGACTGCCATCTGTGCGACCTCGCGCTGGAGGTGCTGGCGCAGGCGCGCGCGCCGGAATTCGAGAGCGTGTTCATCGACGGTAGCGATGCGCTGGAAGCGCGCTACGGCGTGCGCGTGCCGGTGTTGCGCGACGAGACGCGAGGCGTGGAGCTGGATTGGCCGTTCGACGTGGCGGCGGTCATGGCGTTTCTTGCGGGCGGGGCGGATCGCTGAGCCACCGGCGTTATCCCGTCGAAACTCCAAACGTAGGCTGCGTTTCGCGGGGGCGAAACCCATCATCGAGGTGCGAAGGCGATGCGTTTCGCGAGGCGAAACCCCGACAATCGTAGGATGGGTTTCGTGGTACGAAACCCATCATTCAGCCGTGGAGGCGCAAAGACGATGGGTTTCGCATCGCGAAACCCATCCTACGGGGCATCACGAATGACGCTTGAAGTACTGCACCTCACGCTCGTGCTTCTCGGCCGCGGCGCGCGTGCGGAACGTGCCGAGGTTGCGCCGCTTTCCGGTGCGCGGGTCTTTCTTCACCGAATACAGGCGGTATTCACCGGTGGCGAGTTTGCGGATCATCGGCATGGCTCCGTAGGGGAGAGCCGCATCAACGCATGAAATGCGTAATCGCCGCGTGGCGCATGCGTGAAACGCTTATCGATGTTCAGCCTGGGTAGGATGGGTTTCGCGACGCGAAACCCATCATCGGGCGCAAGGGCGATGGGTTCCGCTTCACGAAACCCATCCTGCGAAGCGCAGCAGCAGAGGCGCCGGCAATTACTTCGCCGGCGCGAACACCACCTTCGTGCTCACCGCCACTTCGTTCGGAATCAACGCCGTGTCGGCCCAGTCGCCGCCGCCCACGCCGAAGTCCAGTCGCTTCACCGTCGCCTTGCCGTTGAGCACCGGCTGCGCGCCCGGCGTCCAGGTGAAGGTCAGCGTGACAGGCTTGGCGACGCCGCGCAGGGTCAGCGTGCCATCGGCGGCGTACTGGTTGCCACCGAGGCTGCGGAATTTCGTCGCGGTGTAGCGCGCCTGCGGGAACTTCGCGATCGAGAAGAAATCCGCGCCGCGCAAGGTGTCGTCGCGATCGCTGTTGGCGGTGCTCGCGCCGGCCAGCGGGATCGCCACGTCCAGCTTGGACGTCGCCAGCTGCGCCGGATCGAACGTCAGCTTCGTCGCGAAGCCCGGGATCTTCCCGGTGAACACTTCGCCTTCGTACTTGCTGGCGAAGGTCAGCGACGAACCGGCGGCCTGCACGTAATCGGCGGCGAAGGCGGGAAGGGCGAACGCGGCCAGCGCGGTCGCAAGCAGTGCAGTCCTGATCGACATCAGCGGATCTCCGGAACGGGGGAAGAAGCAGCAGCGCGACGGCGCGGCAGCATCCGCGTCAGCGTGGTGTCGTGCTGGAACAGGTGGTGGTAGAACGCCGCCGCCGCATGCACGGCAACCAGCGCGATCAACGCCCAGAACAGCCATTCGTGCGTCTCGCGCATCACCGGCGCGAGCGCCTGGCTGGGATCGGCGAGCTTGGGCACCTTGAACTGGCCGAACCAGCGCAGCGGACGCAGGCCGCTCAGCGAGTCGTACAGCCAGCCCGACAGCGGCACGGCGAAGGTCAGCACGTACAACGCGACGTGCGTGATCGTCGCGACGCGTTCCTGCAGGCGCGGCGTGCCCGGCACCGGCTTCGGTGCGCCGGCGAACAGGCGCCACAGCAGGCGCAACACGATCAGCGCCAATACCGTCAGGCCGAAGGATTTATGCAGGTCGTACACCCAGAACCAGCGTGGCGATTTGGGCAGCTCGACCATGACCAGACCGACCACGCCCAGGCCCAGGATCAGCAGCACGATCAGCCAGTGCAGCAGCTGGCTGATGGGACCCCATCGGTCGGCGGAATTTCTCAGCATCATGGCGTGGGCTCGGGTGGGGTCTGTTCGGGTGTGGATGGCGCATCCGGCGAAGCAGGTTCAACCGGCGTCGCGGCATCGGGTGCATCGGATGTTCCGGCCTCGCCGCGCGCGCGTTCGGCTTCGGCCTCGATGCGCAGTTCCACCGTGTCGCCGATGACGGTCGGCCAGGCGCTCATGCCGAATCCGGCGCGGCTCAGCGTCGCCTTCGCGGAAAAACCGGCGGTGCGATGGAAGGGCGGCAGCGGATGGCGCTTGAGCGCGTTGAGCGTGACGTCCAGGCACACCGGCCTGGTCACGCCGCGCAGTGTGAGGTCGCCGCAGACCTTGGCGTGGTCGGCATCGACGGGTTCGATTCTCGTGGAGACGAAGTGCGCGTCGGGGTGGCGCTTCGTGTCGAGCAGGTTGCCCGCGCGCACGGCGTCGTTCCATTTCGGATCGCCCATGTCGAGCCGTTCCAGCGGCACGCGCACGTCCAGACGCGCGGTGCTCCAGTCGTCGCGGTCGAACACCAGCGTGCCAGTGGTGCCGGAGACGGTGCCCATCGCCTTGGAGAAGCCGGCATGGTCGATCGCGAACAGCACCCGCGTGTGGACCGGGTCCAGTTCGTAGGTCTGGGGTTCGAACGCGTGCGCCGCAGGCAGCACGGCCAGCACGAGGGCCGCCAGCCATGGGGCGCGAGGGGCGGGTTTCCGCGCCGGAGCGGCTCTGACGGGCATCGGACTCTCCGGCGTGGACGATGCCGGGATTCTAGGCGCAGCCGGGTGAACAGGGCGGGCGAGTGGCGTAACGAACCGTTTCAATGCCGACCTTTGCAGGTGCTGGCCGCCCCTATGCCCGCACTGGCGTGAATTCCTGCAATTCATGAGAGGTCTCCCCTTGCCGATCCTGCCCGATCCACGTAATACGCTTGCCCTGGAGTGACAGGGGAACCGAATGATCCGTTTGCTGTGGGCGCTGCTTCTGTGCGCCGTGTGCCACGCCGCCTGGGCGGGGCCCGCGATCCCGCGCCCGCGGCAGCTGACGGTGGCCGACGGCCTGCCGTCCAACAGCATCAACGGCATCGCCGAGGATCAGAGCGGCTACCTCTGGATCGCCACCAGCGACGGCCTGGCCCGCTACGACGGCATCACCTTCCGCGTCTGGCGCGCCGGCGATGGCCTGCTCGACAACTACCTGTGGTCGGTCCACGTCGACGCGCGCAACCGCGTCTGGGTCGGCACCAGCCAGGCGGGCCTCGCGGTGCTGGACACCGACCGCCGCACCTTCCGCCACTACGACTCGCACAACACGCCCGGCATCGGCAGCGACAACGTCTGGTCGGTGACATCCACGCCTGACGGCGCGACCTGGTTCGGCACGGCATCGGCCGGATTGCATCGCCTCGGCCCCGACGGCCGCGTCACGCGCTTCGTGCCTGAAGCCGACGACCCGCACAGCCTGCCCAGTCTGGAAGTCAGCCAGCTGCGCACCACGCAGAACGGCGACCTGTGGGTCGCCACCCGCGATGGCGCCGCGCGCTGGAACGGCCATGGTTTCGATCGCATTCCGTCGGACGCGTTCGCCTCGCCGGTGATCAATTCCATCGGCGTGCAGTCCGATGGTTCGCTGTGGTTCGGCACGCCGCGCGGCGTCGGCACGCGCGGCACCGACGGCCGTTTCGATGCGGCGCCGTTCCGCCACCTGGGGCGCGATGCGACGGTGCTGGACATCCTCGTGCGCGACCGCGCCGGCCAGTACTGGTTCGACACGCCGCAGGGCCTGGGCATCGAACAGAACGACAAGCTCCAGAACGTCCCACTGTTCAGTGCCGCCTCGCAGGGCATGGTGCGGCCATCGTGGACGTCCTCGCTGGAGGATCGCGAAGGCGGCGTGTGGTTCGGTAGCGTCGGCAACGGCTTGTGGTACCTGCCGGCGAATTGGCGCCAGTTCGCCCTGTATTCGCGACGTCTGGACGATCCCGCCACGCTCGGCAACGCCGCGGTGCAGGGCATCGCGCCGAGCCGCGACGGCACCATGTGGATGGTCGGCACCGGTGGCGTGCTGGACCGCTTCGATCCGCGCACCGGCGCCGTCGAGCATGTGGCGCGCGATTTCAGCGAGGGCTACATCGTCTATTCGGTGCTCGAGGGCCGCGCGGGTTACGTGTGGATGAGCTACCACGATGGCCTGGTGCGTCTGGATCCTGGAACCGGGCAGATCCGTCGCTGGAGCGCGCACGACGAAAGCGATCCGATTCCCAGCGGTACCAGCCACCTCGCGCAGACGTCGGACGGGCTGGTCTGGACCGCCGGGCAGGGCGGTGAAGTACAGGCCCGCACGCCCGAAGGCGTGCGCATCGAATCGATCGTCCCCGGCGACCTGCGCGGTCCGCCCGAAGGCGGCACGATCCAGCAGATCGGCGCGGGCCCCAATGGCGCGCTGTGGCTGGCGTGGTCCGACGGCCTGTCGCAGTGGGACTACACCGCGCGCCGTTTCGTGCCGGTGCCGGGCGCGCCGTCGGGCACCATCCTCAGCTTCGCGCTGGACGGTCGCGATCGCGTGTGGATCGCGCGCCTGGGCGTGCTCGAGGCGTATCGCTGGGATGGCGACAAGCTCGCCCGCGTGGAGCGGCTGGACCGCCTCGCCGGCATGCCCGAGGTCGCGCTCAACGGCGTGGTCGTGGATGGCGCCGGCGTGATCTGGGCGACCACCGTGCGTGGACTGTTGCGCATCGACCCCGAGCGTCGTGCCGTGCGCGTGTACGGCGTGCGCGATGGCCTGTCGAACCAGGAGTTCCCGAGCCGGCCTGTGCTGACGCGCGGCGGCGACCACATCCTGGTCGGCTCGCCCGACGGCGTGGTGATGTTCGCCCCGGCCGAGGTGCATCCCGCCGTGGATACGCCGCGCCTGCTGGTGCAGAGCGTCGATGTGAGCCGCGGCGATCTGCGCAAGGTGCTCGATCCGGCGCAGCCGATCGTGCTCGAACCCGGCGACCGCGACCTGCGCGTGGTCGCGCGGCTGCTCTCGTTCAACGATGCACGCAACCACGCCTTCCGCTTCCGCCTGGTCGGCTACGAGACCGAGTGGGTCGACGTGGACGCCACGGGCGAGCGCACCTATTCGCAGCTCGCGCCGGGCGATTACACCTTGCAGATCATCGCGCGCGCGGCGGACAACATCTGGTCGCCGGCGCAGACGCTGGTGGTTCGCGCGAAGCCGCCGTGGTGGCAGACATGGGCGGCGATCGGCGCCTTCACCGGCCTCGCGCTCATCGCCGGCTGGTTCAGCGCGGACGTCTACCGTCGCCGCCTGAAGCGACGCCATGCGTGGCAGCTGTCCGAACGCGAACGCGAACTCGCGAAGCAGGCCTCGCTCGCCAAGACACGCTTCCTTGCCACGCTGGGCCATGAAGTGCGCACCCCGATGACCGGCGTGCTGGGCATGAGCGAGCTGCTGCTGGACACGCCGCTGGACAAGCACCAGCGCGGCCACGTCGAATCGATCCGTCGCGCCGGCCGGCACCTGTTGCGGCTGGTGAACGACGCGCTGGACCTGGCGCGCATCGAATCCGGGCGACTCGAACTCGCCGACGAACCCTTCGACCTGCGCACGGTCATCGACGACGCGACCACGCTGATGGCGCCGCTGGCGAAGCAGAGCGGACTGGCGTTCCGCGTGATCGTCGGGAACGACGTGCCTGTGGGCATGCGCGGCGACGCGAACCGCGTGTGCCAGATCCTGCTGAACCTGCTCGCCAACGCGATCAAGTTCACCGAGCGCGGTTCGGTCGAACTGCGCGTGTCGGCCTTGTCGCCGCGCGGCGTGCGGCTGGAAGTGATCGACACCGGCCCGGGCCTGACGCGCGAGCAGCAGGCGCGCCTGTTCCGCCGCTTCGAGCAGGCCGATGGCGCGCGCACCGCCGCGCGCTACGGCGGCAGCGGACTGGGCTTGGCGATCTCGCAGGAACTGACCGCGGAAATGGGCGGCTCGATCGAGGTGGAAAGCGCGCCGGGCGAAGGCGCGCGTTTCATCGTCGTGCTGCCGTTGCCGCATGCGACGCCGCCGTCGGTGAACGAAGGCGTGCAGGCGCTGCTGGCCTCGCGCGGCGGTCCGCTGACGCTGCTGCTGGTGGAAGACGATCCGACCGTGGCCGAAGTGATCTGCGGCCTGCTGCGTGCGCAGGGTCATCGCGTGACGCACGTGGCGCACGCGTTGGCGGCACTGGCCGAAGCGTCTACCGGAACCTTCGATGCGGCGCTGCTCGACCTGGACCTGCCCGGCATGGACGGCATCGCGCTGGCATCCCACCTGCGTTTGCGGGGTTTCGATCGTCCGCTGCTGGCGATCACCGCCCGCGCCGACGCCGACGCCGAACCGCAGGCGATGGCCGCCGGCTTCCAGGGGTTCCTGCGCAAGCCGGTGACCGGCGCGATGCTGGCGGCGCTGCTGCAGGGCGTGCCGCGGGCGGAGATGGCGTGACACCGTAGGATGGGTTTCGCGAGGCGAAACCCATCATCAGGCGCAAGAACGATGGGTTTCGCGTGGCGAAACCCATCCTACGTCGGTCTATCGCAGCCCTTACCGGGCGCTCAACTCATGCACCGCCGACACCAGGCGTGACATGCCCCGGGTGCGCTTCGCCTACCCGGGCTACGGAAACTGTGTCCTTCTCCCTCCGGGAGAAGGTGCCCGAAGGGCGGATGAGGGGTAACGGAGGGGCAGCGCTTGCACACGCAGTGCCTCACTGCACTGCTGATTTGAGCTTGATGCTCCGTTGCCCCTACCCGGCCCGAACGCATGGCGTTCGGGCGTTCGAAGTCGCGCGAACCAGTGGTTCGCAAGCAGCGCCTTCTCACCCCCAACCCCTCTCCCGATGGGAGAGGGGCTATAAACCCTTACCGCGCGCTCAACTCATGCACCGCCGACACCAGCGCCGCGACATGGTCCGGGCTCATGTCCGGCGACATGCCATGGCCGAGGTTGAACACATGGCCTTCGCGCGAGCCGCCGTTGCCGGCCGCGTATTCGTCCAGCGCACGGCCGACTTCGCGACGGATCGCATCGGGCTGCGCGTACAGCGTCACGGGGTCGAGGTTGCCCTGGATCGCGACCTTGCCACCGGTGCGACGCGCTGCATCGCCCAGGCCCACGGTCCAGTCGATGCCGACGCCTTCGGCGCCCGTGTCGGCCAGTTCTTCCAGGTACGCGCCATTGCCCTTGCCGAACAGGATCAGCGGCGTCCGGCTTTCAATGGAATCGGCGGCGCCGCGCGGCAAGGCCTGCGCGATCTTCTTCAGGTACCGCAGCGAGAACTCGCGGTACATCGACGGCGACAGCACGCCGCCCCAGGTGTCGAACACCTGCAGCGCCTGCGCGCCGGCCTGGCGCTGCGCGTCCAGATACGCGATGACGGCGTCGGAGACCACGTCGAGCAGCCTGTGCATCGCCGCCGGGTCGTTCAGTGCGAGCGCCTTCACCTTCGAGAAGTTCTCGCTGCCGCCGCCTTCGATCATGTAGCAGGCCAGCGTCCACGGGCTGCCGGAAAAACCGATCAGCGGCACGGCGTTGTCCAGTTCGCGACGGATCGTGCGGACCGCGTCGGTGACGTAGCGCAGCTCGCGGTCCATGTCGGGCACGGCGAGTTTCGCGATGTCCTCGTGCGTGCGCACCGGGCGCTCGAACTTCGGGCCTTCGCCTTCCACGAAATACAGGCCCAGGCCCATCGCATCGGGCACGGTCAGGATGTCGGAGAATAGGATGGCCGCGTCCAGCGGGAAACGGCGCAGCGGCTGCAGCGTCACTTCGCAGGCCAGTTCCGGGTTTTTCGCCATGCCCAGGAAGCTGCCGGCCGCGGCGCGCGTGGCGCGGTACTCCGGCAGGTAACGACCGGCCTGCCGCATCAGCCACACCGGCGTGCGGTCGACGGGTTCGCGCCGCAGGGCGCGCAGGAAACGGTCGTTCTTCGGGGGCGTGGCGGTCATCGTGGATCCTTCGGAACGCATGCGCCGGTGGGCGCGAGTGGTGATGGGTTGCAGCCGGGGCGCGATTATGGCGGCTCGCGCCTCGCGCGACCCGTGCCATGGCGCACCGGACTGTTGCGGCGGGCCGGCTAGCGCGGTGCGTCGGCGCCCTGCACGAACATCAGCTGGAAGCCGCGCTTGAGCTGCTGGTCGCGCGCCGATTCCAGCGCGGCCATGGCGCTGGCCTGATCGAGGAACTGCTCGCGCCGCAGCGTGCTGCGTCCGCCGATCTGCCCGCTTTCGCGCACCAGGGTCCAGCCGCCGAGCAGGTCGGGCTGGAGCATCAGCTGTACGAAGCGGGGCGCTTCGCGGCCGTCGGGCCGTTGTTGCAGGAGCAGGCGCATGGCGCGGATTGTAACGAGGCGGCCGTGGCGAGGGCGGCGTTACGCTGAAGACGGGATGGGAAAACGCCCCGTCAGCGCTCGCGCAGCACCGCCAGGACCCGTTCGTTCGGCACGCCGGAGACGAGCTTCGCCAGCCCGGCGCGCTCCCACAGCACGAACCGCAGGCCCGCCGCTTCGGCCTTCTTGTCCAGCCGCATCCGGGCCAGCAGCGCCTCGGGGTCCAGGCCCGCCGGGATCACCGTGGGCAGGCCGAAACGCTGCAACAACGCCTGCAGCCGGTGCGTGTCGGTCGCATGCGCGATGCCCATCGCCGCAGACAGCCGTGCCGCCAGCACCATGCCGACCGCCACCGCCTCGCCGTGGTTGAGCGCGGCGCTGCCCGCGCCGGCATAGCCCTGTTCGGCCTCGATCGCATGCCCGAAGGTGTGGCCGAAGTTGAGCAGCGCCCGTTCGCCGTGTTCGTAGGGGTCGCGCGAAACGACTTCGGCCTTGTACAGGCACGAACGCGCGATCGCCTCCGACAACGCCGCGTCATCGCCGCCCAGCAGCGCATCGACGTGGTGTTCCAGCCAGGTGAGGAACTCGGCGTCGAAGATCGCGCCGTATTTCACGACTTCGGCCAGGCCCGCGCGCAGCTCGCGTTCGGGCAGGGTGCGCAGCGAGGCCGTGTCGGCGATCACCGCGCGCGGCGGATGGAACGCGCCGACGAGGTTCTTGCCTGCCGGCAGATCCACCGCGGTCTTGCCGCCGACGGAGGAATCCACCATCGCCAGCAACGTCGTGGGCAACTGCACCACGTCGATGCCGCGCATCCAGCAGGCCGCGGCGAAACCGGCAAGATCGCCGACCACGCCGCCGCCGAGCGCGATCACCGTCGCGTCGCGCGTCGCGCCCAGTTCGGCCAGTGCGTCCAGCGCCTGGCAGAAGCGCGCCATCGTCTTTTCCTGCTCGCCCGGCGGGATCACGAAGCACGAGATCGTCATCGTCGGCCGCGCCGTGCGCAGCGTCGCTTCGACGCGGTCGGCGTAGATCGGCGCGACGTTGCCGTCACTGACGATCAACGCATGGCGCCCGCGCAATGCGTGCCCTAACAACGCCGAATCGCCAAGCAGGTTCGGTCCGATGCAGATGTCGTAGCGCGCCTCGCCATCGACCTTGACCGTGCGCATGGTGCTCATGGGAATTCCGCGGTGCTGGACGAAGCGTCGTCGTGGTGGGGGCTGTCGGCGCATTGTCCCGCCGATGTGGATGAAGCCGGCGTGTCGGACGCGCGCTGCCAGCGGGCGTCGAGTTCGCGCGCCAGCGCATCGGCGACGGCGATGCTGTCGTGGGCGTCGGTGTCGAACACCAGATCGGCCACCTGCGCATACAGCGGCGCACGCAGCGCGGAGAGGTCGCGCAGTACCTGTTCGCGATCGCCGCGTGCCAGCAGTGGCCGGCTGCGGTCGCGGGCGAGGCGCGCGAGCTGCTGCTCCACGCTCACCTTCAAGTGCACGACGAAACCGCGTTCGCGCATGAGGCGGCGGTTGTCGGCATCGAGCACCGCGCCGCCACCGGTGGAAAGCACGAGGCCGTCCTGCGCCAGCAGCGTCGCCAGCACCGCACGTTCGCGCGCACGGAAACCGGCTTCGCCCTCGACTTCGAAGATCGTGGTGATGTCCGTGCGGGCCAGGCGTTCGATCTCGTGGTCGGCATCGACCATCCGCAGCCCGAAACGCTCGGCCAGCCGCCGCCCGACACAGGTCTTGCCGGCGCCCATGGGGCCCACGAGGACGAGGTTCGTTGCGGGGTTCATGCCGTCGATTCTAAAGGCTGCATCCGCCCACCGGGCGCCGCCCTGCATCCAGGTGCAGCGTCCGGTCGGCGATGCCCGGCAACGTGCGCAGTGCCTGCCGGCTCACGCGTTCGAACAGCTGCACGAAGCGGTCGACGCCGGCACGGTCCATGCCACGCGCGCCGGGACGTTGCGCCTTCAGCGCCTCCTCCTGTTGCCAGCGCCATTGCGGCACCGTTTCGAACCCAGGCGGCTGCAGGAACAGCAGGCGGTCGATGCGCGACCACAGCGCCGGGTAATCGTGTGCGAGCGCGTCGTTGCAATGGCGCCGCCACGCGCCATCGGCGTCCTCGTCGCGTTCGATGGCGTTGATGGGCTCGCGCAATCCGGCCTCGTCCTGCGGCGGCGTGCACAGGAACCAGCCCTCGAACAGCGTGAGGTCCGCCGCCTCCACGCGCCGCCAGCGCGATGGCGGCAGGCGGGTGTCGGCGAGCTTGTCGAAACGCGGCAACGCGACCGGCGTCCGCGCACGCAGCGCATCGAGCGTCGCGCAACCCAGCGCCACGTCGTGCGTGCCCGGCGGTCCGCGTGTGGCCAGCAGCGGATGGACACGTCGTGCCAGCCGCTGGCGTTCGCCACGCAGCAGGTACACATCGTCCACCGACAACACCGCCACGCGCAGGCCACGTGAACGCGCCAGCGCGGCGACCTGCGCGGCGAGCGTCGATTTGCCGGAGCCCTGCAGCCCGCAGATCCCGTACACATGCACACCCGGAGACAGCGCATCGGCCAGCACCTGCGCCACCAGCGCAGCGTCGAATCCGGCGGCGGGGTGCACACGGGGCGGCATCGGCCCACAATAGCGCAATGGACACGCCCGACCTGCTGAAAGAAGCCCTCGCCACGTTCGATACGCTGTTCGACGAAGCGCAACGTGCCGGCGAGCCCGACCGCACCGCGATGACGGTCGCCACCGCCAGCCTCCACGCGCGGCCTTCCGCGCGCACGGTGCTGCTGAAAGCGCACGACGCCCGCGGCTTCGTGTTCTACACGCACCTGGACGGCCGCAAGGGCCGCGAGTTGCAGGCCAATCCGCACGCCGCGCTGCTGTTCCACTGGCCGCGCGTGCGCGATGGCGTGCAGGTGCGCATCGAAGGCCCGGTCGAAATCGTCGGCGACGAGGAAGCCGATGCGTATTTCGCCTCGCGTCCGCGCGGCAGCCAGCTCGGCGCCTGGGCCTCGAAGCAGTCCGAAACGCTGGAATCGCGTGAGCAGTTCGAAGAGCGCCTGGCGAAGGCCGAACGCGAATTCGAAGGCCGCGACGTCCCGCGTCCGCCGCGCTGGACCGGCCTGCGCGTGAAGCCGGACACGATCGAATTCTGGTACGGCGCGAATTTCCGCCTGCACGAACGCCAGGCCTACGAGCGCGACGTCGCGGGCGAGTGGCATCGGCGGATGCTGTTCCCGTGAGTTTCGCCGGCGTGCGTCGCGCGGCTGCCGGCGATCTCGCGGCGTGGATGGCGATGCGCAACGAGCTGTGGCCCGAAGCGGACGACACCGCGGAGGAACTGCTCGCGCAGTTGCAGCGAGACGACCTGTCGGTGTGGCTGGGCTTCTGCACGAACGGCGAGCCGCTCGGGTTCGCCGAAGCGAGCCTGCGCCGCGATTACGTCAACGGCACCGAAAGCTCGCCGGTCGGATTCCTGGAAGGGTTGTTCGTGACCGGGGTGTGGCGGCGCAGCGGCGTCGGTCGCGCGCTGGTCGAGGCGGTCGAGCAGTGGACACGCCAATGCGGATGCAGCGAACTCGCCTCGGACGCGTTGATCGACAACATCGACAGCCACGCCGCGCATAAGGCGTACGGCTTCGAGGAGACCGAACGCGTGGTGTATTTCCGCAAGGTGCTCTCCGGGGCGGACGCATGATGCACGGCCCGCGCCGCATCGTCTGCCTCACCGAGGAACCGACCGAAACGCTGTACGCGCTGGGCGAGCAGGATCGCATCGTCGGCATCAGCGGCTTCACCGTGCGGCCTTCCGCCGCGCGCAGGGAGAAGCCGAAGGTCAGCGCGTTCACCAGCGCGAAGATCGGCGAGATCCTGAAACTCAGGCCGGATTTCGTCGTCGGCTTTTCCGACATCCAGGCCGAGATCGCCGGTGAATTGATCCGTCACGGCGTCGAGGTGTGGATCAGCAACCACCGCAGTGTCGATGGAATCATCGATTACGTGCGTCGCCTGGGCGCGCTGGTCGGCGCGGGCGATCGCGCGAACGCGTACGCGGATGGATTGCAGTGGGGCCTCGACGACATTGCCGCTCAGGCCGCATCGTTGCCGCAACGACCGAAGGTGTATTTCGAGGAATGGGACGAGCCGCTCATCAGCGGCATCCAGTGGGTCGCCGAGCTCGTGCGCATCGCGGGCGGCGACGACATCTTTCCCGAGCGCGCGGCCGAATCGCTGGCGAAGCAGCGCATTCTCGAAGACCCGTCCGAGGTGGTGCGTCGCGCGCCGGACATCGTGCTGGGCTCGTGGTGCGGGAAGAAGTTCCGCCCCGAGAAAGTGGCGGCGCGTCCGGGTTGGGATGCGATTCCGGCCGTGCGCGACGGGGAACTGCACGAGATCAAGTCGCCGATCATCCTGCAGCCGGGTCCGGCTGCGCTGACGGATGGAGTTCGCGAGATCGCGAAGGTGATTCGCGCGTGGGTGGGGAAGCGCTGACGGCTGCATTCACCACTTCTTCGAAGCGCATCGCAAGATGGGCTTCGCGTCGCGAAACCCATCATTCGGGCGCGCTAGGACGATGGGTTTCGCGCGGCGAAACCCATCCTACGGTGCTCAAACCACCGTCATCCGGGCGAAGGCCGGGACCCAGGCCCATACGCTCGGGCACTCCGGTAGCGGCAAACCACACCACCGTCATTCCAGCGAAAGCTGGAACCCATTCTGAAGTTGTCGCGGTGACGTGGTCGTGTCCCGGGTGCGCTTCGCTTACCCGGGCTACAACGGCGAACGATCGGTCCGGAGTCGTCAGCGCGTAAAGATTACCGCGGATAGAAATCCCGACTGAACTGCATCTGCGACGTCGCGCCGCCTTCGCGGACGATCTGCACGTCGAAGCGCAGCGTGTCCGGCGGGGTTACATCGATCGTCCCGACGTAATCCAGCAGCGCCGTCCCGGAGGCGGCATCGCCGCTGCGCAATTCGCGCATCTCGATCGGATGCACACGGCCGCGCAGGTCGGTCGCGGTCGCGGTGATCGTCGCCGGCAGCGCGGTTTCCTGCGCGCTTTCGCCCTGGCGCACGCCGATCAGCAGCATCACCGTTTCGTTGTTGCGCGCGATGCCGTACTGGCGCGCGACCTGTTCGCTCAGCGTCGAGGTCGGGATCGCGGACGCGCGGATCGTGACGTCGCCGATGCGGCTGACCGCCTCCTGCGTCGCGGAGTTCGCGCTGGCGGACGTCGGCGGTGCAGGCGGCGCGTTTCCACCACACGCGACGAGCGCGACACACAGTAGGGACAACACGAGGACATGGCGCATGGTTCGCTCCGATCAGTCGTTGGCGGCGGACAGCTGGCGGCCGCGTTCGGTGGCGGCGTGGATGGCGCGATCGACCAGTTCGCGGAAACCGCCCGCTTCGAAGGTCTCGATCGCCGCCTGCGTGGTGCCGCCGGGCGAGGTCACGCGCTTGCGCAGGACGTCGGCGGGTTCGTCCTGTCGGACCAGCATCGTCGCAGCACCCAGCAGCGTCTGCTGCACGAGCGCGCGGGCGGCTTCCGGCGACAGGCCCTGCGCGATGCCCGCGGCCTGCATCGCCTCGGCCAGCAGGAATACGTACGCCGGGCCGCTGCCGGAGACGGCGGTGACCGCGTCCATCCTCGTTTCGTCGTCGATCCACACGGTCGGGCCGACTGCTTCGAGCAGCGCATCGGCATCCGCGCGCTGCGCTTCGCTGGTGCGCGCGTTGGCGAACAGGCCGGTGATCCCCGCGCCGAGCAGCGCGGGCGTGTTCGGCATCGCGCGCACGACGGGCAATCCGCCGCCGAGCCAGCGATCCAACTGTTCCGTCGTGATGCCTGCGGCGATCGACACCACCACCGGACGATGCGCCTGCGCCAGCGGCAGCAGCGCGGCGCAGACCTCGCGCATCACCTGCGGCTTGACCGCCAGCACCCAGACGTCGGCGCCTTCGGCCGCGTCGGCTGCGTGCTCGGCGCAGGCCACGCCGAAGTCCTGCTTGAGGGCATCGCGAAGGGCGGCGACGGGTTCGGCGACGCGGATCGCGTCGACCGACCGGCCGCGCGCGACGAGGCCGCCGATCAGGCTGCGGGCCATGTTGCCGCCGCCGATGAAGGCGACGGTGGGGGCGTTCGATGTGGGGCTGGGCATGCGGAGAGGATAGCAATCCGGTCCGTTGGCCCGACCGCGACGGAGTGCCCATGCGCTGCGGGCCTGGGTCCCGGCCTTCGCCGGGATGACGTTGGAGAGAGCAGCGATGCCGCCGCGCCGGACGCTACCCCTTCGCCGGCCGCGCCCCGAACAGCGCCGTCCCGATCCGCACCATCGTCGCGCCTTCGGCGATCGCCACGGCGTAGTCGTCGCTCATGCCCATCGACAGCGTGTCGACCGTCGGATGCCCCGCGCGCAATGCATCGAACAGCGCGTGCGTGCGGCGGAAAGCGTCGCGGCGCTGTTCGGGGTCCGGGTGCGGGGTCGGGATCACCATCAGCCCGCGCAGGCACAAGCGCGGCTGGGCGGCGATGGCCCGCGCCAGCGCGGGCACGTCGCCGGGCTGGCAGCCGTGCTTGCTGGACTCGTCGTCGATGTTCACCTGGATCAGCACGTTCAATGGCGGGCGGTCGTCGGCGCGATGGCGGGCCAGCGCCTCCACCAGCTTGGGCCGGTCCACGGTCTGGACCCAGTCGAACAGGGCCGCGGCCTCCCTGGCCTTGTTCGACTGGAGATGGCCGATCAGGTGCCACTCCAGTCCGCGCCCGGCCAGCTCCGCCGCCTTGGCGATGGCCTCCTGGACATAGTTCTCGCCGAAGGCCCGCTGGCCGGCGTCGGCCAATTCCGCGACGGCCGTCGCATCCTGGGTCTTGCTGACTGCGAGCAGGCGCGGCTCTGGCCTGCCGCTGGCGGCGGCCGCGTTGTTGAGCTGGAGCAGGATGTCTTCAAGGGCGCGCGCGCGCACGTCTCAGTTCCCGTAGAAAGTGCTGGAAATAGGGCAAGGGGTGGGGGCTATACTGCGGTCAGGGGTAATTCCGTTCCACAGTTTCATCCAGAAGTGCAGGGGAGCACGCATGGATATCGCCGAACTTCTGGCGTTCTCGGTCAAGAACAAAGCATCCGACCTGCATCTGTCCGCCGGCTTGCCGCCGATGATCCGCGTCGATGGCGACGTGCGACGCATCAACATCCCGGCGCTGGACCACAAGCAGGTCCACGCGCTGGTGTACGACATCATGTCGGACAAGCAGCGCCGCGACTACGAGGAATTCCTCGAGGTCGACTTCTCGTTCGAGATTCCGGGCCTGGCACGCTTCCGCGTCAACGCGTTCAACCAGAACCGCGGCGCCGGTGCGGTCTTCCGTACGATTCCGTCCGAAGTGCTCACGCTGGACGACCTCGGCTGCCCGCCGATCTTCCGGGAGCTCATCCAGCAGCCGCAGGGCCTGATCCTGGTGACCGGTCCGACCGGCTCGGGCAAGTCGACCACGCTGGCGGCGATGATCGACCACATCAACAAGAACGAATACGGCCACATCCTCTCCGTCGAGGATCCGATCGAATTCGTGCACACCTCGCAGAAGTGCCTGATCAACCAGCGCGAGGTGCACCGCGACACGCACGGCTTCAACGAAGCCCTGCGCTCGGCGCTGCGTGAAGACCCCGACTACATCCTCGTGGGCGAGTTGCGCGACCTGGAAACCATCCGCCTGGCGCTGACCGCCGCGGAAACCGGCCACCTGGTGTTCGGCACGCTGCACACGTCGTCCGCGGCGAAGACCGTCGACCGAATCATCGACGTGTTCCCCGCCGGCGAGAAGCCGATGGTGCGCTCGATGCTGTCCGAATCGCTGCGCGCGGTGATCTCGCAGTCGCTGCTGAAGAAGGTCGGCGGCGGTCGTACGGCGGCGTGGGAAATCATGGTCGGCATCCCGGCCATCCGTAACCTGATCCGCGAAGACAAGGTCGCGCAGATGTACTCGGCGATCCAGACCGGCCAGAACTACGGAATGATGACGCTCGACCAGCACCTGCAGGACCTCGTCAAGCGTGGCCTGATCCTGCGTCCGCAGGCGAAGGAATACGCGAAGGACAAGCGGTTGTTCGAGTAAGTGCGGGATCGGGGAATCGGAATTCGGGATTCGTAGAAGCCGGAAGCGGGATCGGGTCGGGAAGCGTGAGCGGTTGCTCTTGCCAATCCCGAATCCCGAATCGCCAATCCCGGCCCAGGGGACAAACGCATGAACACCAGCACCAACGGCACCACGCCCGCAACCAACGCCACCGGCGCCATCGACTTCACTTCGTTCCTGAAGCTGATGGCGCACCAGAAGGCGTCGGACCTGTTCATCACCGCCGGCATGCCGCCGTCGATGAAGGTGCACGGCAAGATCGCGCCGATCACCCAGAACGCG
>Ga0209025_1002558_pt1 | contig 18980 bp, 20 predicted proteins | sample AraplaMF_Col_mLB_FD_184256 | JGI IMG/M metagenome (GOLD analysis project Ga0209025, IMG submission 184256) | Arabidopsis root microbial communities from the University of North Carolina, USA - plate scrape MF_Col_mLB (SPAdes) (version 2) | ecosystem: Host-associated > Plants > Roots > Endosphere... | reverse complement strand
TATTGTAAGCATTGCAATGGCTATAAAAAGACACAGCATATTTGTTGTAAGAAGAGTACAGATTATTACGATAAGTGTTGTGATAATGAGAAAGATAAGCTTGTAAGGGCATCTGCTTTTAGAGCTGTTAGTACAGTAAATCAAAATGTCACTGCAAATACTTTTGTTAAAGTATTATTCCAAAATGAACAGTTTGATTTAGCGAATGAATATAATCCAGTAACATCAGATTTTATTCCGAAGACTAGAGGAGTTTATTCTATTATTGGTACAATCAGCTTTGCACCTAATGATAGTAATACGAATTATAGGGCGCGTGTAGAAATTCGGGTAAATGATAATCCAGCTATAGCGATAGATAATGACTTTTTTGGTCCACCCAATTTTGCAAATGTCGTAGCTGTTTCAACAATACTTCAATTACATGCAGGAGATGTAGTTGAAATTTTTGCTGAGAGTGATGTAGATGGACTGATTATACAAAATGATCCAGGATTTATTAGTACGCATTTTGAAGCTGCAAGATTCCCATCTCCAATAAAATAAAAGACATGTTTGTGATTTATGGACTATTTAACTAAAAGGCTCTACCTTATGGTAGGGCCTTTTTTTTAAAGATGTTAAATTGGTAATATATTAAAATAAGTTCATAAATACTTGATAAGCAACACCTAGAGTTAATACGATAGCTAATAGTTTTGCTACCCAACTCGGTGCATTGAAATTTAGTAAAAGAGAATGACATATACTAAATGTAATGCCGAGTGTTAAAAGAAGTGCGATAGGATATAAAACTAATAGGAAGAAGGGGTGCTCTATGGAGCCAAAGTCAATTTTGAATTGGGTCATATAATATGTACCTCGTTTTTATTTATATATTAATATAATAATGAGTAATACGAAAAATTGGAATAGTTATGTAATAAATACTATAAAAGTAAATTTGAAGTTGTGGATGGAGTAGATAAAATAATCTTTGAAAAGACGATACAAAGCTATCATTCGTTTAAGTATCTTTACAGCGGTTTTTGATTAAAGTTTAAGTTCGATATCAAGAACAAGTGTTCTTGAAATACTGAAAAATAAAAAAGGTGTGTCTACATGATTGATTTTAGTAATATAGTTGGAAAACTGGATGAGATGATTTACAAACCTAATAATCTATTCATCACTAACCAAAAAGATAAAAGTAAAATTCAGAATATGCAGGAGGGATATTCCAGCTAAATAATAGAAGTATACGATTTAGGGTATCAAAAATTACGCCTAATAAGATTGGACAATTTGTTTCTTTTTGGGAGAAGGGTGCTTCCATGAGAAATCAGGCATTTTCTTATGATTTGGCTCCTGATCTTTTAGTTATTACTTGTATAGCGGATAATAAACTAGGACAATTTATTTTTCCAAAAGAGATTCTTCTAAAAGAAAAAATATTAAAAACTCAAAACCAAAAAGGAAAAATGGCTATGAGGGTTTACCCTATTTGGGATAAACCTGCTAGTAATCAGGCTAAGAAGAGTCAACTATGGCAACTTCAATATTTCGTCGATTTAAGTGATGCTGAAAATGTAGCTATCGATAAATTGTTAAACTTATATTCATAGCGATTAATAAGAAGATGATTTTTTGAAATACTCGATGTTTGTATGGGTGATCTTCGGAAATATGAACAGGGTAATGGTAAGTAAAGAATAAAAAAAGAGTATACAAATAAAGTATACTCAAAAGAAAGATAGGTTTTATGAGTGGAGTAACTCCATACGATAATATATGCGCATTTTATTAATATGTGTAAAATATCAACGAAATATCAATAGAATATCAATTAATGAGTTATTTTAGTTTATTATTGAAGTTATGTTTTGTGAAATGAAAAAGAGCCGTTTCTTTAGAAAGACTCGGCTCTTTCTATTTTTTTATTATCGAACGGTTCGAAATGAAAAATCACAAATTATATGATTAACAATTTGATAATGATCGGACTTCAGTTATATATTTCTTGAAGTCTGGATATTGAGATATAGTCTGGCAGTTAGGGATGAGTAGTTGATTAATTAAAGATACGTTTGTAATTACTTCGTTACAAGGACCGTAGAATGTAACTTTTAGCTTTGAATTCGGGGGAACTTTGAATACGATAGGCATTTTTTTCATTGAATCAACTCCTTATATAATAGGGGTTATATTTTTATTACTTTTTAATTAGAAAGACATATTAATATAATATGTAATTTTATTGTATTTGATTATTATATATACGATATTAGTAGATGGAGTTTTATACCGCTATTTGTGGGCAGTAAGACTCTAACCTTAAAATTCGGCGAGAGCAAAGAAGTTAGGTGGAAGCCCTGCTGCCCGTAAACACCCGATTGGTGAGGGCTAATAATCAATGGGGGATGAACCCCCCCACTGATTAAAGTTTCACTGTATTTCACCATTTCATTTGAAAGTAAGATGTGGAAATTTAAAATACTTTTTCTAAATTGTTTTATAACTATGTAAAGGAAAGGACATTTTCATAAATAGGAAAAGTTATTTCTAATACGTATCAAAATAGCGCTGTAAAAAAATATATACCATGCATGCTAATACAAAGCTTAAAAAATACTAATACGAGGGAGTAAGCAGTAATTAACTATAAATTGTAAAAAGGCAGCTTTTTTAGCTACCTTTTACAGGGAGATTGAAAAATCTTGGAGGCCATTCATGAGTATAAGCAAAAATTGCTTATATATAGTATGCACATTATTTATAGTTTTATCCCATTATTTAGTATGAAGAAAACGTATACTTATCGTTAATAAATGTAAAAGAGAAGAACTTGTTTATTATGGATAAAAAGAAATTATATAGTTTTAAAAAATAATGAAAATATATTTATTTGTTTTATAGAGGCTTGTTATTAGGCATATGGGTCTAACAATAAAACAAGCTTTGAATAAGCTAATAAAAAAGGAGTTGATTAATAATGGGTTATATTGTAGATATTTCGAAATGGAATGGAAATATTAATTGGGATATTGCAGCGGCTCAGCTAGATTTAGTTATTGCTAGAGTTCAAGATGGTTCGAATACTGCGGATTTTATGTATCAAGGTTATGTGAAAGAAATGAAGAAACGTAGTATTCCATTTGGAAATTATGCATTTTGCCGTTATATATCTATTTCAGATGCAAAAAAAGAAGCGCAAGATTTTTGGAATCGTGGCGATAAAAACGCCAAATTTTGGGTGGCAGATGTAGAAGTTCAAACAATGGTAGATATGCAAGGTGGGACTCAAGCATTTATTGATGAATTACGCCGATTAGGTGCAAAAAAAATTGGTTTATATGTAGGACATCACACGTATATATCATTTGGAGCTCGCAATATTGATGCTGATTTTATTTGGATTCCTCGTTATGGAGGGAATAAACCAGCATACCCTTGTGATATTTGGCAATATACTGATTCAGGAAATGTTCCTGGTATTGGAAAATGTGATTTAAATCAATTAATTGGGAATAAAAATCTTTCTTGGTTTATAGGTTCAAATCAAACAAATCAATCTAGTATTGGAGATAGTAAGCAACCAAATGGAATTGGTATTGCAGTTTCAAAATATAATGATGGATACGGCATTAATTTATATGAAAATCCTGCGAATCCACAGTTTACAGGAAGACTTACGAAAAAAATCCCATATTTAATTTTTAAAGGTTATTGGGGAGGTGGTGAAAAAGATATGATTTGTTTAGGTGGAGAACAACAGTGGGCTAAGTTAGAGCATTTTAATGTGCAATGGTACTATGCATACTCAAAATACACACCTGGATATGAAATTAGAACGTACGATGGACCAAACGGGAATGATACAGGTGCGGTCGATGGGAAAATTCCTTATCGTATTTGGAATCGTCAGCATGGATATGTAGATATAGGTGGAAACAAATGGATCAAAGAAGAACATGTACAGATTAAATGATGTTAAAAAATCGGCTGCATGCCAGCTTTTAGTGTTTAATAAATCTTGCCTCTGACATGAAGAGAAATACTTGCGGAAAACACATTAATTTCACAATAGCGCTGTATAGTTCCTAATATACAATTATCAAAGTGAGGTATTTGAATTGAAAAAGAATAAGCTATTTATGGGAACTATTATTACATGTGTGGCGCTAGCATTGTCTGCGTGTGGTTCCGCAGAAAATGTTGCAACATCAAAAGTAGGAAACGTGACAGAGAAAGAGTTAAGTAAAGAATTAAGGCAAACATATGGAAAAAGTACTTTATCTCAAATGATGTTAAATAAGGCATTGCTAGATAAATATGAAGTTTCAGATGAAGAAGCTAAAAAACAAGTAGACGCAGCAAAGGAACAAATGGGTGACAAGTTTGAAGTGGCTTTAGAGCAAGTAGGGTTAAAAAATGAGGATGAACTAAAAGAGAAAATGAAGCCAGAAATTGCACTTGAGAAAGCGATTAAAGCGACTGTCACAGATAAAGATGTGAAAGATAACCATAAACCTGAAATGAAGGTAAGTCACATTTTAGTGAAAGATGAAAAAACTGCGAAAGAAGTAAAAGAGAAAATAAATAATGGTGAAGATTTTACTACTTTAGCGAAACAATATTCGGAAGATACTGGTTCAAAGGAACAGGGCGGAGAAATTGCTGGTTTTGCTCCTGGTCAAACTGTGAAAGAGTTTGAGGAAGCTGCGTATAAATTAGATGCAGGACAAGTAAGTGAACCGATAAAAACATCTTATGGTTATCATATAATAAAAGTGACGGATAAAAAAGAATTGAAACCATTTGATGAAGTAAAAGATACGATTCGAAAAGATTTAGAACAACAAAGACTGCAAGATGCGACAGGTAAATGGAAACAACAAGTAATCAATGATCTATTGAAAGAAGCGGATATTAAAGTAACAGATAAAGAATTTAAAGATACATTTAAATTCTTAGATGAGAAATAAGGTTTAGAAGAAAAACAGAGATTTAGCATAATGCTATATTTCTGTTTTTTTATTTTCAATAGAAAAGGGAACTCATATAGAGTTCCCTTTTCGCGTTAGTGTGTGAGTTATAAATAAATAGTAAGACAACACAATATTACATTTAAATATTAAGAATTACAATGGGAAATTTTGGATGTAGATAAAAGGAATAAGCAATTTAATTCGCAAAATGTTGAAATGATAATGTTTTGTTAATTAATCTTGTTAAATATATTTTTGTATTTTCTTAGAAAATGAATAGAAGACATAATTTAAAGAATGATACATACCCTATTATCGGAGAGTAAATTGACTTTATACGAAATGAAATGTAGAACTCTTTTTATTGCAAAAAGTGTTCTACATTATGATATGAATAATTTTAGATTTACTAAATTATTAAATTAACTTGGAGGAGAATATATGAAAGTTATTTTTAAAAGAGAAGGCGGAGGGAAAATTTTCGAATCAGCTAATGAAAATATAAGTATTCTACTAGATGTATTAAAAGAAACAAAAGGGATAAAGATTGGGATGATTGAGTATGAAGTATTAGAATTTAAACTGGAATATTATCGGAATCCGAAAAAAACAGAAACAGAGAGAGAATTACATATTATTATGAAACCTAAACTTAATCAATAGAGAAAATAAAGTAATGAAATGATTAGTTTTGATTTTGTTCGTCCTTACTGATTCAGGATCAATGAAATGCTTTGTCGAAATGTATGAAACTTATAAAGAATGTAAGGTTTTACATTCTTTATAAGTTTTGTGAGTTTCGTACATAATAAAAGTATATGCTTATGTCGTTGGATGGTTAATGAATAGTAAAACTAAAACTTCTTTTATCTATGCAGGAGATGAATGTATAAATGTATTTATAAAGTGCTTTGTTTAACAATATTGGAGGAGTTAAAAATAAGTTTAGCTAGTTATAGGCTGTAATGTAGAAGTGCCGTTAACCTCTGAAGATTCCAATGATTTAATCATAATTGGACCGTGCTTTTCAGATGAAGGTTTACTTGAAGTTGTAAAAGAGCATCAATTTCAAATAAATTATATTTACGAAGTATCATCAGGATGGGTAATTGAACTAGTTGAGTGGCAAAGCTTAAAAGAGAAGGAAGAAGCTCAAAATAAACTTTTAACTTTATGCTCAATTATGAAAGAGTATTTAAAAGAAGGGGAATACTTTGAATTATTTAGTTGTTGGGTTGGTGATGAAGATCAGAAAAAAGTTTGGGAATTAAACTTGAAAATAAATCATTTTGATGTAGCTGAAATTTGTATTCCAGAAAGAACGTTAGTTAGGATAGAAAAGTAGAAAAATAAAAGCGACTCCACATTGGGTGGAGTCGCTTTTATTGTTGCTACACGTATTCAATGATGCGATAGGAAGTGCAAAGAAAATTGATTAATAATAGGAAGTAATAAATGAGTATGGATAAACTTCATAGATTAAAGTTACATTTTGTTTGAAAAATTTACATGTTGCACTATCTAAAGAACGTTCGTTCGTGTATAATAAGAACAAACGTTCTTTAGATAGTGGCGATTTCTACAAATTCATAAATAGTTTTGAATTGGAAAGCTACGCTATATATTAAATAAGAGATGGACAAAGTGTATTTAGAAGTGAAATTTCTATTTTGTGAATGGATAGATATAGAAAATTGAGGAGTAAAGAAAATGAATTATGTGAAAATTCAGGAAAAAGGAAGAGAGTGGGTTCCGTTTACAGTAATGTCGGAACAATTATTGAGTATGAAAAAAATTATTGGAGAGAAATTAAAAGTCCAAAGACCGCTAATAACGAATGAAGCGAAAGAAAGTATTTCAGACAAGTTATTAACTTCATTATTGTCTGAAGAAGAGATGTTAGTGACATATTTTGAAGAAGGATACATACTTACAAGTTATATGACAGTGGTTCATATAAATCCTATTCAACAAATTGTAAAATGTACAGATGCATTTTATAAAACATATATATTTTCTACAATGGACATAATTGATGTAACCTAAAAGAAGCTGAATTTTGAAATTTAGCTTTTTTAATTTGTCTCGCTATTGGCGGGCAGTTAGATTCATACCCCAAAATTTGACTGTACGTCAGGCTGCCTGCAAAAGCCCAATTGTTATGGGTTAATAGTCAATGGATAATGGACAAACCCCTTACTATTTTGAAGCGGTGAAGAATGAAATGAAAAAGCAGCTAGATGCAAACTAGCTGCCTAGCCCCAGGGAAAGGGAGAAAAAGATTGGGTACTCAAAAAATCAACGATAGCTGTTTATCAGCCTGAGTATAGTATAGACAAATTTAAAAATATTATACAGATCTGGTTAGGCCGTACCAACTTGGTTTTGATCTGCTAAATCAGAATCAAATGTATTAGTCGCGCTAACCCCACTAAAAGTGTTCACAACGAAACCAACGTTAGATGCGCCAGAACCGTTATAAGCTTTTGTATTCTCTTTTGGAGAAACGTTATAGAAATCACCTAAGTTGAAAGACCCGTTACTATTTTGTACAACTAAATTCCCAACAACTGAGGGCATAATTTTCACCTACTTTATAAGTAATTGTTTGCACTACTATATGAAGGTATAGTCTAATTGGTTCGTTTGACAAATATTGTGGGATATGAAAACGTTTGAAGCTTTATTTAATTAATTGGGCAAAAAGTATGTTAGAATTAACGAAGAGTTGAATTTTTAAAAGTATAAATTTGAATAATCAATATATACGGAATTAAAGGAGGCAAAATGTAATGGATAATGTTATAAAAACAGTAGATTTAACAGATGCAGAATCAAGTAAACTTGTTGCTTTTATTTGTAGTAATGATGTTACATTGATCGAAAAAGCATTTTGTCCTAATGAAATAAAATTAAAGTTTAATGAAATAGCGATTTTATCGGCGATTAAAACAGCATATATTACGAAAGTATCTATAAGGAAAGAACTTGAAGTGATTTTTCACGATACAGGCGTTTTATTAGTGAAGCAAAATGTTGAAAGGAATAGTACTCAATCTATAACAATGCATTTTGAACAATTTAAAAAGTTGCAAAATGAGATTGAGACTTTAAATAAAAGCGTGTTTAAGTCTACGTGAAAATACTTGGATAAAGGTGGACCATGTTATGTTGAAAATGTGGATTGAAAAGTATTTGGATAAATCGAACCGTAAACATAAATATACTTTCATCATTGTGTAACCTAGATTTATTGATATGAGAAATGTAGGAAAGTGCAGATATAATTTAAAAATAATAAAGATACAAACAAAAATACTTCTAAAGTATGAGATGAATTGATACTTAAGTAAGAATTTGAATAAGAATAAAAAGAGTAACATTAATTGAAAGGAGGAGATGAAGTTGGAGCGAAACGACATTGGAAAACTTGTAATTATTACTGGAGTAACGCAAGGGCTAGGACGTGCATTGGTTGATAGGTTTCATGAATTGGGATGGAACATAGTAGGCTGTGGACGCTCAAAAAATAAAATTGAAGAGCTTAATAAATATTATGGTGCTTCACATGATTTTCAAATAATTGATGTTTCAAATCATCAACAAGTTAGTAAATGGGCAAGTAGTATTCTTAATAAGTATAGGGCTCCTGATATGTTAATAAATAATGCATCGATTGTTAATCAAAACGCACCGTTATGGAAAGTTCCCGCTCAAGAATTTGAAAGTGTAATGAGTGTAAATGTGAACGGGGTAGTAAATGTCATTAGGGCGTTCGTCCCGGCGATGATAGCTAGAAAAAAAGGGATTATTATTAATATGAGCTCTAGTTGGGGAAGAGAAGGTGAGGCTGAACTTGCGCCATATTGTGCTTCGAAGTTTGCTATTGAAGGTATCACGCAGTCCATGGCAATGGAACTACCAAATGGCATGGCTGTAGTTGCCTTAGATCCAGGTGGCAGTATTAGCACTCCAATGCTTCACTTATGTGCACCTCAATATGTAAAAGAATCTCCTACACCTGAAATGTGGTCACATAAAGCAATTCATTATATATTAAATATATCAATAGATAAAAACGGTGACTCATTGACATGTCCGGTATGCATTTAATGTTTAGATAGGTATTAAATGTGATATGCACATTTTTGAAGGACAAGCATATATTGAAGTATGTAGAAAGCATTTGCAAATTAGACATTTATCGAGAAAGCCCTTGTCAAAAAAGAGCACCTGAAAGGTGCTCTTTTGTATTATTAGTACATTATGTGATGCACAAAATTACATATGAAAAATAAAATAATGAATTAAAGGTGATATTTGTTTGTTTCGAATGTACTAGAAAATTTAAATTTAGGTGATGGGAAATGAACCTACGCGATTTAGAATTGACAGGGGCTTGGTTTCAAGTAGGAGGAAATCTTATAGCAGCAATTGGAACAACTAGAGGGTTTGCAGGGGAAGAAAAGATTGAGTCGGATCTTGTTATTGTAGGGAGTTCATTACAAGCTCTCGGATATATATTACAAATTATAGCAACTAATGATGCGAAAGATGAAGATGAGAAGCAAGAGGTAACTATAGATAACAAAAATAAGGCGCTAGCAAAAACGGGGATTGAGTTATTAGCCTTAGGTAATATTTCTAATGTAATAGGAACGTATTTTAATCTCAATGAACAAATGAAAGAAAATGATTTCCTTATAATTACTGGAAATAGTTTGCAATCAATTGGCGCTTTTTTAGGAGTAGAAGTAGCATTGAATGAGATAAATGGAATACAGTGGATTATCGTATTAGGGAATTCAATGCAAAGTCTAGGTGCGGGATTACAAGCATATCAAGGTATTCAAAATGTATCAAAAGAAGAAAAGGGAAACGAAGACAGTAATATAGATAAAGAAGATCAACGTATAATAGGGCTAATTGGTATTTGGATACAGGCAATAGGTACTGTAATTTCAGCAATTGGATTAACCGAAATAGTAGAGGAACAACGATTGGAATCTAAGAAAAGGTGATGAAATACTCATTTCAATGAAGTTTGGAGTATTTCAATTTTAGAAGTAGGACAAGATGGATGTGTTAATTGTTTTGTAGGCTTTTTCATATAGGTGTAGAATATACATATAAATGAACAAGTGAAAATAACTTGATAACGTTAGTGAGACGCTCCTCATTTAGTTGTACTATTATATGTGATTTTTGTAATGATGAGTTCTTATATATGCTTTTAGAAATAACATAATTTCATAGGTTTGTTAGTATAGGAGATGGATGGGTGAGAATTGAAAAATAAACATTAAGGAGTTTTTTAGACATGATGTACTTATTAGCAATTTTACTTCCGCCGGTAGCTGTTTTATTTTGCGGAAAGCCGTTTCAAGCGATTATTAATTTCATTTTAACTTTAATTTTTTGGGTTCCAGGAGCGATACACGCAGTTCTTGTCGTACATGATAAAAAAGCCGACAGGCGACTTAAAAGACAAATTCAAGCGTACGATGAAATTAATAAAAGAAGATAGAAGGTGAATTGCAAGTGAAAACATACAAAAAAGAAAGGGAATTTGATTCGCCTTTCTTTTTTGTATGCCAATCAAGTTTAAATTTTAGTATAGCGGTAAGAATTTTTAATATAGGTATTATGATAATAACTTTTAGAGTGTGCGTTTAATAAACCGGTGTAAATACTTTCTGGTACGTTAAAGAAATCATACATACCATTCTTCAGTTGAATACGTAAAATCATCGAAAAAGGATTATAGCCAACAGCAACTATATTTTTTGAGATAACGGGAGAGAGCTTCATCAATACGCAACTCCTTACTTTTCATTTTAGGTGGTTTCTTCTTGATAAGGGGATTGTCGTGTTGAAATCCTAATAATTAAAGAGGTATTATATTTATATGCAATATATCAAATGTTCTTTATACGTAATTATAAGGAAGTTCACACGAAGTACATATCGTTGTGCTATTTTTATTTCACCTTTGATTTATAAATAAGAAAATATTGACCATTTGAAAAAAAGGTATATTATTTATACGAGGTATTAAAAATTCACTTCTTACATTCTATGCTTTAAGGGCCAGCATTATTAGAAAAAATAGAAGTGAAAATAGTGTGTATAAGAAGTATTCTAAAATTTATAATCTGTGAATTGGGAAAATATTGAATGCTCCAGGTCAATATACTTTCTTAATTAAATTCAGTTTAGAAAGTGACCTCAATATTTTTAAGTAAATCAACGGGAGAATTGAAAGGCAGGAGAAAGTAACATGTCAGAAAATTATCGTTCTCGAGAGGAGCGACGACAAGTTCAAAAGAAAAAACAGCCAGCTTCTAAAACACAAAAACCAAAAGGTAAAACATCATTCTTTCGTAAGTTTTTAATTAGTTGTTTATTACTTGGTATTGTTGGTTTAGTGGCGGGGGTTGCTACCTTTTTCGTTATGATAAAGGATGCGCCAAAACTTGAGAAAGCAAAACTTGTTAATCCGTTATCCTCAAAAATTTATGATAAAGACGGGAATTTGGTATATGAATATGGGAAAGAAAAGCGGACGAATGTAACGTATGATCAAATTCCTAAATTAGTAGAAAATGCATTTTTAGCGACAGAAGATGCACGTTTTTATGAGCATAGTGGAGTAGACTTTAAAGGTACTGCACGTGCGGTTTTAGTCAGTCTTAAAGGAGATTATGGCTCTCAAGGTGGAAGTACGATAACGCAGCAAGTTATTAAAAACTACTTCTTATCGATGGAAAAAACGTCAAAACGTAAAGTTCAGGAAATATATTTAGCGTATAAGCTAGAACAACAGTATTCAAAACATGAAATTTTAGAGATGTATTTAAATAAAATTAATTTAGGTAACCGTTCATATGGAATCGCAACAGCGGCACAAAACTACTACGGTAAAGAATTAAAAGATTTAACATTACCAGAAGTTGCGATGCTAGCTGGCTTACCAAAAGCACCGAATAACTATGACCCAACGAAAAAAGAAAATGTTCAAAGGGCAACAGAAAGAAGAAATACTGTACTAGGATTAATGAATCGACATGGGTATATAACAAAACAAGAAATGGAAGAAGCATCGAAAGTTGACGTAGAAAAGGGACTTAAGACTGCAACTGAACTACAAGCAATGCCATATCCAGCATTTATGGATGCGGTTGTGAAAGAAGTAGAAAAAGAACTACCAGATGCTAATATTGGTTCTGACGGTTTAGAGATTTATACAACATTGGATCCAAAAGCACAGAAATTAGCTGATAATATTTTAAATACAAATATTATTGATTACCCAAATGATAAATTCCAAGGTGCTTTCACATTTATGGATACAAAGACAGGAGAAGTTCGCGCTATAGGTAGTGGGCGTGGTGAAAATAAAGCAGTATTTAAAGGGCATAATATGGCGATTGAATTAGATCGTGCAGCTGGTTCGACAATGAAGCCAATCTTTGATTACGGCCCTGCTATTGAATACTTAAAATGGGCTACGTATCATCAAATTGATGATTCTCCATTTAAATATTCAACTGGACAAGAACTTCGAAATGCGGACAGAAGTCATTTAGGCCCAATTACTATGCGTGAAGCATTAAAAATGTCACGTAATGTTCCAGCGGTTAAAACTGCAAAAGAAGTAGGACTTAATAAATCAAAGGAATTCTCTGAGAAATTAGGTATTACATTTAATAAAGCGCCAGCAGAATCTACAGCTATTGGTACAAACGAAGTATCACCAACTGAAATGGCGGGTGCTTATGCGGCATTTGGTAATGATGGTAAGTATACGAAGCCGCACTTTGTTAAGAAAGTAGTTTATCCAGACGGCAAGTCGCAAAGTTTTGGACAAAAACCAAAACAAGTTATGGCTGATTCTACAGCATATATGATTACTGATATGCTTCGTTCAGTAGTGACATCTGGTACTGGTACAGCAGCAAATGTGGGCTCTTTAGATGTAGCTGGTAAAACAGGTACAACAAACTATGATTCAAAACAAATAGCGAAATATAAAATTCCAGAAAGTGCAACTCGTGATAGTTGGTTTGCAGGATATACGCCGCAATATACGATGGCAGTATGGACTGGATATATGAAAGATGGTAAAGACGAGTATATTAGTAGTAAAAATACGAAAATTGCACAGTTGATCTTTAAAGAAATGATGAGCGAGATGGCTACAGATAAATCACGCTTTAAAATGCCAAGTAGTGTTATTCAAGAAGGTAGTGAGTTACGTATAAAAGGTGAAAAACGTGATTCATCTCCAAATACGAGCGTACCGGATACAACTGAGCAACCAAAGCAAGACCAACAGCAAAAAACTGAAGAAGAGAAGAAGCAAGAAGAATTAAAGAAACAGGAAGAACTTAAGAAACAAGAAGAGCAAAAGAAACAAGATGAACTTAAGAAGCAAGAAGAGCAAAAGAAACAAGAAGAGCAAAAGAAACAAGATGAACAGAATAAGCAAAATGAACAAAACAATGGAAATGGTCAAGGAAATACAACTCCACCGAACAATGGTGGAGGCCAAGGAACTCCAAATCCACCAACCACTGGTGGAGGCCAAGGAACTCCAAATCCACCAACCACTGGTGGAGGCCAAGGAACTCCAAATCCACCAACCACTGGGGGTGGGCAAGAAACTCCAAATCCACCAACCACTGGAGGTGGCCAAGGAACTCCAAATCCACCAACCACTGGGGGTGGGCAGGAAACTCCAACCCCACCAACTACTGGTGGGAACACAGGAGAGGCTCCTTCCAATAATGGACAATAAATAATTCATTTTAAAAGCACCAAAGGTACCGGGAAAAACGGTTTCTTTGGTGCTTTTTGTATTATAAAGAGTAATATTATTTTTAAATGTTAAAAGTACCATAGAAATTTTGAAAGTAAATTGATGGGAAATGATAAAAAATTTGAGTCGGAGGTATTGGATAACTAGGGCTATAAAAAGTAGTACTACTAGGGTGTGTACCATGATGCCAAAATGAAGGGGTGACTTGGTCAGTCGATTGATATTGTTGCCAAGCGGCAGGAAGCTCGATACCAACATCGGAACTAGCTGTATGAACGACAGGAACATGTATTGAGGGAGCTGATGGTACAACGGCGGTTATTCTTGGTGATACCCACATGAAAACGATCACTCCTAAGTTTAATAATAAAATAGTATATTCTTTTAGAACATATAAAGGTACATATATAGGTTTTTTGCTTAAAACATAGGTATAAAGTCGTAAGACCAACTTAAATTGACGGTAGACCATTTATTATGAAAAGATACGTCTATTAGCGGAGGGCAAGGGAACATGAAAAATATACAATTGATGTGTTGATTGCAATATTTTACGTGTTTATGGAGGGATTTTAATGGAACGATTATGGACGAAATCATTTATACAAATGACTATCGCGATGTTATTTTTATTTACGGGGTTTTATTTACTTGTTCCAACGCTCCCGCTCTTTATTAAAGAGATTGGTGGAAATGAATCGCAAGTTGGACTGATGATGGGAATGTTTACAATAGCAGCAGTTGTAATACGGCCGATTATTGGAGGTATGTTAGATCAATATGGTAGAAGATCTTTTATTATTTTCGGACTCATATTTTTTGGGATAACGATGTATTCGTATAATTTAGCATCGACTATTGTCCTTTTAGCTGTTTTACGCGTTATTCACGGAGTGACGTGGGCTGTTTCTACAACAGCGGTTGGAACAGCGATAACTGATATTATTCCAGATTCACGTCGTGGTGAAGGAATGGGCTGGTATGGCATGGCGATGACGATCGCGATGGCAATTGGCCCGATGATTGGATTATGGGTTGTACAAAATTATTCATTTCATGGTCTATTCTTGTTAGCAACTCTTTTATCCTTTATGGCAGTCGTATTATCGTTAATAACGAAGATGCCATTCACGCCACAAAAAGAAAAAGGGAAAATTCAGCTGTTTGAAAAATCCGTTTTATCAATAACGATTGTTGTTTTCTTTTTATCATTTGCATATGGAGGAATAACAACATTTTTACCGTTATTCGCGTCATCAATTGATGTGAATCCTGGGACATTCTTTCTTGTATATGCAATTGCTTTAACAATTGTAAGACCTATTTCAGGAAAACTATTAGATAAATATGGAGAAGTTTTTATCATACTTCCGGCACTATGTATTACTATTTTAGCGATAGTTGTACTAACGATTTCAAATGGTTTGACAGGTGTAATGATTGCAGCGGCATTATATGGTGTTGGATTCGGTTCAGCACAGCCTGCTTTGCAAGCAGCGATGCTGACAATTGTTGATCCTAGTAAAAGAGGAGTTGCTAACGCTTCATTCTTTACCGCTTTTGATTTAGGGATTGGATTAGGTGCGATTTTACTTGGAGTTGTTTCACAAATGTTTGGTTACCGTATTTTATTCGCAGGTAGTGCAATTTCAGGGTTAATAGCTTTAATTATATTTGTCATTTTTGTAAAACAACGATTAGGCAAAAAAGATTTTGCGTAAATAGGAAGAGCGAAGGTGAAAATTTCAATTGAACACGATGCTCGACGATGCTTTAAGGAAGAATTGCGTATAAAGTATGATGAATCAATTTGATTTATCCCGCTACTTGCGGGCAGTAAGACTCTCACCTCAAAATTCGGTGGAAGCCCTGCTGCCCGTAAACGTCCGATTGATGAAGGCTAATAAGCAGTAGGGGATGAACAAAAAACCCACTGATTAAAGTTTCACTTTATTGTAATGTGCGGAGGAAATAGTACAATTTATCTAGGATATTCTTAGGAATTGTTTCTGAGAAACTAGTTCGGGAAATAGTGTCAGTTGAGAAAGGTGATAGTTTATTTTTATAGATTTTGATGATCTTTCGTACTTTCAAAACTATGATTTAGTTGTCAGCTATCGTAAAAAAACGGAAGAAATTCAATTTAATTATGTAAAATAATAACTTTATTAAAAATAAATAAATTTTATATAAGAATTATATTTATAGGAATGTGAAATAAATATTATCAAAAACGAGCTGTGCATGAGTACAGCTCGTTTTTTTATATTTGTTAAAGAAAAAGAGGTTAAAGGTATATTTAGTGGGATTATATGGATGATCGTTATATTTCGTTTTAAAAAATCGTAAAAAGATAGCAGTAATTTTTTGTAAAATATGAAAATTATTTTCGAAAAATTGTATTGTTACATCGGTAAAAGTATAGAAAACTTATCATTATAAAATAAATTGAAATCTTCTAAAAACTCTGATACATTGAAATAGAAATGTAGTTTCACAGTATTGTAAAGGCTTACAGTTATGTGCACGAAGATCTATTAGGATTGGAGGAAATAATGATGAAAGCTGAAGAAAAATTTTCCCCGGGATTAGATGGTATAGTGGCAGCGGAGACGAAGATCTCGTTTCTTGACACAGTGAAAGGTGAAATTGTAATTCAAGGGTATGATTTAATCGAACTCTCAAAAACAAAAGAGTATTTAGACATTGTGCACCTTTTATTGGAAGAACATCTACCGAATGAAGATGAAAAAGCAACAATTGAAAAGAAATTAAAAGAAGAATATGCAGTGCCAGAAGGTGTATTCAACGTGCTAAAGGCATTGCCTAAGGAAACGCATCCTATGGATGGGTTACGTACAGGTGTGTCTGCATTAGCTGGTTACGATAGTGATATCGAAAACCGCTCGTTAGAAGTGAATAAAAGTCGAGGGTACAAGCTTTTAAGTAAAGTGCCAAATATTGTAGCGAATAGCTATCATATTTTAAATAATGAGGAGCCAATTGAACCTCTTCAGGAATTGTCATATAGTGCGAATTTCTTCTATATGTTAACTGGTAAAAAACCAACTGAACTTGAGGAAAAGATCTTTGATCGTTCCCTTGTTTTATATAGTGAACATGAAATGCCAAACTCTACATTTACAGCTCGCGTAATTGCATCAACACAATCGGATTTATACGGTGCTTTAACAGGTGCAGTTGCATCTTTAAAAGGAAGCTTACATGGCGGTGCAAATGAAGCGGTTATGTACATGCTTTTAGAAGCTGGAAATGTTGAGAAGTTTGAAGAGTTGTTACAGAAGAAACTTTATAACAAGGAAAAAATAATGGGCTTTGGACACCGTGTGTATATGAAGAAGATGGATCCAAGAGCACTGATGATGAAGGAAGCTTTAAAACAGCTTTGTGATGTAAAAGGTGATTATACACTATATGAAATGTGTGAAGCCGGAGAGAAAATCATGGAGAAGGAAAAAGGAATTTATCCGAATCTTGATTATTACGCAGCTCCAGTATATTGGATGCTTGGTATTCCAATTCAACTTTACACACCAATCTTCTTTAGCTCTAGAACAGTAGGACTATGTGCGCACGTTATTGAGCAACATGCGAACAATCGTTTGTTCCGTCCACGTGTAAATTATATAGGCGAGCGACATGCATTTAGTAAATAAAAACAACTGGGGAGTTGTTAGCGCCGCCCGCCAGATGGGTGTTTGACCGACACCCATCATTAATAATAACGAATTTTCGACAGAAAGGGAAGATTAGCATGATTAAAACAAATGAAATCAAACAAAAAGATGCATTATTAGAAGAAATTACGGACTATGTATTAAATAAAGAGGTTACAAGTGCCGAAGCATTCAGTACGGCTCGCTACGTATTACTTGATACACTTGGATGTGGAATTTTAGCACTACAATATCCAGAGTGTACGAAATTACTAGGACCAGTTGTACCAGGAACAATCGTACCAAATGGTACACGTGTACCAGGAACATCTTATGTGCTAGATCCAGTAAAAGGTGCATTTAATATCGGATGTATGATCCGTTGGTTAGACTATAACGATACTTGGCTTGCAGCAGAATGGGGACATCCATCTGATAACTTAGGCGGAATTTTAGCAGTAGCAGATTATATTAGTCGCGTTCGTATTTCAGAAGGAAAAGAACCATTAAAAGTACGTGAAGTACTAGAAATGATGATTAAAGCACATGAAATTCAGGGTGTACTTGCTTTAGAAAACAGCTTAAACCGTGTTGGTCTTGACCATGTATTATATGTAAAAGTAGCAACAACTGCTGTAATTGCGAAAATGCTTGGCGGAACACGTGAAGAAATCTTTAATGCATTATCACATGCATGGATTGATAATTCTAGTCTTCGTACATATCGTCATGCTCCAAATACTGGCTCACGTAAATCATGGGCAGCAGGTGATGCAACGAGCCGTGGTGTTCATCTTGCAATGACTGCTCTAAAAGGTGAAATGGGTTATCCAACAGCATTATCTGCGCCAGGATGGGGATTCCAAGATGTATTATTTAACAAACAAGAATTAAAATTAGCTAGACCACTAGAGTCTTATGTAATGGAAAATGTATTATTTAAAGTATCATATCCAGCAGAATTCCATGCACAAACAGCTGCAGAATGTGCAGTGAAATTACATCCGGAAATTAAAGAAAGATTAGATGAAATTGATCGTATTACAATTACAACTCATGAATCAGCAATTCGTATTATCGATAAAGAAGGTCCATTAAATAACCCAGCTGATCGTGATCATTGTTTACAATACATTACGGCAATTGGTTTATTAAAAGGAGATATCGTAGCGGACGATTATGAGGATGTAGTAGCAAATGATTCACGTGTAGATGAATTACGTAATAAGATGGTTGTTGTTGAAAACAAACAGTACAGTTTAGATTATCTTGACCCGAACAAGCGCTCAATCGCCAACGCTGTTCAAGTTCATTTTAAAGATGGTACTGTAACAGAAAACGTGGAATGTGAATACCCACTTGGTCACCGTTTCCGTAGAGACGAAGCGATTCCAAAAGTTGTTCAAAAATTCACTGCAAATATGGCAGGTCATTATTCTAGTAAGCAACAAGAACAAATTCATGAAGTTTGTTTAAATGAAGAAAAACTAGAAAATATGAATGTAAACGAATTTG
>Ga0209025_1002556_pt1 | contig 18986 bp, 17 predicted proteins | sample AraplaMF_Col_mLB_FD_184256 | JGI IMG/M metagenome (GOLD analysis project Ga0209025, IMG submission 184256) | Arabidopsis root microbial communities from the University of North Carolina, USA - plate scrape MF_Col_mLB (SPAdes) (version 2) | ecosystem: Host-associated > Plants > Roots > Endosphere... | reverse complement strand
TCAGCAATACGTTCTTTCATTAGTTCTACTTTTGAACGACCTACAGTAGAAAGTAACGCATGGATTTGACGGTTCACATTTGTAATATCAACAACGTCTTTATCAACTAATATAAGGCGACCGACACCAGAACGCGCTAACGCTTCTGCTGCAAACGAACCAACGCCGCCAATTCCTAAAATACCAACTGTACTATTTTTTAATATTTCAATACCTTCTTTTCCGAAGGCTAATTCATTACGTGAAAATTGATGTAACATGCGGTCTACACTCCTATTACAAAAATGGTCTACCATGTATTCTAGCGTTTTTCCGACTATTTGTATAGAAAAAGTTATATACTCAAATAAAAAATCCTAGATGGAATTAGTATGTCCATCTAGGATTCGTTCTTACTTCTCTTCTTTTACTTTTAATTGTAAGTAAAGCTCTTCAAGCTGCGCGTCTGCAACTGGGCTTGGCGCTTCTGTTAATAAGCAACTTGCGCTTGCTGTTTTCGGGAAGGCAATTGTATCACGAAGGTTCGTGCGACCTGCAAGTAGCATAACAAGACGGTCTAAACCTAATGCAATTCCTCCGTGCGGTGGTGTACCGTATTCGAATGCTTCTAATAAGAACCCGAACTGCTCTTGTGCTTCTTCTTGTGAGAAACCAAGTGCTTTAAACATTTTTTCTTGTACGTCACGCTCGTAAATACGAAGTGATCCACCGCCAAGCTCATAACCGTTTAATACAAGGTCATATGCTTGTGCACGCGCTTTTTCTGGTGCTGTTTCTAATAGTTCCACATCTTCACGGAATGGCATTGTGAATGGATGATGCGCTGCGAAGTAACGATCAGCATCTTCATCATACTCAAGAAGCGGCCAATCTGTTACCCATAGGAAGTTGAACTTGCTTTCATCAATTAACTCAAGTTCTTTACCTAAACGCAAACGAAGTGCTCCTAAGCTATCTGCAACAACGCTCTTCTTATCCGCAACGAATAAGAATAAGTCACCAGCAGCCCCATCTAACGTGCTCATAAGCGTATTTGCATCTTCTTCGTTAAAGAATTTTGCGATTGGGCCTTTTAAACCGTCTTCTTCAACTTTTAACCAAGCTAATCCTTTTGCTCCATACACTTTAACGAATTCTGTTAATGCATCGATATCTTTACGAGAATATTTGCTCGCAGCACCTTTTGCATTAATTGCTTTTACTTGTCCGCCGCTTTCTACAGCGCTTGTGAACACTTTAAATCCAGAGCCTGCTGCAAATTCTGATAGGTCAATTAGTTCCATCGCAAAGCGTGTATCCGGCTTATCAGAACCGTAGCGTGACATCGCATCAGCATATGTCATGCGTGGGAATGGTGCGTTAATTTCTACACCTTTAGCTTCTTTCATTACTTTTGTCATCATACGTTCCATCATTTCAAGAATTTCTTCTTGTGTTAAGAATGATGTCTCGATGTCGATTTGTGTGAATTCTGGCTGACGGTCTGCACGTAAGTCTTCATCACGGAAACAACGTGCTACTTGATAATAGCGCTCAAATCCGCCGACCATAAGAAGCTGCTTAAACAGCTGCGGAGATTGTGGCAGTGCATAAAACTCGCCTTCATGTACACGACTTGGTACTAAATAATCACGAGCTCCCTCTGGTGTGCTTTTCGTTAAAATTGGTGTTTCTACTTCTAAGAAATCTTCGCTATCTAAGAAGTTACGAATTGTTTTTGTTACATCGTGACGCATTTTGAATGTGTTGTACATTACAGGACGACGTAAATCTAAATAACGATATTTTAATCGTACATCTTCTGATGCATCTGTATCGTCTGTAATCATAATTGGTGTTGTTTTTGCTGCATTTAGTACGTTTACTGTTATCGCTTGTACTTCAATACGGCCTGTTGCCATATTTTCATTAATTGCACCAGCCGCTCGCTCAACAACTGTACCTTCTACGTGCAGTACGTATTCACCGCGAATTGTTTCTGCTACTTCTAACGCGTATTTTGAAGTTTCTGGACTAAATACAACTTGTACAATACCTGTACGGTCACGTAAGTCAATGAAAATTAATCCACCTAAATCACGGCGCTTTTGTACCCAACCTTTTAATTGAACCGTTTGTCCCACAGCTTCTACTGTTACTTTTCCACATGCATGTGTTCTCTCAGCCATTTCCTTTTCCCCCCTATAGTGACTTTTCTGCTACGTAAGAAGCAAATACATCTAACGCAACTTCTTCTTGTTCGCCAGTCGCCATATTTTTCAAGTTGATAATACCTTTTTCTAATTCATCATCACCTAATACAGCTACATATTTTGCACTTAGACGATCCGCTGATTTAAACTGCGCCTTCATTTTACGATCTAAGTAATCTTTCTCAACCGCTAATCCAGCCTTACGAAGGTCAAAGACAATTTTTGCAGCATGATCTTTCGCTTTTTCACCAAGCGCTACAACGTAACAATCAATATGATGAGCAATTGGTAATTCAATACTTTCAGCCTTCAGCGCCATAATTAAACGTTCGATACTCATCGCAAAACCAATACCAGGCATTTCTGGTCCACCGATTTCTTGTACAAGTCCATTGTAACGACCGCCGCCGCTTAACGTTGTAATCGCACCAAAGCCTTCTGCTTCGCTCATAATTTCAAATACAGTGTGCTGATAATAATCTAAACCGCGCACAAGGTTTGGATCTTTCTCAAACGGAATACCCATCATTGTTAATAGTTCTTGTACTTTTTCATAGTACACACTTGATTCTTCGTTTAAGTACTCCGTAATAGACGGTGCTGTACTCATCAGTTCATGATTGCGATCTTTTTTGCAATCTAAAATACGAAGTGGGTTTTTCTCTAAACGAGATTGGCAATCTGAACAGAACTCACCAATGCGAGGCTCAAAGTGTGCAATTAATGCATCGCGATGTGCTTTACGGCTCACTGCGTCACCTAAGCTATTTAACACAACTTTAATATTTTTCAAGCCCATGCCGCGGTAAAACTCAACAGCAAGTGCAATCACTTCTGCATCAATTGCTGGGTCATTACTGCCAATCGCTTCAATACCGAACTGAACAAATTGACGATAGCGTCCTGCTTGTGGTCTTTCATAACGGAACATCTGCCCGATATAATATAATTTTGTCGGCTGCGTAGCATCACCGAACATTTTATTTTCTACATAAGAACGTACAACTGGTGCTGTTCCTTCTGGACGAAGTGTTAAGCTACGCTCCCCGCGATCTTCGAATGTGTACATTTCTTTTTGTACGATATCTGTTGTATCCCCAACACCGCGTAAAAATAATTCTGTGTGCTCAAAAATCGGTGTACGAATTTCTTTATAGTTGTAACGACGACAAATTTCACGTGCTTGTCCTTCAATATACTGCCATAGTTCCACAGTACCAGGAAGGATATCTTGCGTTCCGCGTGGGATTTGAATAGACATATTCAGTTCCTCCTCATTTTCTCAATAGTAATAAAAATAAAAAAACTCCCGCCTCTACTGATTCTACAGTAGGGACGAGAGTATAATACCCGTGGTGCCACCCTAATTGAAGCACGTATGCTTCCACTTTTTTAATAACGCTTAAATTGCGTTCGACCTCTACTTAGCATCGTGCTGTTCAAGACGAAACCTACAGAGTGTCATTCGATCAGTCATCATGTAGAAATGTTTTCAGCCTTAGACATTTCCTCTCTTTTCATGTGTCTCTTATCTACTCTTCTCTATCATCGGTTTATACCATATGTAACTGTAAAAAATGAATTTGTTTACTACTATACGGTTATTCACAATTATTGTCAAGATTCTCAAGAACGTCCGAGGTGCTTCTTTAAAGTTTTCACATCTTTTAAAGAAATCCCAAATTCAGAAGCAAGTTCTAGCGATGTATTTTGCTGTTCCTTTGAAATAAACTCATGAAAATTCACATTAAACAATTGGTTTGCTCCGTTAGTAGCAGAGTTTCCCTTCTCACTCATACGCATACGTATATCCCTCACATTCGGTAGTGGAATTCTAATGACTATTGTTCCATATTGATGTGGAGGTTATACGTTTTTACAAAAAGCTGTCTCATTTTGATGATGAGGTGGCTTTTCACATGTCGAACATTGCCGAAGAATCTTTATTCCATGTCGAAGCGCCGATATATTGTAAAAGTCGCCGATAAATGATGCATTTGCGCTGATATAGTTGTAGTCATGAAAAATCTTTGAGTCCTTCAGCATATGCCTTATTTCCGTAAAATATATCTTTCTGGCGGCCCGAATCCTTGTTCACTCTGAAAATACACCAATTTTTCAGGTATACATGAAACAAAACAAGGCAGACCATACCAAATTACTTCTTCTATTGCAGATTCCAATTGCATGAATGTACCATCTATTTCCGAAATGAATGAGATGACATAACAACAATCTCCTGCACCATATTCTTTCAAAAGTTTTGTAATACCTTCAACGTGAATTAAATTTTTAGGGATTTTCTCAATATAAGTAGGATTCAATATGGAGTCATAGTGATGAGCAAGGCGCCCTAAAGCTTTCCCTCGCTTTTTTACTGAAGATAATTCGTACATGATTCTCTCATGTACTTTTCGATTAAAGAAATTTTTTACGATTAACTTTTCGTATTCTCTATCCATAGCATCACTCTCCCTTTTCATTATACAACAGACAAGTTATGCATATGTTTTAAACAAAGCAAAAAAGAGAGGAGAACCTCCTCTCTTCCACCATCATTATTTACTCTCTACAATCAATGTCACCGGACCGTCATTAATAAGCTGAACGTCCATCATTGCTCCGAACTTTCCTGTTTCTACGTGCAGTCCTTGTTTGCGAAGTTCTTCGTTAAAGAAGTCGTATAAACGTTCTGCATAGTCTGGTTTTGCTGCATCCATAAAGTTTGGTCTTCTTCCTTTTCGACAATCTCCGTATAACGTGAACTGGGAAATGGAAAGAACTTGTCCACCAACATCTAATACAGAACGGTTCATTTTTTCGTTTTCGTCTTCAAAAATGCGTAAGTTTGCAATTTTTTCAGCGATATACGTTGCATCTTTTTCTGTATCTTCATGGGTGATTCCAACTAATAGTGTTAAGCCGAAAGGAATTTGTCCTACAACTTCACCTTTTACTGTTACAGATGCTTCTTTTGATCGTTGTAAGACAACTCTCATTTCTCTTCACTCCTTATTAATGCATCATGCGGCGCACCGCATAAATTTCTGGAACCCGTTTAATGCGCTCGACAACTTTTTTCAAATGCTGTAAGTTACGAATTGAAATAGACATATGAATCGTTGCCATTTTGTTACGGTCGCTTCTTCCTGAAACAGCTGAAATATATGTTTTCGTCTCTGTTACAGCTTGCAGTACTTCATTTAGTAAACCGCGGCGGTCATATCCTGAAATTTCAATGTCAACATTGTATTCAATTTCTTTTTCAGGACTGCCTTCCCACTCTACTTCTAACAGTCTCGCCTGTGCTTCTTCTGTATGAACATTTACACAGTCAGTACGGTGTATGGATACACCGCGCCCTTTTGTAATATAACCAATAATATCATCGCCTGGAACTGGATTACAGCACTTTGATAAACGAATAAGTAAATTATCCGCACCGCTTACTTTTACACCAGAATCCCATTTGCGAATTTTCATTGGTTTGCGAACTTCTTTTACTTCTGTTAAATCCTCTTCACGTTGCTTACGGAATTTATCTGTTAGACGTGTGACGATTTGCGATGCAGTAATCCCGTTATATCCAACAGCGGCAAACATATCTTCTTCATTTGCAAAATTAAATTTCTCAGCAACGCGCTTTAAGTTATCAGGTGCTAATACTTCCTTCATCTCATACTCAAGGCCTCGCACCTCTTTTTCAACAAGCTCGCGGCCTTTTTCAACATTCTCATCACGGCGCTGCTTTTTGAAAAATTGACGAATTTTATTTTTCGCATGCGATGTTTGTGCTAATTTCACCCAGTCCTGACTCGGACCATATGAATGTTTAGATGTTAAAATTTCAATGATGTCACCTGTTTTTAATTTATAATCTAGAGTGACCATTTTCCCGTTTACTTTTGCACCAATCGTTTTATTCCCGATTTCAGAGTGAACGCGATAAGCAAAGTCAATCGGTACAGAGCCAAGCGGCAATTCCATGACATCTCCTTTTGGTGTAAAGACAAACACCATATCAGAGAATAAATCAATTTTTAACGATTCCATAAATTCTTCTGCATTCGAAGCTTCATTTTGCCATTCTAAAATTTGACGGAACCATGTTAATTTTTTCTCAAGCGTACCTGTTGTTTCAGCCGTTTTTCCTTCTTTATATGCCCAGTGAGCCGCAATTCCGAATTCGGCAATTTCATGCATTTCTTTCGTACGAATTTGCACTTCAAGCGGGTCGCCTTTCGGTCCAATTACTGTCGTATGCAATGACTGATATAAATTCGCTTTTGGCATTGCGATATAATCTTTAAAACGTCCCGGCATCGGCTTCCAGCACGTATGAATAATACCTAGAACGGCATAACAATCTTTAATACTATTTACGACAACACGAACAGCTAACAAATCGTAAATTTCATTGAATTGCTTATTTTGCATTGCCATTTTTCGATAAATGCTATAAATATGCTTTGGACGACCTGAAATCTCTGTTTGAATCGCAACTTCTTTTAATTTGTCACGAATTCCCCCCATAACTTCATCTAAATATTCTTCACGCTCTGCACGCTTACGTTTCATTAAGTTGACAATACGATAATATTGCTGCGGATTTAAATAACGCAGCGCTGTATCTTCTAATTCCCACTTAATCGTATTAATTCCAAGCCTGTGTGCTAATGGTGCAAAAATTTCTAATGTTTCATTTGCAATGCGGCGCTGTTTTTCTTGCGGTAAATGTTTTAATGTTCGCATGTTATGAAGTCGGTCTGCAAGTTTAATTAAAATAACGCGAATATCTTGCGCCATTGCAATAAACATTTTTCGATGATTTTCCGCCTGCTGCTGTTCATGAGATTTATATTTAATTTTCCCTAGCTTCGTTACACCATCAACAAGCATTGCAATCTCTTTTGTAAATTCACGTTCAATGTCTTCTAATGTTACATCTGTATCTTCTACTACATCATGTAAAAAACCCGCAGATACAGTTGACGGATCCATGTGTAAGTCCACTAAAATCCCTGCTACTTGAATAGGGTGGATAATATATGGTTCACCTGATTTTCGGTATTGCTCACTATGTGCCGCACGTGCAAATTCATATGCGCGCGCCACAAGATCGATATCATCATCGTGTAAATATTGCCCTGCTTTCTCCAGTACCTGCTCAGCTGTTAGCACTTGTTCATTCGCCATCTAATCACCTTTTATTAAAGATTCATAATCTCTTTCCTTGCCAATTAGAATAATTTTTATCTTACCATTATAACGTAATGATTGTGAATTGTGAAAAGGAAAAGATTTTACAGACATTTCGCTTTACTTTTTTTCGATACATATATAAAAATACCCGATCCTCTCAAAGAGATTCACGGGTACTCCGCATATTGCCCTGTTACAATTAATATTGTTCTAATACTAATACGTCATAGCCATCTAACATTTTACGGCCATCTAAGTAAGTAAGCTCTACTAAAAATGCAATACCTGCAACAACACCGCCAAGTTCTTCTACTAGCTTAATTGTCGCTTCAATTGTTCCACCTGTAGCTAATAAATCATCTGTAATTAATACGCGTTGCCCTGGTTTGATTGCATCTTTGTGAATTGTTAACACATCTTTACCATACTCTTTACCGTAATCTACTTTGATTACTTCGCGTGGTAATTTACCTAATTTACGAACCGGCGCAAAGCCTACTTCTAGTGCGTAAGAAACTGGGCATCCAATAATAAAACCACGTGCTTCTGGTCCTACTACAAGGTCGATATCTCTTTCTTTTGCATACGCAACGATTGCATCTGTTGCTGCTTTATATGCTTTTCCATCGTTCATTAAAGGTGTGATGTCTTTAAAGACAATACCTTCTTTCGGATAATCTGGTACGATTGCAATATGTTTCTTGAAATCCATATTTATGAATCCTCCTCAAATATAAAAGAGTTGTAAATACAAGCCCTTTACCCTAACTGCTCTATTTCTTTATGATTACGAATCGTTTCAAACCATGCATATAACTGCTGATATGTGCTATAAACCAGTTCCTTTTCTAATTGTAATTGGTTTATTTTCTCACGATACGTGTTTGATTCGGTTAAATCACGCTTTTTCATTCCTTCTGCCATAAAAATGACACCGTCTTTTATTGTAACAAATTCTAACTCAAAAAACACCTGTGTCATGAAATTTACTGTATCTTTTGACCACCCTTTATGACGGCAAAGCTGCTCACCATATTGACGAAGCGAAAATGGTGCTTTTTGATGTAGGAACGAATAGTACCACTTAAAATGTTCTCTCGTTGGAACGGTACTAAACAAATGATTGTTTTCTTGATAAAAAACAGTATAAATGCGGGCTGGGAATCCTTTTTCACATATGTGCTTTAAATCGTCTGTCGCATCTGGTAAATCAAGAATAACAGCGTAGCGATCTTCTAATGTTGTCACATCTTTAGCCTGCATTGCATAATCTTTATATGCTTCTAACGAAAACTTTTGCAGTGCTTCTTCCTTAAAATATACAATTGTCAATTTATCACTTGAAAGGTCCGCTAAATTCGTTTCTACATTACGCATGCTGCGCCAATCAAATAATTGCCAAGCTTCTACAGCAATGTCTTGAACCATAATTTGTGGTTTACGGAAATTATTCCATTCATTAATAGAAGCTTCTCCAACGATCGATACTTGCGCTACAGGAGAAATTTCTTTTGCAAATGCCCCGAAACCAAAGCCGATGCTATCTAATGTTGCTTGTCCATCGCGAAGTGTCATTTTTAAATGTGAGCCATCGGAACCTATAGCGCGAATACTTTCTAGGCTTGCATCTTTCACAGCGATGCGCGGCTTCGGATTCCCAACACCGAACGGAGCAAGCTTTTGCATTTCTTCGATTGCAGCTAGCGTGACATCTTCCACTTTACATACTACATCCACCGTAGTGACAGGAATAAAATCTTCTTCTGACAACAATGCAGCGGCTTGCTCATTTAAACGGCGACGCAGTTCACCGACATCATCCATACTAAGAGTCATACCAGCCGCCATTGGATGACCGCCAAAATGCGGTAATATATCACGGCAATCTGATAAATTCGCATATAAATCAAAACCTTCAATACTACGAGCTGAACCTTTTGCTGTGCCTTTTTCAGGATCAATACTTAAGACAATTGTCGGCCTGTAAAAGCGATCTACGAGCTTCGAAGCAACAATCCCAATTACGCCGGGATTCCATCCTTCTTTAGCTAAAACTAATACCGTATTCTCTTCTGGTGGATAATGCGCTTCTACTTCTGCAATCGCTTCTTCAGTAATTTGCTTTACAATGTCTTTTCGTAATTTGTTTAGTTCATCGATTTCTTGCGCGAGTTCTTTCGCTTCTTCTACGTCTTCTGATAATAATAAATGAACAGCCGGGGCAGCATCTTCTAATCGTCCAACCGCGTTAATGCGCGGTCCAATTGCAAACCCAACACTTTCTTCTGTAATTTCACCTTGCGAAATATTAGCAACTTTAAACAGCGCTTGTAAACCTATTCGCTGCGTTGTTCGCATTTTTTTCAATCCACGCTGTACAAGTAGACGGTTTTCGCCATTAAGAGGCACTAAGTCAGCTACTGTACCAATAACAGCAATTTCCAATAAATGTTCTGGTACACTACCAAGCAAAGCATGGGCAACTTTAAACGCCACACCAACACCCGCTAAATAGTGATATGGATACATACCGCCCTCTAACTTCGGATGAATGATAGCCAATGCTTCCGGCAATTCTGGCGGCGGCTCATGATGATCAGTAATAATTAAATCAATGCCAAGCTCCTTGGCAACTTGCGCCTCATGAACAGCTGCAATCCCTGTATCAACCGTAATAATAAGCGAGAAGCCAGCGCGATGCGCCCAGCGAAACGCTTCCTCATTCGGCCCATATCCTTCTGTGAATCGGTTCGGAATATAAAACTCTACATCCGCTCCGATTTCTTGTAATGCTAAAAATAAAACGGTTGTACTACTAACACCGTCCGCATCATAGTCACCAAAAATTAAAATTTGTTCACCGTTTTGAATCGCTTGGCGAATGCGCAGTACAGTACGATCCATACCTTCAAGTAAAAAAGGATCGTGAAATTCTTGCTGCTCTGTACTTAAAAAACCCACAATCTTTTCTTCTGTATCTAAACCTCTATTTAGTAATAACGAAGTAACAAGAGATGACAATTGAAGTTTATTTGCCAATTGTTCTACAAGTTCCACATTATTATCCGTTTCTTTCCAACGCGTCTTCGGTTGTAACACGAAATCACCCCTTAACCTGTCCATTATACTAGACAGACTAAGGGGTGACAATGAGGTTTGATTAACCAATTAGACCCTTTTACGTAACCCTCCCCTATATTAATCAGGAGAGTATGGATTAATATGAACGAAAACATTTTGCACATGATCTTGCTGCATGAGCACCTCTTTCACACGTTTACCAATGCGATGCCCTTCCTCCACTGTAATGTATGGATCGACAGACACTTTAATATCAACGATGACATAATGTCCATGCTCCCTTGCATATAGCGAACCGATTTTCTTTATTCCTGCCACTTGCATAACCGCTTCTCTCATCGGAATAATATCTTCCTCATGAAGAACATGGTCTAGCGTTGTATGAATCGCTTCTTTTCCGATATCCCAAGCCATTTTTATAACGAGTAAAGATACGAATAAACCAGCAACTGGATCAGCATATACAAGCCACTCCATCCCCAATTTATTCCCGATAATTGCTGCCCCAATACCAATTAAAGCAGCAATTGATGAAAACACATCAGAACGATGCTCATACGCGTTTGCAATAATCGCATCACTATTTATCCTTTTTCCTAACTGATATTTATAACGAAACATCCATTCTTTCACAACAATCGAAAGAAGTACAGCAATCACAGTAATCCAGCGCGGAGGCTCGAGAACTTGTGTAAAAGCTTTAACGGAAGAAATAACAATTTCAATGCCGACAATAAACAGAAGAACAGCTACAATAATTGCGGAAATAGATTCTGCTTTTCCGTGTCCATATGGATGATCCTCATCAGGCGGTTGCTTTGCTGCACGCAGTCCAAAATAGACTGCTAATGAGCCGATAACATCCGAACCAGAATGAACTGCGTCCGCCATAAGCGCTTTACTATTTCCAATATATCCAATAACAGCTTTGACAATCGCAAGCACAATATTGCCGATAATTCCAATAATCGCTCCAAATTCCGCTTCTTTAAAACGTTCATCTTTTTCCATAATCGAAACCCTTTCTTTCACCAACGTACACTTTATCTCGCTACTTGTGGACAGCAAGCCCCCCACCTCAAGATTCCGCGAAAAACGTTGTCCAGTTCCAGTGGCTATAATGTTCGGTGGCTTCGCTTCTTCCTACGAGGTAAAAAACACCTCTACGTCAGAAGCTCCATCCCCCTCACATTCTGAACGAGCCGCTTCCACTTTTCTAAAGAAGATAGACGGGGGATAACTGTCCGTAAATGCCCGCACTAACCTTCACTTTATTCTATCCCAGAACAAAAAAAGAAATGCCTGCAAAGAGGCATCTCTTTTCATTCAAATTTAAGTGATTGTTTCTTATACTTGCGGTTCAGATGTCTTTACTTCTACTTTTTTCTGACCTTTTCCTTTTTTCAAACGGCGGTTTTCAAGCATCAGCCAAATTTGGGATGCCACGAAAACAGAAGAGTAAGTACCAACAATTAAACCGACAAATAATGCAATTGAGAAGTTACGTAATGACTCACTTCCAAAAATTAACAATGTAATAACAGGTAGTAACACTGTCATAACCGTATTAATAGAACGGCCGATTGTTTGGCGAATACTCGCATTCACAATCTCTTCTAAATCGCTTAACGTGCGAATTTTTTGTTTCTGTTTGTACAACTCACGATTTCGGTCAAACGTAACAATCGAATCGTTAATAGAATAACCGATAATTGTTAACACCGCTGCAATAAACGTTAGATCGACTTCTAAGTGAAGTAAGCTGAACGCAACGATAATGAAGAATGCATCGTGCAGAAGTGCTAATACTGCTGATAATGCATATGTGAAGCGGAAACGAATGCTCACATATAAAATGATAACAGCTGATGCAATCAGTACTGCATAAAACGCATTTCGCGCAATTTCTTTCCCGATTGTCGGAGAAACTGTACTTATGTTTGGCTCTGTACCATATTTATCGTGGAAGACTGTTTTTACTTTCGCAATATCATCTTTTGATAATACACCAATTGTACGAACAGCAAATCCTTTATTATTATCACCTGTTGGCACAATATCTTCTTGCTTCACATCTACTTTCAAATCATGCAATTCTTTTTGTACTTGTGACACTGTTATCGCTTGATTTGTTTTAATATCCATGCGCGTACCACTTTCAAAGTCAATGCCTAGATTCAATTTGAAAATTGGTAAAATAATCGCACCCGCAATCATGACAACAACTGAGAACCAGAAAAATTTATGTCCGATGCTAACAAAGTTAATACGATCAAATCTCGTTGGTGCATGTTCTACACCTTTTGTTAATGGAATAACTTCCTTCGGTTTTACACCAAAGTAAGTATATTTTTTATCAAAATAACGACTCTTAACAAGTAAACCAAGTAAGAAACGTGTACCATATACGTTTGTAATAAAGCCGACAAAAATACTTACAATTAAACTTGTCGCAAATCCTCTAACAGAACTTGTACCATATGCAAATAATACACCAGCTGCTGCAAGTGTTGTAATGTTTGCATCTAGAATGGTTGATAATGAACGCTGATTACCTGCACGATATGCCGATAACATCGATTTTCCGATGCGCAGTTCTTCTTTCAGTCTTTCATATGTAATAACGTTTGCATCAACCGCAATTCCGACCCCGAGCACGAGCGCTGCTATACCCGGCAATGTGAGAACCGCATGCATCCAATTGAATACGAGTAACGTTATGTAAATATATAAACCAAGCATAATTATCGCTACAAGACCAGGTAGGCGATAGAATACAAGCATAAATAAGAAAATAAGAGCTATACCGATTGCACTAGCAAAAATTGTTTTTTGTAGTGCTTGCTCACCAAATTTCGCTCCAACAGAAGTAGAGTATATTTCTTTTAAATCAACAGGAAGTGCTCCGGCATTTAACAACTCTGAAAGTTGTTTTGCGCTCTCTACTGTAAAGTTCCCACCAACAATAGATACTTCCGCTTGATTAAATACTTGATTCACAGTAGCTGCTGATAAATATTTCGGTTTTGGTTTTGCTGCTTCTGCCTTGTAAGAATCTTTTCCTTCTTCAAAATCAAGCCAAATTACCATTAAGTTGTTCGGTTTCATGCTTAATACTTTCTCAGTCACTTGACGGAATTTATCAGCACTCTTTAACTTTAAGCCAACACTTGGTCGACCTTGCTCATCAAACGTTTGCTTTGCACCGTTCGTTGCTAAATCAGCACCGTCCATAAGAATGTTATCATTTACATCACGGAACGTTAATTTCGCTTGAGTTGATAACACATCTCGCGCTTGCTGTTGATCTTTGATGCCAGCAAGCTGCACACGAATACGATCATTTCCTTCAATTTGGATATTCGGTTCGCTTACACCAAGAACGTTTACACGTTTTTCGAGTGCACCAACCGTACTCACAAGAGTATCCCTAGTAACTTTTTCCCCTTTTTTCGCTGGCTTTACTTCATATAAAATTTCAAAGCCGCCTCGAAGATCAAGTCCGAGATTAATTCCTTTTGTAATGTTTTTTGTCGTTGCTCCAATGATTCCTCCAATTAATAACACAACGAGGAAAAAGGCAACGATTCTGCTACTTCGCTTTGCCATATGTTTCTTGTTCCTCCTTTGAACAAAAGCGCTTGTTCCAAAATTACCTCTTTATCAATACTCCCTATTATACTGCAAGAAGAAGAACAAACCAATTACAACCTTATTATTTATTTTCATATTCATCAAACGACCAAAGTGGTGCTTGATACGCCTTCAGCGTTAAATATGTCATATAGTCGCTAGCTGTTAACGTTAACACATCATTTACAAGCTCATACAATCTGACATTTGGCCCTACTTTTTTCCACTTTTTATCCTTTAAACATTTCCATACGTCTTCTAGTGTAACACGATCATAGCCGAGCATTTGAAACTCTTCCACTTTACTGTCCAAAACGATTTGTAATTGCTCTCGATACGCTTCTACTATTGCCTCTTTCTCAGCCATTTTTAGCTCATCTCCCTCTGATCTCACGTTCCTCATTTCAAAAGCTTGTCATGCTTATCTTATTCATGCATATAAATTATTGTAAATCATTCCATTGATTTTGAGAAGGTAGGAGAAAACAATGACGAAACAAACCTTTTTACGAGGTGCTTTTATTTTAATGTTCGCTGGTTTTATCACAAAAATATTAGGTTTTATTAACCGGATTGTGATGGCGCGCATTTTAGGCGAAGAAGGCGTTGGGCTATATATGATGGCTGTTCCAACATTTATATTAGCTATTACCATTACACAAATCGGCCTTCCAGTTGCCATCGCAAAACTGATTGCTGAAGCAGAAGCTACAAACGATAAACAACAAGTTAAAAAAATATTAACCGTTTCATTAGCCATTACCTCAGTCATTAGTATTCTATTAACAATCGGAATTATGCTTCTTGCTCCTTTATTAGCAGAAACATTATTAACTGATAAACGAACTTACTATCCATTAATCGCTATTTTACCAGTTGTACCAGTCATTGCCGTTTCCTCTGTGCTGCGCGGTTACTTTCAAGGGAGACAAAATATGAAACCGAGTGCCTATGCACAGGTGCTAGAACAAGTCGTTCGCATTACGATTATCGCTGTATGCATTCGCTTTTTCTTACCATATGGAGTAGAATACGCCGCAGCAGGTGCCATGCTCTCAGCTGTACTTGGAGAAATCGCTTCTCTATTATTTTTGCTAACATTATTTCAAAGAGAAAAACACCTTTCCATTCGTTCCCGTTTTATAAGTACTGTAAAGGAAAGTAAACACACCTTTTATTCCTTAATGGATATTGCACTTCCTACAACAGGAAGCCGCTTAATTGGATCTATTTCTTACTTTTTTGAACCAATTGTTGTTATGCAAAGTTTAGCAATCGCCGGAGTTACTGCTTCAATTGCAACGCAGCAATACGGTATATTAAATGGATATGCCTTTCCACTTTTGTCTCTGCCGGCCTTTATTACATATGCTCTTTCCACGGCACTCGTCCCCTCGATTAGTGAAGCAAACGCCAAAAAGCAGCGCCGTTTAGTAGAGCACAGATTACAGCAAGCACTGCGCATCTCTCTTATTACAGGTGGATGGTCTGTCGTCATTTTATATGTATTTGCTTCACCTATTTTAACGCTTATGTATGGTTCTGATAGTGCGACTCTTTTCATTCAAGTGCTTGCACCTTGCTTTTTATTTCACTATTTTCAAGGACCACTCACATCTGTACTACAAGCTCTCAATTTAGCACGAGCTGCCATGATGAATACATTTATCGGAGCAATTGTGAAATTACTTGTTATTTTCGTCCTTGCTTCACAACCACAGTTTCAAATGATGGGCGTCGCTCTTGCAATTGCAGCCAATATCGTTACTGTTACTTTACTTCACTATGCAACTGTCTTAAAAAAAATTACATTTACTATTTATATAAAAGACTATATGTACGGCTTACTCGCTATTGTCATCGCTGGGAGCGTAGCCTATTACATACATACACGCATAACCTTCTCTCCTTCACTTGGCATGCAAACATTATGGGAAGTGCTATCTACTTCGATACTGTATGTATTTCTGTTAATCCTTTTTGGCCTTATTCGAAAAGATGAATTACTAAGGCTCCCAATTCTTCGTAAATTTTCTTTTTTAAAATAAAAGTAGCTATCGAAATACATTCGATAGCTACTTTTATTTACTATGTGTTTTTTTATAATAGACAAGCGTTGTACACTCATTCAATCTTTTTCTAACACCAGTCTGTTCAAAACCCATTTTTTCATACAAATAACAGTTCCGTTTTTCCTCTAAAATTGTGGCTAATTCCCAACTTGTTGCTTGCGGGAACATCTCTTCTAATAAGAATATTATTTTCTGGGCAATTCCATTCCCTTGATACTTCGGAAGAATAAACATTGGACTAATCCAAAATTCAGTATTCTCTTCTTTCCGAACTACACATACAGCACCAACAACGTCATTATTGTACATGATTTTGTAAAATCCACCATGCAGATTGTTAATTCTTGTAATGATTCTATCAAGCTTCTCATTTGCCGGATTCGTATTGTAATCTTGGTATGTTTCCAATAACGGTAGAAAAGCTTCTACTTGCATAGCATGAATCAATTCTGCGTCCGAAACTGTAGCTTTTTCTAACGTAACTCCCATATCTTTCACTCCAAATTAGACTTCTTTGCCCTTTTATATTCGACATAGTTCTATGAAGTCCTGTTTGAAGCAGACCTTTACTCATCTTTTAAATCCACAAAAAACTGCCCGTTTTGAAAACTACAATATGAAATCTTCTCAATATCGGTATGCCCTAGTTTCTTTAACTTATCCTTCAGCCATATATCGGTATGTTCCATCATGTATAAATGTTTTTTCTGAATTTCTCCATCAATAATAAGCGGAAGTGAAAATAATGGTGTGTCATTTTTACTTTTTTGTTTTTCAAATATTGATAATCTCCCTGATGGCTCTAAAATCGCATACTCGACATCACGTATATCACCGATACGTTCCTCACGTAATTGCATAAGTAAATCATCCATGTTGTATCGCTGTTTACGCATTTGCTTTTCATCTATCTTCCCCTCACGTACGATGATAGCCGGTTCTCCTTCTAGTATGTGACGAATGCGCTGACTTTTTAGCGAGACAACGGATAACACAATTTGAATGAGCATAATCAGCACCATCGGAACGAGTTGATGCCAAATTGACTTATCCATATTTTCAATTGCAATAACTGCCATTTCACCAAGCATAATAAACACAACTAAGTCTAAAACACTTAACTCACCAATTTCTCGTTTTCCCATCAGTCGGAAAATAATTAACATCACACTGTATAAAAGAATGGTTCGAAAGATAATTTGAAGTATTTCCATCTTCTCTTTCCCTTCTCCTTGCAATTTCTATACATTAGTTTTCCCGTACAAAAAGAAACTAGTCTAACTTAGCACAAGAGAAAATATGCTTGTATTAGAAAGGAGAGATGCTTTATGGATGGAACAAAAAAATTATCAATTGCAGTTGGATTCGGCATCGTTACCTTACTTATTTTCGCTTGCCTAGCAAGTCTCATCATCGCTTTATTATTGAAATTTACAAACATAAATGAAGGGACTTTATCCATCGCACTTCTTGTCCTCGCCATTGTGTCAACACTTGTCGCTGGATTTGTTGCTGGAGTAAAAGCACAAGGAAAAGGGTGGTTTGTCGGTGGATCTACTGGAGTCTTATTTGCAATTCTCGTATTTCTTGTAAATTATTTAGGGTTTTCATCGGCGTTATCGAACGCACAACTTCTCTATCAACTTGTCATTATTGCGGCAAGTACAATTGGGGGCATATTTGGAGTCAATATCGGTAAGCGGACAACATATTAAACAGCGAAGCTGTCCTAAAAAATTACTATATAAATTAAAAAACTCCTGTCTTTTTAGATTGAGACGTGAGCATCTGGCCGCGCATAGAAACGGTCAAGGCCTGTTCCTACCACATGCAAAGTCGAAAACAAAAGGAGAAAGTAAGTGCATACCCGCTACTTATATGTCGAAAAATTTAATGGATATATAAACAGTGACTTTTGGAGACAGCTTCTATGTTTTCCCCGTATATATGAATGAATTTCACAAGTCAGAATCCATCAGAAAAAACGAATTATATTTTCTCATTCTCATTATTATTTACTGATTTAGTAATACTTAAATTTATAAAAAAAAGGTGCTCTAAAAGTAATACTTTTAGAACACCTTGTTGCATTAGTTTTTCACAGTTTCACGAATTGCGTTGCGATCAAATGTAAGGTGTGAACCACCAGATTTAATCACAATCGTTGTATCGTTTACAGATTCAATTGTACCGTGTAAGCCACCAATCGTTACGATTGCATCGCCTTTTGTCAGTTCACTTTGCATTTGCGCTACAGCCTTTTGACGTTTTTGTTGCGGACGAATTAGTAAGAAGTAGAAAATCGCAAACATCGCAACAATCATGACAATATTCATCATACCTGGATTCATCTTTTATTCCTCCTCAATTATTATGTATTAGAAGTTTTTAGCATTCGGTTTATTAAAGCCATATTGTTCAAAGAACTCCTCACGGAAATCTCCAAGACGGTCTTCACGAATGGCTTGTCTCACCTGCTCCATTAATTTTAACAGAAAATGCAGGTTGTGATAAGACGTTAAACGAATTCCGAATGTTTCATCACATTTCATTAAGTGACGGATGTACGCACGTGAATAGTTTTTACATGTGTAACAATCACAATTCGGATCAAGCGGACCAAAGTCTTTCGCAAACTTTGCATTTTTTACAACTAAACGGCCTTCACTTGTCATACACGTACCGTTTCGTGCAATACGAGTTGGAAGTACACAGTCGAACATATCAATACCGCGGATTGCACCGTCAATTAATGAATCTGGTGATCCAACGCCCATTAAATAACGCGGTTTGTTATCAGGAAGAA
>Ga0209025_1002552_pt1 | contig 19003 bp, 18 predicted proteins | sample AraplaMF_Col_mLB_FD_184256 | JGI IMG/M metagenome (GOLD analysis project Ga0209025, IMG submission 184256) | Arabidopsis root microbial communities from the University of North Carolina, USA - plate scrape MF_Col_mLB (SPAdes) (version 2) | ecosystem: Host-associated > Plants > Roots > Endosphere... | reverse complement strand
AGCTTTGAAATCCAATATTCCCACTTATGTAAATCCATTACGTTCCTTCCCTTCCTTTTTCTTTTATCATTAACTACATCATAGTAAATCATTCTTTCTAACACAACAAACGGCTTCATTATTCCATGAGGAAAAATGAAGCCGCTTACCACTGGTATCTTATCATTACATCCTACCCTTTCTGTTAGCACGGCTATATCTATACCTGCTAGTAGAATGGCAGCGATGAAATAAATATGTCATATACAAATCTAACTGAAATCGATCCCCCTCAATGAAACACTGAAACGGCTCTTCTCTACCTTGATAAATCCCCACAGATGAACGCTGCTTAAACGGGACAATATTCATCTCTTTTCCCCCTCAGAAAGATGTACTTTTTAGTGTAAATGCTGATGACAAACGTAATATTTTTTGATAAAAGTGAGGGCTGCGTGTGCATCTTGAATGCCAAGCTTTTTACAAACGCCAGCTAACATTAGCAGTTTGTACATAACCAGCTTTTGATTATTTGTAGCCAGTACGTAATAAACAATCGTATTAGCAACTGCCCGCGGTAAGCTTATTTTTTTCAACTCATATAACGCAGCAGACGAAGACATGCCTGCTTCGTTTAAAATCTGCTCGGTTGTGTACGTCTCCAAATAACGAGCAAGCTTTCTTTCTTTATTGTTAAATATACCTTTAGAATCGTTCATTTTCTCTCCCTCTGTTATTTTAATAATCCATTAAACGCTGCATTAATTAGCCATAATGCGATAGCTCCCCCTGATAAATAAGTGCTGAGATAGAATAATAGCTCCATATACCTCCCTCCCATTTCTATCATACCTCTTCATTCCCCTAGCTGCAGTGATATTCATCACAGTAAAAAGTATATTGTTGAGCTGCTGAATAGCTCCGCAAAAGAGCTCGTGAGAAAGGTCTCACGAGCTGCTTAGTTAGCTTTTTTATTTTCGGATAATGCGTTTAAAAATCATAATAATTAATAATACAACCACAATAACAAGCAAAAATTTCAACATGAGTTGTCCATCCCTTCAAATCAGTAAATCATCTTTCATTAGTAAGTAGTTACCCTGTTTCGTTTTTTATAAACTGCATACTGCTTATTTCATGCCAAAAATTATATAATAGTAGAAAATGAGCTTACATTAGCCCTACATATAAAACATAAACGGGAGTATAACATGGCTGACTACCTTCAAACATTTCTGCTTGAACACTTAGAAGCAGCAGAGCTTATTAGTGTTCTCTTGAACATCCTTATTAGCATTACGGGCGTATTTCCTAGCGCCCCCCTTACGTTCGTAAATGTAAAATTATTTGGTTTTTGGAACGGATTTTTGCTTTCTTTTATTGGAGAAGTTTTAGGTGTAGCTCTCTCTTTTTGGCTGTACCGAAAAGGTTTCCGTACACTTGTTCATACAAAAACACCTTCTCACTCCAAGTGGCTAAAGCCGCTGCGCGTACAAGGGAAAGAGAGTTTTATATTTATTCTTTCTTTGCGATTACTTCCCTTTGTTCCATCAGGCCTCATTACATTCTTCAGCGCTGTAGGACAAGGCTCCTTTGCGGTATTCATTTCTGCTAGCGCACTTGGAAAAATTCCAGCGCTTTTTATTGAAGTTTATTCGATTTATCATATTTCACAAGGATCTATGCAAGGCAAAATCATCTTAGTGGTTTTATCCATTATTTCACTTTTTTATATAAGTAAAAAATGGAAAAAAAGCTTAACAGACCATAAAAAGGGAAGACTATCTAAAAATAAGTAAAAACTTTATCTTATGTAACTGTAATAAGATAACGTACTGGAGATGGTCTATTGATTTTCCTGTTTGTTTCTGGAAGTATTATTGTTCCTGTTATCATGCTTTTTTTCTCACTCAAATGGAAAGGAGCAGAGCTAGTTTTTAATACGCTAGCCCTTCTTTCAGCGCTAGTATTTGGAAATATAGCTGCTGCTTCTATCTACCGTATCTTAAAAAACCATACTGTTTTTATGACAAGCATTCATGCAATCTTTTTAAATTCAGCTTTTTTATTAACCGGTGCATACCTTGGAATCTATGTATTGTATAAACTGTTAGCTCTGACCTTAAATGTAAAACAGCGTACTATGTAAAAATAGTACGCTGTTTTAAAACGCAGTTTATTTTATAATTCCAGTTGGTATGCATAAAGGTGAACCATCAACCGGATTTTGAATAATAGTTGAGGATAAATTAAACACATCTCTTATCATTTCTTCTGTAAATACTTGAGCAGAAGAACCTTCTTTGTAAATCTGACCGTTTGAAATACTGATTAAATGGTCTGCATAGCGAGCTGCTTGGTTTAAATCGTGTAAGACCATCACAATTGTACAATTTCTCTTTTGGTTTAAGGAACGAAGAAGTTCAAGCACTTCAATCTGATGAGCTAAATCTAAATATGTGGTAGGCTCATCCAAAAGCAGAAGCTCCGTACCCTGTGCCAATGCCATTGCAATCCATGCTCTCTGACGCTGTCCTCCAGAGAGAGCATCCAGTGTACGATGACTTAAATTAGACAGTTTGGTTGCCTGTAAAGCTTCCTCTACAACTTGATGATCTTCAGCAGAATAGCGAGCAAATAAGCCCTTATGAGGGTGACGACCGTAATAGCACAGCTCTTTTACTGTTAAATCTTCAGGAGCTTCAGGAGCTTGAGGCAAAATAGCTAGTTTTTTTGCTACTTCTTTTGATGAATGACGATGAATATCTTTTCCATTTAAATATATACTTCCTTCTGCAGGCTTTAATAAACGGGCCAATGAACGAAGGATTGTTGATTTTCCACAGCCATTTGATCCAATGATTATGCTTACCTTTCCTTCTGGAATGTGAAGGTCAATATTACGAATAACAGAAGTTGAATCATATGATAGTGAAAGTTTTTCAGCAGTTAATTTTGTCATTACTGTGTTCCTCCTTTCCTCTATTTTTTCTGCTCACGGCGCAGTAAATATAGAAAATAAGGGGCGCCAATAACAGCTGTTACGATTCCAGCTGGAATCTCAACGGGCGGCATAACCCCTCTTCCTAAACTATCAGCAATTAGCAGGAATAAAGCACCTACTGCTGCTGAAACTGGTAACAAGAATTTCGAACGGCTTCCTACTAACCTCCTGCCAATATGAGGAGCAATTAAACCAATAAAACCAATTGACCCAACCACTGCTACAGATAACCCTGTTAATATCACAGCCATACTCAATAGTGTATAACGAACGTATTTCGTTCGCTCTCCTAAGCCAACTGCAATCTCATCTCCTAAGTTTAAAATGTCGAGCTTAGATGCAAATATAATAATAAAAGGCACGAGTGCAACACAAGGAATTAACATCCAAAGCTCACTCCAGCCTCTTCCCCATAAACTTCCTGTGAGCCAAAGAAGAGTTGTATTCACGTCATCTGGAAACTTAATCATAAAATACTGAATTCCAGCCTGACAAATAGCTCCTAACGCTACGCCAACTAAAGCCAGCGTATGAGGTTTAGCTCCTTGAGAGTAGGAAAACACCATAAGTATAACGGCTATGGCTGCTGCTCCTAAAAAAGCTGAAAGCGGCAGCAGAAGCATAGAAGCAGTTGGACATACAATTAAGATGAAAACGGCGAATAGCCCCGCTCCTTTTGTTACACCGATAACATCGGGAGAAGCCAGTGGATTTTTTAATATCCCTTGTAAAATAGCTCCTGCTACTGCTAAAGCCGCACCTACAACAATAGCAATGAGAGTGCGTGGAATACGATAATTCGTTAAAATAAATGAACTTCCTGGAGAACTTCCAATTATTTGCTGAAAGATTTCTCCAGGGGAAATATAAACGGCTCCTACCCCTAAGCTAATTACAATCGTGATTATTAAACATAAAAATAAGATACTTAACATTTGATAAGAGTGCTTTCTTTTCATTGCTTAATATTCCTCCCTTTTCTAGCAAGGTATAAAAAGAAAGGCGCTCCAATAAGAGCTGTTACAATCCCTACTGGTGACTCAAAGGGATATGCAATGAAACGAGACAGTATATCAGCATAAACAAGCAAAATGGCTCCTAGTAGTGCTGAAAATGGCAGAATTCGCTGGTAGTCTCCCCCTACTAATTTTCTAGCTATATGAGGTACAATGAGACCTACAAACCCAATTGGCCCCGCAACAGCAACAGATGCACCGGCGAGCATAATGACTAGTATACCTGCAAAAAAGCGAATCCATTTTACCTTTTCTCCTAACCCTGTTGCCATATTTTCTCCTAGTACTAGAATCGATATAGAGCGAGAGGATCCAAAAGCTAGGAGAAGACCTAGAAACGACCAAGGTAAAAGAATTTTTACATGAGTCCAGTCTTTCCCGTTAATAGAACCTACAAGCCAATACAAAACATCCGTAGCTTGTTCATTTAGCACAATTACTCCTTGAGTAAGTGACGATAAAAATAAATGCACAGCCATTCCGGCAAGTGCTAGTTTCACATGAGTTGTCTTTCCTCCCGATGCGAACAAATAAACAGTCATTCCTCCTAAAGCTGCTCCTAAAAAGGCAATATACACAGTTGATTGAGAGGTAAGGTCAGGAAATAAAATAAAAGCTATTACAATCGCTAATGAAGCACCAGCATTTACCCCAAACACTTGGGGTGAGGCAAGCGAATTTCGTGTAATGGCTTGCATCAATGCTCCAGCAGCTGCCAAGCTGGCTCCAATAAGAGCTGCCAGCACAGCTCTTGGCAGTCTAAGCGTCTGTACGATTGTTGTCTGCTTAGAGTCATCAGGCGCAAAAATTGCCTTCATTACTTCTGTAAAGCTGACAGCAGAAGATCCGACAGCCACATGCAAAATCATTCCGATGATTAACAAACAAACGCTAGCTAGCAGCACAATATATTTATTCATTTTTTGCTTTTGGACAAGATTTGTCATTTCCAACACACTTTCTACAGTTTTCTTTTCTAAACAAATAGAAGCAAGAATAGAATAACTATTCTCGCCTCTTTGTCAGACTCTGTTATGTTACTGCTGCTTATTGTTTAGTAACTTAACCGTATCTTTTCCAATTGCCTCAGCTGAAATCACTCCTCGGAATCTTGTCCATAAATCACGGTCTACTACAAAAACTTTATCATTTTTAACAGCTTTTAAATTTTTCCAAAGAGGATTTGTTTTCCATTCATCCGTTACAAGTTTACCTTCGTTATTTGCTAGGATTAAAATATCTGGATTAATGTCTGACAACTGTTCTAAATTCATCTCAGCATATGCTTCTTTGTTTTTCACAGCGTTCTTCAACCCTAGCTTTTCAAGGAACTCTCCGTCATAAGAAGAAGACGTATGCGCTTGGAAAGAAGTATCTCTGACAACTGCTGGTAAGACTGTCTGACCACTTTCTTCTTTTAACTCATTTTTTAATTTCGAAATTGTTTCTTCATGCTCATTTAAGCGCTGTTCTGCTTTTTTTTCTTTTCCTACTGCTTTCGCAATTGTTTTAAATGAATCTATATTTTCTTCATATGTAGATTCACGGCTTTTCAATTCAATTGTAGGTGCAATTTTGTTTAATTCTTTATAAATTGCTTTATGGCGCTGCACATCGGCAATAATTAAGTCCGGCTGCAGGGAACTAATTACTTCTAAATTTGGCTGTTGACGTGTTCCTACTGAAGTATAATTGATTTTCCCACCTACGAGTTTTTCAATCATATCTTTTTTGTTGTCGTCTGCAATTCCTACTGGCTTCATTCCTAAACCTTGCAAAGCATCTACAAAAGATAGTTCAAGGACAACGACTTTTTTTGGATTTTTAGGAACTTTTGTTTTCCCAAGCTCATGCTGAACAGATACCTTTTGACTATTATCTGAATTTTCTTTTGATGAATTTTGAGTTGACCCGCATCCTGCTAGAACAAATAAAATAGAAACAATAGCAGCTATACTGGCAAGTCTAAACTTTTTAACTTGCTTCATTTTAACGCTTCCTCCTATGTATATACTCTTTTTGACGCTGATAATCATTATCATCAATGTTATCTGTTAATTAAAGTTGCGTCAATAGTTTTCTCGTAATATGGGACATTTTTTGAATAAATAACAGAAAAATCCTTTTAATCCCTTTCTTGAAAAAGCTTTATTCCCTTCCTTTTTTACGATACACTATCTATAAGTTGACCACATTCAACTTTATTGCACTAATGCACTTTTAAATAATCTTAATTTGGAGTGAAGATAGTGAATTCGTCTCTTTTACAAATGAATACTATACTTATTAGTATTCTCATCGAAGCCCTTCCTTTTGTATTACTAGGCGTAATCATTTCAGGAATTATTCAAATTTTTGTAACTGATGAAATGATGGCTCGAGTTATTCCTAAAAATAAAATAGGTGCTGTCCTATTAGCTAGTGTGATTGGAGCTCTTTTTCCAGCCTGCGAATGTGGAATCGTTCCTATTACTAGACGTTTAATGGCAAAAGGAGTTCCTCTTTACGCTGCTATTCCTTTTATGCTAACAGGTCCTATTATTAATCCAGTTGTTTTATTTTCTACCTTTGTAGCCTTCGGGAATGATTGGAAGATAGTATTGTATCGTGCAGGAGTAGCTTTTATTGTTTCCTTACTTGTAGGTCTCATTTTAAGTTTTCAGTTTAAAACACCTCAGACGAAACGTGAGGTTCATCTTCGTACTTCCCCCAAAAAAATGAGTGCGAAGCTTTCAGAAGCTACCCGTCATACGATTGATGAGTTTTTTTCTGTTGGGAAATTTCTGATTATCGGAGGATTAATTGCAGCCGGGATGCAGACGTTTGTTAAGACATCTACCCTATTTTCATTAGGACAAGGCGATGTTTCATCAAACGCGGTAATGATGGGACTTGCATACGTATTATCGCTTTGTTCTTCTGCAGATGCGTTTATCGCTTCCTCGTTTCGCAGTACGTTTACAGACAGTGCTATTGTTTCATTCTTGGTATTTGGTCCAATGTTTGACATTAAGAATACGCTGATGATGCTAAGCCAGTTTAAGACTAAATTTGTCTTTACACTTTTAGCTTATGTTTTTATTTTAGTACTTATTGTTTCGATTTTAATTGTTCATTAATAAGGAGGGATTTAGCATGATTCGTATTTTAATTTTAATAGGGTTTACGTTCATCTTCATGCACCTTCATGCAACTGGGGATATCTCAAAATATATTAATATGAAATATTCTTGGATTTCATTTTGTACTATCTTTGTACTTTGGTTTTTAACTATCGCAGAATTAATCTTTTACATGATAGGTCCTAAAAAACATGATGATGATTGTAGCTGTGGATGTGCCCATAACCATCAAGAAAGCAAATGGAAACGAAGAGCATGGTACCCAATTTATATTTTACCTGTACTCACTGTCTTATTTTTACCTGTCGCAACCCTGGATTCTAACATTGTTGAAGCTAAAGGATTTCATTTTCCAATTTATGATAAAAAAGATCCTTATTCTTCTCATCAATTTTTACAGCCGGACACAAGTTCTTTTTACGGCGAAGAAGCCTATGACCAAATGATTCATCGTGACCTTAAAAAATTTTCTAAAGAAGATAATATCAACTTAGAAGATGAGGAATTTTTAAATACAATGGAAACTATTTACCGATATCCTGGTGAATTCAGTGGCAAAACCATTTCTTTTAAAGGATTTATGTATCAAACAAAGGAGCTAAAAAAGAATCAGTATTTTCTTTTTCGTTTTGGTATTATTCATTGTATTGCAGATTCAGGGGTATTTGGAATGCTCATTGAGTTTCCAGATGACGCTGCTTTTAAAAATGATGACTGGGCAACTGTTACAGGCGAAGTTAGTACAATGTACTATCAGCCGTTCAAAAAAACCATTCCTGTTTTGAAAGTAACAAAAATGAAGCGTGAGCAGACTCCAAAGGATCCTTATGTATATCGAAATAACCAATAATTAAAAGCCGTTCTTTTAAATAAGAACGGCTTTTTACATTAATGAACAAATTCCATTTTTTCTTCGATTTTGTGAAATTTCTCATAAAATTCTTCCGCTGAAATCGGTTTGGAGAAATAGTATCCCTGCACTTCATCACATTTTTCTTTATGAAGAAGTTCTACTTGTTCAACTTCTTCTACACCTTCTGCTACGACGGACAGCTGCAAACTTTTGGCTAGTGTGATAATGGCTCTGACAATCGATACTTCCGTTGTATTAGGATCTAAATCTTTAATAAAAGACCGGTCAATTTTCAGCGTATGAATAGGCAGCTTCTGAATATAGCTGAATGAGGAATATCCTGAGCCAAAATCATCAATCGAAATAAATACTCCTGCATCTTTTAAAATTTGTAGCTTTTCGATTGTTTGCTCAACATGCTTCATCGTTACACTTTCCGTAATTTCAAGTTCCAAATATCGTGGTTCTAACTCTACTTCACGCAAGACATCTAACACATAATCAACAAAATCCGTTGTACCAAAATCCACGCTTGATATGTTCACACTCATTTTTAAGGGAGGTAGTCCTTGAAGCTGCCAATACTTATTTTGATGGCACGCTTTTTTTAATACCCATTTCGTCAGTGTAACAATAACGCCTGTTTCTTCAGCAATCGGAATAAATTCTGCAGGAGAAATGACGCCCATCTCGGCATGAGTCCACCGGATCAAAGCCTCCACTCCAACAATATGGCCACTTTGAATATTGACTTTGGGCTGATAGTGAAGCTCCATTTCGCCCAGCTCAAAAGCCTTGCGTAAACCATCTTCAATTCTCATTCGTCGCGTAGTGTGAACCTGCATTTGTTTTTGATAAAACAGATAATGATTACGCCCTTGTTTTTTGACTTCGTACATCGCTAAATCAGCATGGCGAACTAGCACTTCAAGCGAACTTCCATCTTTAGGAAATAAACTAACTCCGATGCTTACCCCTAAATAAACATCTCTCGATAGCACTACAAAAGGAGTGGATAAGCAGTCATTTAATGATTGACAGATTTTTTTCACTTCTTCATCTGTCCTATCATGCAGTAAAACTAAAAACTCATCTCCTCCAAAACGCGAAAGCACATCTTGGTTTCTTAGGCAGCTCTTCATTCGATCGACAACCTGAAGCATAAGCTGATCTCCAGCATGATGACCAAGCGTGTCATTTACCTGTTTGAAACGATCGAGGTCTAAAAATAAGAAATGAAGCTTTTTTCCTGAAGCAGCTGCTGAATCAATGGATTTCTCTACAATGTTTGAAAACATACTTCTATTTGGTAAATCTGTTAGCATATCGTGAAAAGCCATATATTGAAGCGATTCTTGAGCTTTTTTCTGCTCCGTTACATCTCTAGTTACTGTCTGAAAAAGCGTCTCTCCATTAATTTGAATGAGCGTAGATTTTACTTCTAAAAAGAGTTCCTTACCTAACGCATTAAACATTTTCAACTGAGCTAATGGAGGTCTTGGCTCATCTTTTCTATCTTTTACTGCCTTCAATCCTTTTTTAATATCAGGAACTTGTTCAGATGAAAAGAAATCATATAACGATTTACCAACGAGCTGGTCTTCACTTACTCCTAAAAGCTGAATCATAGCATCATTAACGGACACGACCTCTTTTTCTCGATGGACCATAATTGCCAATGGAGAGGAGTAAAACAAGTTTTCATAGCGATTTTTTGCTTCGATCAACGTTTTTTCCGCTTCACGCTCTTGCGTCATATTGCGGATATACAGCATATACTCAACCGTCTCTTCAATCGCTACCGCCATCACCGTTATCTCAACCGTAACTTCTCTATTACTTATCAAAAGGGAGTGCTCAGTTCGTCCGTCTTGTAGAGAAGAAAATTTATAGAATGGCAGCAGCTTAACAACATCACTCCCGATTACATCTGATGCTTTAAGAGAGAAAAGCGTTTCTGCCGCATAATTGAGCGATAAAACATGTCTTTTTTCATCAATCACCAAAATAGCATCCAGGGCCGATTCAAAAAAAGCCCATTTTAACACTTCTTGTTTTTGTACGCGGCGATCCATAAAAATGGTTAAAAACACAGCCGTAAATAGGCAGGCAATAAAAAAAATAATAACGGCGGATAAATATATTGGATTTAAAGCAAAACCGTTTGATTGTTCAGACATTGACATTCCTGAAAAAGAAGCTGCCTGCATGCCCGTATAGTGCATACCAGCAATAGCAATACCCATGATAGTAGAACAAATAAGCTTAGCAAAAACGGTAAGCTTCCCTTCATTTAGCTTTGAGTAAAAACCAAGCCATAAAGCTGTATTAGAAGCAGCAACAGCAATAAGAATAGAGAGAAAAACGATAAATGGATCATATGAAATCATAATTGGCTCCATTGCCATCATGCCCAAGTAGTGCATAAAAACAATTCCAGCTCCCATAAAGCTCCCCGCAATGGTGAGTGCCTTCATGCTTTTCTTTTGTTTGTGAATGAGGTAAAGGCCTATATAACATCCTGTTATCGCTCCTAATATTGAGAGAAGAACAAACCATAAATTGTATGAAACATCTACGGGCAAGTGAAAAGCAAGCATCGCGATAAAATGCATTGACCAAATGCCTACTCCCAATGTAAATGCCCCACTGATTAACCAAAACTGAATAAATTTTGCCCGGGAAATTTTCACACGATTAGCTAACCCAAAAGAAGCGTACGCCGCAGTAATAGCGATAAGGAAAGAGAGTGTAACGAGTAACTCATTGTACGTCCCTTCTAGTAAATGTGTATGATGATTCATTCATGACCTTCCTTCAATTCGTTCTTTTCTTTGTTATCGGTTAAGGCCTAAAAATATTTACTATTTCAAAAGAACTTCTGTTTGATTTACTTCTTGTCTTTTGAACGTCCTGACAATATCGCACTCACTTTTTCCTTGTTGACGGTGTATAAACACGTACAATCATCTGACTCATACGCCTCTTCTAGTTGAAACGAGAATTTTTTTAAAAGAGTAATTGAATCTTTATTATTAGGATCAACTTTTGCTTCAATCTCCCGTATATGAAACTCTTCAAAAGCTTTTTCTAGTAAAAGGCAGAGCGCTTCTGTCATGAGGCCTTTTTTCCAAAAAGGTCTGCCTAAATCATACCCTATTTCTGCTTGCTTTTTACCATAGTCAATACGGTTTAGACCGCAGGTTCCAATAATCTCATCGGAAGTCTTTAATCGAATAGCATAGCGTGTTGCTTTCCCTTCTTTCATCAAACTTTGTAGAAGCGCAATCATGCTTTCCGCCTGATAAAGCGTCGTAAAGGGCTCAATATTCATATATCTAGTAACCTCTTCATCCGACCAATATGCAAAAACTTTAGAAGCATCTTTTTTTTGAAGAGGAGATAAATATACCCTCATCAATGTTCTCCCTCCTTTTGATGAATGATGGAGCAAGACATTTTCATCTGCGCCTCTTTCACCTCTTAAAAAATCTCACATGGTGTACGGAACATGTGAGATTTGACATTTAACTATTTTTTGATTGTGCATCGCGCAACTGGGTATATAAACGATTAATTGCTACAGTCATTGACTGTTCATAGGAATGATGATCATAATAAACCGCTATATTTTTTAACATTTCATACGTTTGATGATCAAGCTGCACCTCAAGCGTAATTTTTTCGTCAATTGTTGCTGTTTGCAAATGATGAGGCAAGTCCTCTTTTGTAGACACTTGCTCTGCAATATGAATTGCTTCTTCTACTGTTTCAATTCGGCCGTACTGATGCACCCATCTTCTGCCCATTTCAATCGTATCTTTTACAAACTGACGATTGGTAATGGTATCTTTAATATTAAATTGATGATCTGCCACATATACAGACTGATACAAGATTACACTGATCACTTCGTCTTTTAAATTTAATTTTCTCAGCTCATCAATTAAGTCCGCTATATATTTAGGTAATGGACTAAATGTCCCTCTCACTTCCTTAATTAAATCCATGGCAATGGATTCAGTTGAGTTGCGTTTAAATGCTTTTATAATATCTATCATTACATGTTCGTTTGCCATACATACACCACCATTTATGAATCGAATAATTTCATGCTCCTTGCTGATCGGCATAGACATTCACTATTCGTTTAAAATATATACTATTATTCTATTATATAAAAAATATGAATAAGTTGGTATAGGATGAATGATTTATCATTATTTTTTCATAAAATTTTATGAAACAGAACATGTTTATTTATTACTAGCACAAATCCAGCACAGCAAACAATAGTCTCGCCAAAATTTAAGAAGACAAGCATTTATTATTAGTAAATGTGAGTTTCTCTTTGATAGAAGGCATTAAATAAAAAGAGACCAAACCAATCCGGCTTATTGAAGTAGATGGTCAAAAGATTTTTAGATGTTAGATGAAAGAAGGTATCCAATATCAGCAATCAATCTCCTTCCCTGTTCATTCTCACTTAGTCCATCTATCAAAACAACGGCATAATACGTTTCGTTACCTCGCATGAGAATGGCACTATCATGTTCTGCCCCCTGTAGTTCTCCAGTCTTATTCGCAGCTTGAAACGCTGATCCTATACGTGCTGGAAGCTTATGTTGAAACTGCTGCATTTCTAGCATTCTCATTATTTTTTCGCGGCTAGATTTTTTCAAAAGGTTTCCTTCATATATTTCCCTTAGACATTCTACTACGTCAGATGCGCACGTATAATTATCAAGCCCTTGTTTAACAGCGGTCTCGTCCATCATATAGCGGTTTAAAACCGTTTTCTTTAATCCCATATTTCTAGCACATTCGTTAATTTTTTCAAATCCTGCTAAAGAAATGAGCTCATTTGTAGCTGTGTTGTCAGAAACAATTATCATAAGGGTAAGCAGTTCTTCCACTTTAATATGTGTTAACCGCGGAAGAGCTCCAAGTACACCTGCTCCGCCAACCGTGTTTTTTTCCGTTCTTTGAATGACAGATGTTAAAGTCAAGATGCCTTCATCAATTTGACGAAACGCTTCTATTGCAAGCAGCAGCTTGATTGTACTTGCTGCTCGTTGTTGGATAAAAGAATTAATCCGTATGGATTCTTTTCCTTCAATATGAATGCGTATAAGCCCGTTATTACTCTGCTTCCATTTAGTAATGGTATCTTGTATTTTCATCCTTGCTTTTTCCATCATTTTGTCGCAGCTGTTTCAATATAGTTGTTGCTCATTATCTTTTGATTGTATAAGTGACAGGCCACAAAATGATTGTCTTCAACTTCCTGCCACTCTGGTTTTTGAGTCTTACAGGCTGCTACTGCAAGAGGACAGCGCGTATTAAACACGCAGCCCGAGGGCGGATTCATTGGGCTTGGCAATTCTCCTTTAAGAACAATTCGCTTGCGATTATCCTCAACGTCAGGATCAGGAATAGGAATAGCTGACAGCAGAGCCTGAGTGTAAGGGTGAAGCGGTTTTTGATACAGCTCCGAACTTGTTGTTAATTCTACTAAATGCCCTAAATACATAACTCCAATCCGACTGCTTATATGCTTTACCATCGACAAGTCATGTGCAATAAATAAATAAGTTAACCCTTTTTCTTTTTGGAGTTTTTTTAATAAATTAACTACTTGCGCCTGTACAGATACATCTAAAGCAGAAATAGGTTCGTCTGCAATAATGCATTCTGGATTTAACGCTAAAGCTCTCGCAATCCCTATGCGCTGGCGCTGCCCGCCGCTGAACTCATGAGGATAGCGGTTGGCATGATCACGATTTAACCCCACATCTTCTAGCAGCTCATACACCCGGTTCAGCATTTCTTTTTTATTCGAATAAAGTCCGTGAACCTCCATTGGTTCCGAGATAATTTCCTTTACGGTAGAACGAGGATTTAGTGAAGCATATGGATCTTGAAAAATCATTTGCATATTACGATGAAAAGCAAATTTCTCTTTCTCTGATAGCTCATGCACGTTTTTCCCTCTATAAAGCACCTCTCCCGATGTACGGTTATACAACCCAATGATTGTTCGCCCGGCAGTTGATTTTCCGCAGCCGGATTCACCAACAAGTCCAAAGGTTTCTCCTTTTGAAATATGAAAAGACACGCCGTCTACTGCTTTCAAAACCTGCTTATTCGTAATCGAAAAATACTTGCTCAGCTGCTTTACTTCTAACAAATGCTTTGTTGTCATAACTGCCACCTCCTAATAGTAGCGCCGGGCTGCGCACAGCTCTTCTTCATAAAGCGTTCCTTTTAATTCAATCAGTTCGATGGTTTTACCCGTTTTAGGTGAATGAAGCATTTTTCCGTTACCATAACAAATACCAACATGGTGGATAGACCCCTTCCCTTTTTCATAAGCGAAAAACAATAAATCTCCAGGTTGAATAGAGTCTAATCCTACTTTTTTGCCTTGCCTTGCTTGATCGGTGGCATCTCTTGGAATAAGATAGCCGTTTGCTTTATGAGTAGCATAGGCAAACCCGGAACAATCATATCCCCAAGCACTCATGCCACCCCATAAATATGGAAGATTCAAAAACTGTTCTCCTGCTGCAATAATCATATCTCCAGTTCCTTTTGTTGCTTTACGGTTTCTATCCTCTATTACAACAGCATCTTGACGTTTTATTTTCCCACTGCCAACCGGCGTTTGAACCTCTAGCCATTCTTTATCTTCTTTTAAAAGAGGCAGCTGCGTTTGATAACTAATTTGCAAGGTTTCTTCCGCTAGCTGCAGTGTCGCAATTGCTGCCGTTACCACTGCCGTTGGTTTATTTAATGGAGAATATTCAGCTTGGGAAATCAGTTGGTGGAAAGGAACCCACCCGGGATATCCTCTTTCATCTTTAGAAGAAAACTGAGAAGGAATAACGATTTTTGCCCATTTACCTTTCAGTTCCGTTACATATACTTCTTCTCCTAGTAACAGCTGCGTTTGAACTAAATTTTTCTCACAAAGCTCCAACCGACGTGCATACGTTAATTGCTCTAGCCATTTATCTAGTTTTACTGGGACACTTGTTGCATTGTCATCTATTTCTCTGCAAGAGTCATAGGAAGTCCACACAGTCGCCACAGCCACACAAACGTAATACGTTTTTTTATCCACCACTTATTTCTCCTCCCCGCAGGTTTAACCTTCAGCGTTCGACTTTATCTTTTGGTAATGTAATACCGGATTCAAATTCCACCATTCGTTCATACGTCGACATCGTGACATAACTTCCAATCGCCACAGCTGTTTGAGGAGAACAATGTCCGATGCGAAACCCTCTCATAACAGGCTTTTTTAAAGAAGTTAGGTAACTTGTTAATGCCTCTTCCAATGAAAGCGACTCAGTACGTTTTTTAGGATAGCAGTTATGAAAATCTCCGATAATAATTCCCGCTGCATCCTGCAGTTTATTGGCCATATACAGCTGTGTCATCATGCGGTCAATTTCATACGGCTCTTCATCAATATCTTCAATAAATAAAATTTTATTTTTCGTATCTAGTTCAAATGGTGTGCCAAGCGTGCTTACCAGCAAAGTAAGATTTCCTCCTATCAGCTGACCAGTTGCTTCTCCTTCACAAATAGTGTCGAGCGAACTAATTTGATTCGTATAGCAAAAAGAACGGTGAGAAAATAATTGATAAAAAGATTGCTTCGTCTCTATATGAACATCTTCTTTTCCGATATCCGACGAAAGCATTGGCCCGTGAAAGGTAACCAAACCTGTGCGCTGATGAATAGCCGTATGTAAAAACGTAATATCGCTATATCCCCAAAAAATCTTTGGGTTTCGCTTGATTAAATCGTAGTTTAATTGCGAGGCAAGCCTAGCAGTCCCGTACCCTCCGCATGCACAGATAATTGCCTTTACTTCCTTATTGGCAAACATCGCATGTATATCGGCTGCTCGCTGTTCATCAGTCCCTGCCAAGTACCCGTTTTTTTTATATAAATGCGCACCCGTTACGACGTTTAATCCTATTTCCTTTAAATATTCTAGTCCTTTTTTTAGATTGTGCTGATTAGGCGGACTAGCAGGTGCAATAACAGCTACTGTATCACCTTTTTGTAATCGTTTTGGTTTGATCATTTGTTACACTCCTTTTGTGTAAAGAAATGAAGAAAGTGAAACTTGGGTCAGAAGGGAATTGAAATCCCCTCTGACGAAAAGTTCCACTTTACTGTTTATCTGCCCACTTCAAATCTAAATAGCCAACAGGATGACGAACAATTCCAGATACGTTATCTTTGATTAAAAACACATAGTTGTAGAAATGGATAGGAATGATCGGCATCTCATCAAATAAAATACCTTCTGCTTTATACATAAGCTCAAAACGTTTTTTATTATCCGTTTCGTTCATAGCTTGTTTAATTAACTCATCATATTCTTTATTGCTCCAAGCTGTACGGTTCATTGAATGACCCGTCTGGAAGCTCTCTAAAAAGTTAATTGGATCTGCATAATCAGCTAAAAATGAACTTCGTGACAGCTGAAACTTTAACGCTTTTTGTTCTTCTTGGAAAACATTCCATTCCATATTGGCAAGCTTTACATCTACACCTAGATTTTCTTTGAACATTTGCTGCAGTGCTTCTGCTATTTTTTTATGCGTATCGTCTGTACTGTATGTTAGCGTAACAGCTGGCAGCTTTTTATATCCTTCTTCTTTCATTCCTTTTTTCAGAAGTGCTTTTGCTTCTTTGCCGTCTGTTTTTAATAAGTCGCCGCCCGTTTTACGGAAATCCTTTCCATCTGCATCTTTAAATCCGTATGATACGAAACCGCGAGCTGGTTTTTCTTTATTTTTTGTAACAAAATTAACAATTTGATCTTGATCTACAGCCATTGCAAATGCTTTACGGATATTTTTGTTTTGAAAGGGCTCTTTATTTAAGTTAAAGCGGTAGAAGTAAGTTCCCGCTTGGTCTTCGATATGAACATCTCCATCTTTCAACAGCTTTTCACTTAAATCCGATGGAATTTCAGAAACATCTAGCTCTCCATTTTGATACATTTGATATTCTGTGTTTGTATTTTCAACAATTGCCCATTTTACCTTGTCAAGCTTTACATTTTCAGCATCCCAGTACTGATCGTTTCTTTCCATTACTAGATTACTGTTATGCTTCCATTGAGTTAATTTGAAAGGACCATTAGCAACAAACGAATCTGCTTCTGCAAACCATTTCGGATTTTTTGTTGCTACTTTTTCATTAATCGGGAAAAATGCTGGATTGGAAACTACGCTTAAGAAGTAAGCTTGAGGACTTTTAAGCGTAACTTCAAAAGTTTTGTCATCTAGCGCTTTTACCCCTACTTGATCAGCACTGCCTTTACCCGTATTAAATTCTTCTCCACCTTGAATAAAATAACCTAAAAACGCCGCTGGAGAACCAGTCTTAGGATCTAACAGTCTCTTCCAAGCAAATACAAAATCACTTGCTTTGACGTCATCTCCATTTGACCATTTAGCATCTTTTCGTAAATGAAACGTATAGATCTTTTTGTCCTCAGAGATATCCCATTTCTCGGCCATTGCTCCTTCAGGCTCATCGCTTTTTCCTAAACGAGTCAGCCCTTCCATTAAGTTATTAAGCATATTCCATGAATATGAATCAAACCCGATAGGCGGATCAAAAGACGTAGGTTCTGCGCCATTATTCATATAAAGGACCTTACCGTCTTCTTTTGCTGTACCGCTCTTCTTTTCTGGCTCCGCGCCTGAATCTTTTGTGGCCGTACAGGCAGCAAGTGTAAATATAAGTACACACATCATTAGTAAAGACCCTATTTTTTTCATCATTTCCCCCTCTTTCATAAGTTCTCTATTCATCTATAAATCTAGCTTATAGTTGTTACAAATTTTTGGGCCCTCTCATCTTGAAGCCAGCAGTGCACTTGGTGACTTTCTTTCAGCTTTGTAGATACAGGATACATGCGATCGCACACTTCCATTACGTAAGGACAGCGAGGCGCGAACGAACATCCGGATGGAGGTGCAAATAAATCAGGAGGTGATCCTGCAATAGGCACAAGCTCACTTTCGTATAAATCTAACCGAGGAACTGAACGCAGCAACCCTTTTGTATACGGGTGCTGCGGCGTATAAAAGATGTCTCTTCTTGTTCCAATTTCTACAATCTTTCCTGCATACATTACGGCAACACGATCAGCTACCTGAGCAACTACACCTAAATCATGGGTAATTAAGACAATGGATACATCCGTTTTCTGCTGAATATCCTTAAACAATTCTAAAATCTGCGCTTGTATCGTGACGTCCAGAGCTGTGGTAGGTTCATCAGCAATTAGTACTTCAGGATTACATATAAGGGCCATTGCAATGACAATACGCTGTCTCATTCCCCCGCTAAATTCATGAGGATATTGCTTTAGGCGTTCTTTAGGATTTGGAATTCCGACTAGCTCCAGCATTTCAAATGCTTTTTCTTTAGCTTTTTCTTTTGAGATGTTTTCATGTTGCATAATATTTTCTGCAATTTGCTCACCTACGCGAAGAGTTGGGTTAAGCGCAGTCATTGGATCCTGAAAAATCATCGAAATATCAGCGCCTCGAATATCTCGCATTTTTTTTTCTGATAGTTTCGTTAAATCCTGGCCTTTAAATAAAATAGAGCCGCTTGTGATCCTGCCCGGAGGTGTCGGAATTAACCTCATAATACTTTGAGATGTTACGCTTTTTCCGCACCCTGACTCTCCTACAATCGCTAGTGTTTCTCCTTTATGTAAATCAAAACTAACGCCTCTTACAGCTTGAACTTGCCCTCCGTAAGTTGAAAACTGTACGTGTAAGTTTTTGATTTCGATCATTTTTTCCATTTTCTTACCTCCTTAATTTCGGATCAAGTGCATCTTGCAGTCCGTCCCCAAGGACATTAAAAGCAAACATGGTAAGAGAAATAAAAAAAGCGGGAAAAAACAAACGCCACCAATAGCCTGATAGAATCGTTGATAAACCATCGTTTGCCATTACTCCCCAGCTGGCATAAGGA
>Ga0209025_1002548_pt1 | contig 19008 bp, 23 predicted proteins | sample AraplaMF_Col_mLB_FD_184256 | JGI IMG/M metagenome (GOLD analysis project Ga0209025, IMG submission 184256) | Arabidopsis root microbial communities from the University of North Carolina, USA - plate scrape MF_Col_mLB (SPAdes) (version 2) | ecosystem: Host-associated > Plants > Roots > Endosphere... | reverse complement strand
TGACATAGCATTTAATAGTTTCATGGGTAGAAGAAATAAAGGTACGGAATAAGAGATTCGTCTAACTATACATAAAAAGAACACTCGGGCAAAAAGATTATATGAAAGCTATCGTTTTGTAAATCTTGATCATGTTTATGATGGGGAAGAAGTATATCGTTTACTTGTTTAACTTTAATTAAGAAAATGGATAAAGAGGAGAAACCTAATCGAAAACAAAATTTCATCATATTGTAAGAGGAATCATTATTAAAGATAACAAACTTTTAATAGCAAATTATAAAAGGCATCATTCTTTTCTACCAGGTGGTCATGTAGAATTAGGAAAACCTGCAGAATGCGCATTAATTCGTGAACTGGAAGAAGAGGTAGGGATCGATTGTGAAATTAGGCGCTTTTTTAGGTGTTATTGAAAACGATTGGCAAGATAGTGAGACTCTTCATTATGAAATTAATCATGTTTTCGAGGTTTATAGTAAAGACTTACATAGTGATATAGCGCCGATTTCGAAAGAGTCTCACTTGGCTTTTCATTGGATCATCCTTAGTAATGAAAATTTCATTACATATAAAATAATGCCCGAACCCTCTGTTCAAAGATTAATAGAAAAGATGCAGAAAGATAATGTATCAAATTGTTGGATTAGCAACTTATAAAATGTTGATAAAGGGTATGGGGTGCTTAAATGTAAATATTACTGTATAAGTACCCAACTTATTCTTTCCACCTCGATTGTACCCCCCCATATCATATTGCGAGATTCCCCCATTAAATTTACAAATGAGAAATTCATGTAAAATTATATTCATTGTCCAATTTCATATTTTGAAAATGTTTATAATAATAAATCCATCATATAAGCTATTTAAAAATAGGCAACCGAACAAGGTACATCACCCAGTAAAAACTCATATTTTGTTGTTGTACGTATTGAAATTAGTTTATAGTTTCTATATTTATCACTGCTTATTACAGAGATTAAACAAGCAAAAAAATATAGAAAAGCACCAATGAATTATGTTAGATGGAAGATTAATTTTATAAACGGGGGTCATAAAAATGAATGAGTTTCAACAAGAACTGCACTCATTGAATTTAAATGATTATCAGTCTGGAAATGTTGTGTACTGGGATAATCAAAACCAATATCCATACTATTATGCACAAGAAGATGCTCGTCGCTGCGGCGGATGCGGACGTTGTGGCGGATGTGGTGGACGTTGCTTCGGATGCGGCGGATGCTTTGGCTGCTTTAGCTGCTGGAGCTGGTGGTTCATTTAACTTTGTAGCATAAATAAAGTTATTATATGAAAGAAGAGTGTATGTACATGTTCAAATTGTAGAGACACTTTTCTTTCATTTTGTAGAGTAAATAATTTAAAGGGCATTTTCTATTTTTGTCGAATTTAATATCTGATATAGCATTTTATTTAGAGGTGAATGATACATTGAATACATTTCAAAAATTAGTTTCATGGGTAGAAGAAATAAAAGAACAGAATCATAGTACTGCAGCAGCACTTTTTATTATGAAAGATAATGAAGTGGTGCTTGAACATTATAGTGGAAAACATTCTAATACTGAAAACAGTGCACCAATAACAGCTTCTTCACAATTTAATGTCGCTTCGGCTAGAAAGAGCTACTTAGGTCTAGCAGTCGCTTATGCCCTGTATGAAGGGAAAATAAAGAATCTCGATGATTACGCAGCTGATTATTTTAAAGACTATGATAAAGATTTACTTGGTAAAACAACATTAAGACATTTAGTAACCCATTCACACGGTTTAAATGAAAAAGTAGACGGAACCATTTATCGAGAATTTGAACCTGGAAAAGGATGGGCATATAGAGACATTAATGTACGTATGATGACGCACCTTATTAATCAGCTATATAATACAAGTTTTCCAACGCTATTAAAGAAACGTATCTTTATACCTGCAGGTTTTAAAGAAACAGGATGGCGAAAAAAGCATCATGAGAATTTGGTAAAGGTAATAGTAAATCCTCATGAAGAAGCGATATGCAGTACTGGAATATTAGATGATGGAACAGAAAAGAATCTATTCGTTTCTGCTAGAGAATTCGCCTATTGGGGAAATTTACATCTAAATGAAGGGTATTTAAACGGAAAACAAATTGTACCGAAAGAGGTCATTAAAATTGCAACAAGTCTTCAAAGCCCAAAATATGAAAACATGGACCTACCACAAAATGGATGTTTTTGGTTCGTTCAAAACACACCGGCTTTACAAAGTGAACTTGGAGAAAGAGTGCCTAAAGGCTCGTATCAAATATTAGGCATTACAGGACCCACCATTTTAGTTATTCCCGAATATAATGTTGTCGTTGCCAAAATGTATAATAAAAGATATAACTATGGGGGAGACAATTATCTGTATTATTTACGAGAATTTAGCAATTTAGTCGCTGATACATTCTCGAAATCATCTTTTACATACCAGTAAAAATATTTAAATTAGGGTATAACTACTTTTATACAGAAAAGGAGTGAGCCCTTATGAAAAAACAAACAAATAGAACTACAAAACAAAATATCAAAGACACAAGCATAGAGCAAAATGCTATATATAGCGATCCAAAAGATGCAGCAAATATGCAAACTGTTCCACAACCAAAAGATTATGAGGAAATCGAATATTAATTTTTATTTTTATAAGACTTTTTTATGAAAGAAAAATACATCTTAGGCCCTATAAAAATAAGGGCATCATTTGGTACTATATGTATATAAGCATTTGAAAATGTCTTATCTTAACACAGCTTTTTTACAATAAATCCGTATATAATCTAATCAACAAAAAGGCGCTTCTTACTGAAGTGCCTTTTTGTTGATTTTATACAATCACTCTAATTTAATTTCCAGTTTTTAAATTCGTATCTCGTCTTTTAACACGGATATACTAAATTGTGATAAATCATGTCATGATAAGAAAGGGACAGTTCGCATGAAACAAGCATCTATAAACCCATGGCTTATTGTCCTAGGCACAATCATCGTGCAAATTGGGCTGGGAACTATTTATACATGGAGTTTGTTTAATCAACCTTTAGTAAGTAAATTTGGCTGGGAACTTCATACTGTGGCGATAACTTTTTCAATTACCAGCTTTTCTTTATCGTTTTCAACTTTGTTTGCAGGTAAATTACAACAAAAAATGGGACTTCGTAAACTTATTGCAACTGCAGGAATTATTCTTGGTTTTGGATTAATTCTTAGCTCACAAGTCTCTTCATTAGCGTTACTTTATTTACTAGCTGGTGTCGTCGTAGGGTATGCAGATGGAACAGCTTATATCACATCATTATCAAATTTAATTAAATGGTTTCCAAATCGTAAAGGCTTAATTTCTGGTATTTCAGTCTCAGCATATGGAATGGGAAGCTTAATTTTTAAATACGTGAATGGAAAGCTAATTGATACAGTTGGTGTATCGGAAGCTTTTTTATATTGGGGCATAATCGTTTTGATTGTAATACTCGTAGGATCTTTCTTCTTACGTGAGGCTCCTACAAATGAAACAGTATCTGAAACTGTAAGTAGTGATTATTCACCGAAAGAAATGTTACGTACAAAACAAGCTTATTTATTATTTTTTATGTTATTTACATCGTGCATGAGCGGTCTATATTTAATCGGTATGGTAAAAGATATCGGAGTTCAACTCGTAGGACTGAGTGCAGCAACCGCAGCGAATGCCGTTGCAATGATTGCAATCTTTAATACTGCAGGCCGTATTATTCTCGGGACATTGTCGGATAAAATAGGTCGATTAAAAATTGTATCCGCAACTTTTGTCGTAATCGGTTTGTCTGTGTTCACACTCAGTTTTATGAATTTAAACTACGCTATTTATTTTACTTGTGTTGCAAGTGTTGCATTTTGTTTCGGAGGTAATATCACCATATTTCCGGCAATTGTGGGGGATTTCTTCGGTCTAAAAAATCATAGTACAAATTATGGAATCGTATATCAAGGTTTTGGCTTTGGAGCACTCGCGGGGGCATTTATCGGCGCTTTGTTAGGTGGGTTTCAGCCTACTTTTATTACAATCGGTATACTGTGTATTATATCCTTTGTTATTGCTATTTTAATTCGACCACCAAATAAAGAGAAAAAGAAAGAAAAACAAAAGCTATATCAAAAAATAGCTTAAGAAAAGAGCCCTAAATGAATACTAGGGCTCTTTTGAAAAGGAATTAAATTTTTTAATTTCCAGTTATTTTACAAACGATGTAGTTCACACCAAATAATAATAAAAATGATAGAAATAAAATAAGAGTTAGTAAACAACCTCCGATATCTCCATCAAAGTTTGCATCTGCATTTGAAAAATTCCAGTTCTTAACTTTACTGATAATATGCGCTAGAATATAGGACAACACAAAGCAAATTATAAAAGCCAAAGCAAGGTACACTGTAAATTCTCGATGCGATATTGAATCCACTATGTAAAAACCAAATCCCACAAATGTACCTAAAAGTCCTAAAATGAATAACATTTTTAAAAAAAATTTTTATATTAACCCAACATTGACTTAAGAATTGCCCATACGTTCTCCGGTTATGTCGTTTCTTTAAATAAAAACAAATAACATCCTTAATATTCCATATGATAATATTTAAAATTTATTAACAAGGGGATACAACACCTTATATAGAACTGTATATTAGAAATTTACTAAGGAGGTTCTTATGAAAAAAGTTACTGTAACATACGTACTACTTTTTGATGAGTTTCAAGAAAAAGTATTGATGGTTAAAAATACAGGCACAAATGGTTCTTATTTTACTTTACCAGGTGGTGCAGTCGAGTTTGGTGAAACGTTAGAAGAAGCAGCAATTCGTGAAGTAAAAGAAGAAACAGGATTAGATATAGAGGTAGATGGGATTTTTTCAATAAGTGAAGCATTTTTTGAGGAAAAAGGGCACCATGCTATTTTTATTAACTTTGTAGGGAAAATCACAGGTGGAGCAATACACATATCAAGGCCCGAAGAAATCGAGGAAATTAAATGGATGGAGTTACAAACCGCTGAAACATATTTACGACTTCCCGAACATGTGAAAGGTCTGTTACAACGAAAAGTAACTGTACCATATATTTTTAATGGGACAATCATTCACAAATAATACAACTAATATTTTAAGGTGAAACAAATATAAGGGGAAAGATACTTGATAACTAAGAATATCCCATGAAAAGAAATTAGAATAATTGATTCAATACATGGATGAAAAAGGTTTATTAAAAAACAAATCGTTACCATTTAAATTATTATGCACAGAAATAATAAGGGCTTAGGAGAAATAACTATGCGAATATATAACGAAATACTTTCAAACGAAAAACTTGAGGAACTTATACTGAATGAAAGTGGAGAAATACTAGAAAATTTGAATAACAAAGAAATGTTTATTAGTAGTTTCATTGATAATTTTAAAAAAGAATACGGAAATTCGGAATGTAATTACGTCGAGCTATTTGACATTGACAGTCCAGACTATATTAAACTTGAATTAATAGATAACAAAATGTTTGTTACTGCTTCTTTGTTTGCAGGACTATCTATATGGTTGGATAAAAAAGCGTTAGGAAAAGTAACAGCTACTATAGAGGGCGTTTATTCGTTCATAATGCTTGATAAAGACGGCAACATTATTACCTTAGATGAAACGTTACATTTACATAAGAGTTCTTTTGCTATTACAAATCTATACGATTATATAAGTAATAGATGCTTTACATTATTAGATAATAACGAATATCAAAATCTAAAGTCATAGAAAAATTTTCTCATTCCGAAAATAATAAAGATGTGTTTGTACTCGCATTGTATGTTGGTACTGAGGGAGGCTATTGCGGTATATCAATAAATACAGAACATGCATACCGAAAGATAGTTGATAAATGGTATTCTGATGAATCAGAAGAAGAGCTTAATAGCTTAAATGGTGTTCGGTACCATGATTCATCATTTCCGTTTACCTTTTTCAATGAATTAATCACTCCACAATTAGAAGAAATCACAAACGCATACTATTGTATAAATACGGAGCATCCAATACTTGATGTCGAAAGAAAGATAGCATTTCATAAATCGTTTTTTGAAGAGCAGCTAGTTTTAATAGGAATCAATGTAATGAATAGACTTAAAAATACATTTTCGTTGTTGGATACAACAGAAGATTTCTTTGCCTATGTAACTCTACATGATGTTGGTGCTGAAGTTTACGAATTGTTAATTAAAAAAACGGTTCCTTACTCATTGTTCAACAAGCTATTTACAGAAAATAAATAGGACTAACATAAAAATAAAAAAGTCCTTCGAATGGTAATTATTTAAAGAAGGCGATTAAATTAATAGATCATCAATTATTTCCATGATACTTAGTGATTATTATTATGGGGTAGGGGAGATGATACCTTGCTTTCTATCTAAAATACTCAATGAGCCGCATGTATTAGGACATCGGTATATCATTATAAATCATACATTAGTAGAATATGAATGCAAAGATTTTAACAGGTTAGACAACCCGAGTATAACTATATAACACACGTCACTTTAATTCGAAAGAGAATTAATAATCACCATAATGAAATTTAAATAACTTTATAAGCCTTACTAAATACGAAGTGTAATAAAACTTTTTATGTCAAAATCAAACGTCTTTAAGATACTGGATAAAGATGTATTTATATAGCAAGGGAGGTTTAAATATGTACAAGATTGTATTTTTCGATGTCGATGGCACCCTATTAAGTGAATTGAATAGAAGTATACCGTTAAGCACAAAAGAAACAATTGAGAAATTAGTCGAGAGAGGAATAAAAGTTGTAGTTACAACAGGAAGACCGTACAATTTGTGCCAAGAGTTTAAGACTATGGGCATTGATACATTTATTTCTGCTAATGGTGCACTTATAACATGTAACGAGAAAGTTATACATAAATCAGTACTATCAACAGAAACAGTTCAAGATGTCTCAGCTTTTGCTGAGTTGAACGGACACGGTGTTTCTTATTTTACCAAGCTATTTACGATGAACGGCATGGGTTCCGACGATGAGCGGGTTATGAGAGCATTAAAAGAAACTTTAAACCATACACAATATCCCGAAAAAATGAAATCTCTATCAGAGGAAATTTACTGTATATGTTTGTATGTGGACGACAATGAAGCACAAAAATTTCTAGATAGATTTTCAAAACTTAGATTCGAGCGTTTTCATGGCTACGTAATGAATGTACTTGAAGAAACAGAAGTATCCAAATCAGCTGCGATTAAAAAAGTATTAGAGCATCTCAACTTTTGCAAATCCGAAGCCATTGCTTTCGGTGACGGCGAAAATGATATCGACATGTTGGAGTATGTAGGTTTTGGAATTGCCATGGAAAATGGCGGAGATACATTAAAACAAAAAGCAGACTTTGTTACTAAAAAAGCAAGCGAAGGAGGAATATCTTACGCATTAAAGAAATTTGGTGTCATTTAAACTAGAGTAACATTACAAATTTGTAATGTTTATGTCACTTTCTCCAATAGCACTTAAAAACATCCAACTCATATACTTAAGATAGATTTACAAAAAAGGAGTGTAGGAAAATGCACGAAATAATTGGGGAAGTCGTAGTTGGTCTATGTGAATTCGTTTTTGAGATTTTCGGTTATGGGAATACAGGTAGAGAGAAAAAAGAATAATTCCAATTGATTTGTATGATATATAAGATTCTTAGACACCTATAAAAGGTGTTTTTTCTTATTTACCTTCAGAAGAAGACATATAATCTAATAATTTCATAAAGGGAGAAGACGTTCGTAAAAAACATCAGTATTAGTATGAAACATCATGGTGTTAAAGATGTATAAAAAAACGCACCATCTTATCTCAATAGCGCGTTTAGCTGTGTATTTATTTATACTGAGCAGGTGAAATGTGTTCCAACCATAGAATACCATCATAATGTTGGTTCGGAATCATATATTCAGGAATAAGCCCCCAATATTGTCCTATAGTCTGTGAGTACATCCAAGACGTTTCGGGAATTTTCTTCACATCTTTTAAGTTTACAAAGACTTGTGGATGTTGAGCAGCTTTCAAGATTTCTTCGATGCTATTGGGTTCATGTTTTTTATTCACATTTACAATAGAGTCTTGACTGTCATCGTAACTACTTCCGCTATATGCATACAAACCAACAGAATACATTTGATTTTTCAAGTATTTTGGCAAAAAGTCAATCATATTAGGGTGTTTTTTGGACAGACCCATAGCATACTGGAAACTCAAAAGCATATTATAATTCTGTTTTCTTATATGATAATTATGACCCCACACAATTATTTTTTTGTTTTTATATTGCATGTCACTTAACCATGCTAAATTTTGTCCCATTTCTTTATCCCGAGAGTAAAAAGTGGACTCATTCAATGCTTGTTCATTTTCGTTATATGTTTTTTGTTTTCTTTGTATTTCTTCTTTTACTTCATTTGGAATATGCGTTTTCAGCGTATCAATTCGAGTACTAATCGATTTTTCTAGAAGATTTACATTATAAGATGCTTTAGGTTTTATTTGTTGTAATTCATTCTTATGTTGTTGGATAAATTCTTTTACTCTTTCATATTTACTTAAAAGAGGTTTCTGCATTGTTTGAAACTCTTCATAAGAAGAGACAGAACGATATTTCACAATTTCTTTTTCTGCTTCTACGAGTAGTTTCCCTATTTCAGGATTCAATTTACTAATCCATTCATTTGCAAAAGTTGCAAATGTAGCAGCTGAAGCATTCCACGGGATATTTATATCGAATCCCGTTAAAATAAGGGGTGTTCCTTTTTCTTTTTGCTCTTTTATGTATTGAAATAATTCTTCTACATCTTCTGTATGCCATACTCCATAAATAGCTTTTTTCATAGCTTGCTCAGCTGTTAAATCATCTATGTTTTGATATACAGCATTCGCTTCCGCAAAGCCTGATTCAAACACAAGTACATCATAACCCATTTCCTCATGCAAATATTTAATCATCCGAACCTTTGATTGATTCATTTCTGTGGAACCATGAGTAGATTCACCTAATAAGACAATACGTTTGTCCTGCAAGGTTTGTTTTAAAAATGATAAATCCTCATTAGAGCTAGCAGTTGGTTCCTGTAATTTAACTGCATGTTCACTAACCCATTTCTGCCATTTTTGTTGATCTGTAGGCAGTTCTTCAGCAGATGCTACTGTCGAAAACGTTGTTAGTGCAAATAAAGTAGTTACTAATCCTTTTTTCCATTTCGAAAACACACATATCCCTCCTGATTTTATAAACTTTATCACCTAAATCTAATCATTTATGATTCATTTAAACAAAATAGGAACATTTAGGTTTATATATTCATATTGAAGGATGTAGTTTATACAAATCAAGAAGAAAAGGTTGATAATTCTATTAAATTTAAAAATTCTATAAATTAAAGGGTGTAAAAAGAACCGACGGAAGATAACTCGAGGAAACATGCTACATAGCTACCACAAAAATTGAACAAACGTACAGTACAGGAAGAGCAAATAACAGCAGAAAGAAGGGAAGATACGAAGATCTACAGTGAATAAAAATGTTATCTTAAATTTCGATAGATAAAATAGACAGAACGTTAGTTCCTTTATATGATATAGAATAAGATGCACACTTAATTTATATCAAGTGAAGGGAGCTAATCAAAATGGTTGATCGGAGCAAAAAGAATTCTAAATGCGCACTGGAAAAGGACGAAATGATTAAACTGTATTTAGAAGGGGAAAGTACGTCTAATATCGCAAAATTAGCTAACGTCACAGCTAGATATGTTCGGATGGTTTTAACAGATAACAACGTTAAAAAACGAACACAAGGTAGTTGGAAACGCAAATATAGTTTGAATGAAGATTACTTTAAACATTGGTCTAACAATATGGCGTATATTTTAGGATTCTTCATTGCCGATGGTGTCATTATAAAGGATAATCAATCTGTAAGTATTTCTCAAAAAGAATCCAGCATCTTAGAAGGTATAAAAGTAGAACTCAATTCAGACCAGCCGTTATACCAAAACAAGAATACCGGCGTTTATATGTTGAATCTAAATAGCAAAATAATGAAAAACGATCTAATGAACATACATAGAATTATGCCTTGCAAATCATATGAAAAAATAGTTTTTGTGCACATACTAAAACAAACTCGATCACCAGTACGAATGCTAAACAACTAGTCGTGCATACGTATGCGAAACTAACAGTGACTAAAATGAAAATCCACACTGCGAAAGGAAAGGGTATAAAAAATACTTTTAGTAAGTTTATTACTTTTTCTAGTTAACATAATATAAATTATAGGTAGTTATGAAAATAAAAGGCGTTTCATCTCAAAACCTAAGTAAACTATACTTTTTGAGATGAAACAGGAATTTTTCAAAGAAACTCACTATATATGCTTTTGCTTAATTGTATTAGTCTTTATATAGATTTAAGATCAAATTTGTCACAGCAAATTTATTCTAAAACTTTCTCTGATTAATTATTGATACTGTAACGACTATAACTTAATAAAACGAGCGATTAAATTATTTGTTATTAGCAGTTATTTTGATTCATAAATTCATCGTTAATTTTTTCGTTCTTTATAATACTTAAACATCTTGTTTATTGAATATATATAATTCCGGTGTTTATTCACTTAACCCTTTTGTATACGCTCTGTATTTCCGATATCCATCTAGTTAACATAACATATTTTGGATTACTAAAAAAATCTCCTCTCATTTCAAAAAGGAATCTCTAATAAATGCAATTCACATTTCTTTCGGTGTGACTTTCATCAAAACCCACGCATGCAATATATAATTTCTTAAAATATTTCTTTTCAAGCAAAAACAAAGCCACTCTCTAAATATCTATATAGAAAGTGGCTTCAAATTCCCTTAGCAGCAGTCCCAATTATAAAGTACATTAGTAAAATCTAAATTGATCAAGTCTTCTTTGTTTATAAAGAAATTCGCAACGCCGTAATCTCCCCACATAATACCTAGAGAATCATCTGTATCAATTTGTAGCAGTAAAATATTGTGCTTTTGATATGATTCGTCCCATTCCCTTGGATCGCTTTGTGTAAAGAACGGATATCCACCAATTTTGTGTCCTAGACTCTCAAAAGACTCCTCATACAATTCACCAAACTCTATTTCTTCTTCTTTATCAACGATATCTTCTAAATCAACTGTATCTTTAAAAAATGATTCAAAACGATAATCTCCTATTGTTACAGGTTGATAAGCTTGTTCGAATGATAACTTAGCTGCTTCGGGTATAACAAAATGCTCTAAATCAAGATTATTTAAATAACTAAAATCCGTTACAAGCTGTGCTTCGTCATAATTTACTTCAGAATGATAAATAATCCGAAAGTCTTTTTGTGTTGTTGGATGATCAAAATCAGCACCAACAAGATCATCTTCTCCATTTACAAAAAACTGTAGCAAACCCTTTGTTGGCATAGGTTCGATATGAGGAAGTTCTTCAAAATTTAATTGTGCAAGTAGTACCATCGGCTTTCCGTTTGAATCTTTAGGGTGCTCATGGTTAATTGGTAAATATGGATAACCACCAAATTTGCTTTGAAATAATGTTGTTTCCCCTATCTTACCAGTAATTTTAATATAAGGTTTTACACTTTTTTCTAAAATATCCCTATACTGTTCTAATTGCTTTGGTATTTGTAATTGATATGTATTTGTCATTCTCCATTTCTCCCTTACATGATATATAAAATAAGCCTATCTCGATTATATAACGAGTGGTAGGTTTATGGAAAAACACTAAAATTCTGTTTTCACCCTCATTTTTTGTGCACTTGCAGGATAAATTAAGTGATATTCTAAACCCTTTTTATTAATTGTCCGAACTATTTTTGCTGCTTCTTCAGAATCCTCAATGAGTTCATTTTATTGTTGTAAATAAGCTCAGTTAATCGATCTACAATACAAGAAGGGATTTCAAGTTTATAAATGTTGTATTATTTATGAACAAAAAACACACAAACAAGTTTAGTCCGTGTGTTGGGTCTTTTCATAAGTCAGATAATAAAGTAATAATTTACGTGCTCTTTCATAATACATATAGTCTCTATAAAATATGTAGTAATCTTCAATATGTTTTTCTAAAAAGCGAAATTGTTTAAAGCAATCAAAAAATGATACGCGAAGTAATTTTATTTGCTTAAATGGAATTTTTTCTATCCTTCCATTTAACACATAACTTAATGTTCCTGAGATATTCATCCAATATAAATCCAAATCAGCATTTATACAATCATCCTCAGAAAACATCTTCTTAAAATCTCGATACATGTTACGCGTATCACGATGTGGGAATGGTTTATATAAATGACTATATAGTTTCATTAACTCTTCAAAAATCACCTTTTTTCCTAGTATCAATGGCCCCCCTCAATTTTCTTAGTTATTTATCCATCGTAATAAGTTATCGTACTGTTCTTTTGCATCGTTATACCCTAAGTTATATAAGTTAACGAGTCTTTCTTTATTCCTTTCAATCCCGCTAACAGGAAGCTGCGCACTTGGTTGAATCACAAAAAAATTATCTTTTTGTAATTCCGAAGACATATACATAATTGTTTCATTATAAAAACGATAATGTTCTACTAAAAGCTCAGAGACTTTCGGATATCGTCTATATAAATATTTTGCTATAGACGAAAATTTATTACGATTTTTCTCATATCCTTTTGGCTTCGTCATAATAACAACATTTTTTTGAAATCCATCTTTTTGCGCTTTTCGAACAGGGATTGGATCAATAATCCCTCCGTCTAAAAGCTTTTTACCATCATAGTCCACAGCAGGAGCGATAAATGGTACAGAACTTGATGCACGAATAATTTTCAATATATCATTCCCGTGCTCTTGCTTATTATAATAGACAGCCTCTCCTGCCTCGCAATCTGTTGTGCCGATTACAAACTGCTCATTTGTATTTAAAAAGGTTTGAAAATCAAATGGTACAATTTGATTAGGCACCTCATCGAAAAGAAAATCCATACCAAACAATTCTCGTTTTCGAATTAAATTTCGATAAGATATATACCGATGATCAGACACTAACTCTGTATTTACTTTTTTATTTCTCCCTTTTTGACGGGATAAATAGGTTGCTCCCATACATGCTCCCGCGGATACTCCAACTACATATGGAAAAAATATATCATTTTCCATGAAGTATTCAAGCACGCCTGCTGTATATAATCCTTTCATGCCTCCACCTTCTAATACTAAACCAATATTTTTCATGTATACTCCCTCTGCATTTGTTTCTTAAACTTATAAATACTTATATTTTAGCACAAGATATTATGATGAAGTATCAATAAATTCATTGCATTCTCTTTCAAAAGCTCTTGCTGCATTGTAAGAATCTCTTAGTCTATAACGTGATACAATAAAAGAAACTCATTCCACAGATTACAAAGGAGGAATTTTATATGGGTTTATTTAGTGGTATTTTAGGAAATGCATCTGATACGAGTACAGAAAATGTTGAGCGTGACTTACAAAAAATTATGCTTGATGATGAACAAGTTGAGTATGCATATAAATTGATTCGAGATTTAATTGTATTTACAAATCGACGAATGATTTTAGTAGATAAACAAGGAGTAACTGGTAAGAAAACAGAATATCATTCTATTCCTTATAAAAGCATTACACAATTTAGCATCGAAACAGCAGGACATTTTGATTTAGATGCAGAACTGAAAATTTGGATATCTAGTATGCACGATCCAATCACAAAAGAATTAAAAGGTGATGACAGTATTTTAAACGTCCAAAAAGCTTTAGTAAAATATACAACAAAATAGCCTTTTTGCATTTTTATGCAAAAACAAAAGTTATAACCCCGTATTTTTTGGAACAACATACATTATTTTGTTTTAAAAATACAAAATAACAGGGATAGATGACACAGATTTATTCTGTTTTATCTATCCCTTTAAAAATTATGATACTACTTTTTTATAATAAACAAGTGTTGTATGATCATTCAACTTCTTTTTTACTCCCGTCTGAATGTAACCCATTTTCTCGTATAGATAACAATTACGTTCTTCTTCTAAAATTGTAGCTAATTCCCAACTAGCTGCTTTTGGAAACATCTTTTCTACTAAAACGAATACTTTCTGGGCTACCCCTTTTCCTTGATAATTAGGTAGAATAAACATAGGACTAATCCAGAACTGGGTCGTCGTATGTTTCCAAAATGCACAAATAGCCCCAGCAAGAGTATTATTAACTACTATTTTATAAAATCCTCCATTAGGATTGTTTATTCTCGTAATTACTTTATCAATCGTTTCATTAGCAGGATTCGTTTTATAGTCTTTGTATTTTTCTAATAACGGTTTAAACGCTTGTATTTGAATAGCAAAAATAGATTCTGCATCAAAATTTACTGCCCTTTCTAATGTTACTTCCATAGCACTTACCAACTTAACCGTTCTCGTAAAGAAGTAATATGTGCCGTATGATGACGACCGTGCCATGCATATAATCCAATTGCTACTTCTAGTTTTGTTTCACCTGATTCTGGATGATTAAAAGTTTTTTCAAGATCTGCCTGTTCTAAAGAATTTAATAAATTTACCCATCTTTTATGTAATGAATCTAATAATACAAGAGAAACATCTACAGGTAATTTTGAGTCAGGGAGTTCTGCCCACTTTTCTTCCCTATACGGCTTAATTGTCGGGTTATTTTCTGTAAGAGCTAATTTAAAACGGATGTAACTATTCATATGACTATCAACAATATGATGAACAACTTGCCGTACTGTCCATCCACCCTTTCGATATGGCGTATCTAATTGATCCTTATCTAGATCTCTAATTGCTTTTGTTAATTCTTTAGGAAGATTGGCAATTTCTTGAATCCATTTCTCTACCGTTTCTTCTGTAATATTTCCTTCATGAGTAAACTGTCCAATTGGATAACGTAAGTCCTTCATTGCATTGTTCCCCTTTTGTTTTTAAATTTCTTTTATAGCATTTTAGTTTGTTTCCAAACGTAATGAATGAAATCATTTAACTCTGTAGCTTTTTTATCAATTGCAGTACGTGAAAAGCCGCTTTTTTCTAATACGATTTGTGAAGCAATGTTGGTATTTGTTGTCTTTGCATGAATTTCAGTAATTTGCTCGTTTACTGCTTGATTTTGGAGTAATTGAACGGACTTAGTTGCAATTCCATTTCCGATAAAATCCTTTCCTACACGATAACCAAGATATCCTAATTGTCTATCTTTCTCTATGTCTACTAAGTTTATTCGACCTACAATTGCTTTCTTCTTATTTCGTATGAGATGAAAATAGGAAATGCCTTCTTTTTGTTCCTTTAACAATTCATCATGTTTATATTGAAACGTTTCATAAACATAGTAATCATCCCCACGACTCGGTACCATCTTTTCAAAAAAAGTTCTGTTATAACACTCAAAAACAAATAATTCTTCTGCATCTTGTTTCTTTAATTTTTCTATGTATATTTCCATTTATGAATCATTCCTTTTTAATCGATTAACTATTATTAATTCGCCATTTAATAGTTAATTTCCTACTGCTTGTAGTAAGGTTAACTCCCTCTATTTCTGTCGAGCTGTAAGAATGGCAAACCATACCTTAGGATGAAAAAGATGTAGAGGACTACGAATAAGGTTCATTACCCTAACCAGACGAATATAAATATCTGTATTACTCGCAGAAAGCCGATATACTTTTTTCGTATACCATTGTTGAAATGGTTGGATAAAAGACTTCTCTCCTTTTATTTTAGGGTGACGGAATGCTTCTGTAGTAACCATTTCCCATGGCGTTGCAATCACCTTAGAAATACGTTTGTAAAATTCTCGAGTAAAACCATTCTGCAGCGATGTTCTTTTCTTTAAACTCATTTGTAGCGCGACAGCTTCCATGGCAGCAACAGAAATTCCTTGTCCAAAAACTGGATCAAAGCGACAATGAGCATCTCCAATTACTAAAAACCCTTCTGGCATATTTTTCACTAAATCGAATCGGCGACGAACTTGATAAGGAATCTTTTGTATTTTTATATCTGTAATTGGTTCAGCTTGTTCAAGAAAATGCATAACATCTGGTGCAGGTAACTTCTGAGCAAATGCAAGGAACTCTTCATCTGTTTTTGGTGCATTCTCATTGGCATATCCGCTAAAAGTTACGAAATAACGATTGTCTTCAATAGTTTGAATAAAGGCGCCATAAGGATTTTCAGGAAAGCTAGGAGAAATAAGTAAATTGCACCAATCAGGATTTTTATGTTGTTTTAAACGGAATACCCTAGTTGCGTAAAATAATTGAATCCATACTTTTTCTTCTTTTACCTTTATGCCATATGTTTCTAACCACTCTATATTTTTCGAACCAAATCCGCTTGCATCTACAACGAGATCTGCATGGAGATTTTCTTTATTTCCTGTCTTCATACACTGCACTTTTACTCCAGAGATTTTGTGATGTTGCTGATCTATTATCAATTGTTCAACCATTGTTTCATATTTTGTTGTAATATTATTTACTTCACTCATTCTTTTTTGTATATGCCACTCAAGCATAGGACGACTTTGTTGAACCGCATTCAACTCTCCAATAAATGGTTGTTTCCACAAACCAAAATGATGCCATTTCAAATCTCCAGTAAAATTATTTATGATACCACCATCTTCTTTTAATTGGGTCATAATCGCAGGGAATAATTTCTCAATAGCCTCTTCACCACCCTTTAATAACACATGAGGATGATGGGTTTGAGGTACTCTTTTTCGTGGGCTTTTTTCATTCCACTCTGTGCCCACTTCTAAAATCATTACCTCTTGAAAAAAATCAGACAAAGCTTTTGCTGCTAATTTCCCAGCTATACTTCCACCAATAACGATTGCTTTTCCTAACATTTTCTACCTCCCGAAAGATATTTCCGCTTCTTTTATGATGCTAAAATATAATTTTCCATTTCCCACTTTATTCTCCTAGCATATTAATAGAATCACAAAATAAAAAATCCTGCTATAAATTTACACGACAGGATTTTTTTATCAACATTTATTCATCTTTTCCTTTCATTACAAGTACTAAGTGAGTAAGTTAGGTTAATCTAATCATCTTCACCAGCAAGAGCTAGTTTAATATATGCTTACTGCTTAACTGTATATCTCCAAGGGCTCTCTTTAAAATATGCCAGTGAACTGTAAAGTTAATATTAATATGCCAAGAGCCCAAACATAATAAGCGAACACTTTAAGAGAATGCTGTTTTAAATATTGAATCATCCAAGATACTGCGATATATCCGAAAAATGCCGCGGATAAAGTACCAACAATTAACGATGTACTTGAAATTGTTTCTGCTTTACCTTGAAAAACGTCCACAGACTGTAAGATGATTGCTCCAACAATTGCAGGTGTTGACAATAAGAATGAAAAATACGCTGCGGTTTCACGGTCTAGTTTCCTCCAAAGTGCAGCGACAATTGTCATACCAGAACGAGAGATTGCTGGAAAAATAGCAAATGCTTGAAAGGAGCCAATGATAAAAGCATCTTTATATGTAATGTCATTCATTTTCTTACGTCCATTTTTTTGTTTCTCTGCCATATACAAAAACAAACCTGTCACTAAAAACTCCCATCCGATAGTTATGCCCGTTTTTGAAATCTCTTCAAAGAAATCTTTAAATAGTAGACCGATAATAACGGCCGGGATTGTTCCTACAATGAGTAAAAATGTAAGTTTTGAAAATGGGTTTTTAACCAAATAGATAAACTCTTTTTTATAATAAATAAATACCGCTAGCAGGGTACCAATATGCAGCATCGTGTCTAAAAAAAGCCCAGATTCATCTAAATGAAACAAATGTCTTCCTAAATACAAGTGACCGGTACTGCTTATAGGTAAAAATTCCGTTAACCCCTGAATAATTCCTAATATAAAAGCTTCCAACCAGTTCATGATTGTCTCCTTTCTTGTTTGCTTGTACCAGTATATGTTTATTTTTACCTGTTATGAAAGAAAGGGAAACGAATTCAAGATGTAAGGACTTTTCCAGACAACAAAAAAGAGGGAAAATCCCCCTCTTAGTATAAACTTTATTTAATTTGTTCTTTATGTTCATGATTAACAAGAACATACCATTTACCTGTGTCAAACTTCTCTTTATTAATCACATAAACTCTATTATCTTTCTTTATTTCCCCAGGTTTTAATTCTGTATTAAGATTAGGAGTTACACCTTTTTCAACTGCATAACTACTAGCTGCCCATACATTCATTTCGTAAGCATTATCATTTTCATCCACTAAATCAACTGATGGCAAAACTGCTAATTTCATCGATTCGTTTGTTATATTTTTCCCTTCAACTTCTATAACAATAAAGACATTTCCATTATCAGCTTCTTGAATCCCTATGCTTTCTTTACCCACCTTATCTCTTTCTACAACCCTTTTCACAGTTACATCAAATTTTGACGTATTAAAAGTTTTGTTTAATGGATATTCTTTTTCTTTTATTGTTGTCTTTGCCTTTGTTTGTTCCTTATTTTTCGAATCTGTATTCTCTTTTGTTTTCATATTCTTTTCTTCTTGCTTAGAAATTGTTTCTTTCGATTCAGAAGAAGTTTTATCTGATGTACTTTCACAGCCAGATAAGTTAAATACTAAAGCTCCACCCAAAATACATGTAGTAAATTTTTTTAACATACTTTTTATCCCCCAATAAACACAATATATAAATTTCCTACTTATCATAGCAAAAAACAATCTTTTGCATTGTTATATTTTGTCGAATAATCAAAGGGGACTCAATGTTTTTTTGTTAAATAAAAAAAACATGACCTTACTATATTACTAAGATCATGTTTTACATTGCTTTT
>Ga0209025_1002547_pt1 | contig 19013 bp, 14 predicted proteins | sample AraplaMF_Col_mLB_FD_184256 | JGI IMG/M metagenome (GOLD analysis project Ga0209025, IMG submission 184256) | Arabidopsis root microbial communities from the University of North Carolina, USA - plate scrape MF_Col_mLB (SPAdes) (version 2) | ecosystem: Host-associated > Plants > Roots > Endosphere... | reverse complement strand
TTAGAATCTATTATAATACAAAAGAAAAAAATCCCCACGCTAGTGAGGATTTTATCATTAATGAACAAAAGTATTGATCCCGCAGTGAAGAAGTACTTTAAGGGGAAACAATTTTTTCGATTTCTGATAAAGCATCGTTCTCTTGTACATTGTTTCTATAAAAATCATAAACAGGTGCTAGTTTTTCTTTAAAACGTTGGCGTTCCTTATTGCTCATTGTATAGATCTCAAAGTTATCCTGCTGCTTAAGTTTTTGCAAATCATCTTCGTTCATTTCTATAGCTTGTTCAAATTGCCAGTCTGTTGTTTCTTTCATAGCCTCCATAATCTGCTTTTGTATTTCTGAAGGTAGATATTTCCAAAACTTGTCGTTAATTAAAACTGCATATCCTAAAATGCCATGCTTAGATAATGTCATATGTTTCTGCACTTTATAGAAACCTTTAGAATAAATATTGGATGCTGTATTTTCCTGAGCATCAATGGTATTCGATTCTAAATCAGTAAAAACCTCGCTAAAGGAAGTCGGGATTGGTGTAGCCCCAACAGCCTCGAATTGCTTTTCAAGGGTTTCACTTGGCATTGTACGGATACGTAAGCCTTTTAAATCTTCAAATGTATGAATAGGTTGATCGACAGAGGTTAAATGTTTAAAGCCATTATGCCAAAAGCCCAGTCCTTTTATATGAAAAGGTTTAAGCTCACTTAACAATTGTTCACCAATCGAACCTGTAAGTACTTCATGCACTTCATCATCTGTATTAAAAAGGTAAGGTAAATCAAGGACCTGCCAATTTGGTATATAGGATGTCATCTTTGAGAAAGTAGGGATAATCATTTCTACTTCTCCATTTTGCAAAGCCTGAAACTCGTTTTTATCATTAAACAAGGAGGAGTTTGGGTAGACGTGTACCTTCACCTTACCATTCGTTTTTTCCTCAACAAGCTCGGCGAATTTACTTGCCGCTTGTCCTTTTGGTGTATTCTCAGCTACAACATGACTTAAATGAATCGTAATTTGTGTATCTAAGCCAAGTTGCTCATCGTCATAGGGGAGAGGCTTAGCAAATAGTAAGCCTTGTTGAATACCAACTGCTAATGTTAACAATAAAACACTTACTATTGTTCCGATAATAAATTTTTTCATCAATTACACCCAATTTATTCGTATTTTCTGATGTTTTTGTTATTCTAACATATGGAGTAAGGTAAAATATAGTAGGAGGGAGGCGTACATCTTGAAATTTCAAAAATTATCGATGAAGAGAAAAATTATGTCTCTGACTTTTTTTATTCTCATGCTCTCCTTTAGTATAGGTGGTACATTTTTGCTAGGGTTTGTCATGAATGAACAAAAAGATAAGCTTGGAAACCAAGCTTTACTTGTAGCTAAAACAGTATCACAGCTTCCTGAACTAAAAACTTACATTGCAAACAATAATTTTAACGAGGCTACGAAACACATTAATCCTGTAGTGGAGGAAATACGTGATATAAATGGGGCGCAGTATATTGTTGTACTTGATATGCAAAGGCGCAAGTACTCACATCCAAATACAGAGGAAATCGGACAATTCTCGCAGTCAGGTGATCTAAATGCAGCGTTTTCTGAGCATTATTATACATCCATCGCACATGGTGAACATGGAGATATGGTAAGAGCTTTCGTCCCGATTATGAGTAAAGAAGGTAGACAAATAGGAGTTGTAGTAGTAGGCTATAGTGTTTTAACTGTAGCAGAGTTACTACAATCTATACAAACAGAATTAATGATTACTATTTTATTATCTCTTTTCTTTAGTGCATGGGGGGCTCATACATTAGGGCTTCATATGAAAAAGCAAATGTTTGGGCTAGAGCCCCATGAAATTGCTAAAATGTATGTAGAACGAACTGAAACCTTTAACGCGATGCATGAAGGGATTATTGCCATTGATAATGACTTGACAATCACAATATTTAATGAAAAAGCATGTGACATATTAGGTGTTCACGAGCAACCCTCAACATTAATAGGGAAGAAAATTTTTACTGTTTTACCGGATACGCGATTACCGGAAATTTTGGAGCTAGATCACCCCATTTTTAATCGTGAGCTCTATATTAATGATCACAGTATTATGAGTAATCGTATTCCTATACAAGTTAATGGAAAAACGGTTGGAGCTGTGGCCATGTTTAAGGATCGTACAGAAGTGAAAAAGCTTGCAGAGGAATTAACAGGTGTTAAGGCATTTGTACAAGCATTACGCGTACAAACCCATGAACATAAAAATAAATTGCACACAATTGCTGGTCTTTTACAGCTTGGACATCATGACCAAGCACTTTCTTACTTAACGCAAGTAAAAGAAGAACATGATGAAATTACAAATTTTCTAAATGAACGAATTAAAAATGAAAATATTTCCGGGCTATTGCTTAGTAAAATCTCCTATGCAAAAGAACAGGGAATTCTACTGGAAATTGACAGGGAAAGCCGTTTGACAACCTTTCCGAACAATTTAGATCATCATGATTTCGTTATTTTATTCGGTAACTTAATAGAAAATGCTTTTGATGCATTAAGAGATGTACAAATGGAAGAGAAAATTATCCATGTTTCTGTTGACGAGGATGAGGATGTACTAGCAATTTTAGTAACGGATAATGGTATAGGCATGACGAATGAAGTAAAGGCTCATATTTTTGATAATGGATATTCAACAAAAGAGAAAAAAGGACGTGGCATTGGACTTTTTTTAATAAAAGAAATTGTACAAAAAGGAAAGGGAGAAATCGAAGTCATAAGTGAACCGAATAAAGGAACAAGCTTTTTAATAACTTTTTACTATACTTAATAGGCTCATCATCTGATGATATATTTGTTTTTTGATTGGAGTATGACTGAACGACTCCTTATGATTCATTTGACATCCTTAAGAAAGCGGCTTGGTTGTAATGAAGATCAATCCTATGAGTATTGTAATATGAATAGAAGCGAAATATTCTATGGGAACAGCGTGGCGCTCTCTTAGATAGCTTCCTTAAGTAAATATTTGCACATATAGAGATAGAACAGAGTGTATGGAGGACTAACAGTGACACAAACAAAGGTTTTATTAATAGAGGACGATCCAATGGTGCGAGAGGTTAATCGCCAATTTATTGAAAAGATAGCTGGATTTGAAGTAATTGGGCAAGCCTCAAATGGAGTTGAAGGGATTGCTCAAATTCAAAAACTTAAACCAGAATTAGTATTTATGGATATTTTCATGCCAGAGCAGGATGGAGTGACAAGCTTACGAAAAATTCGTGAACTCAAGTTACCTGTAGATGTAATTACGGTAACCGCTGCAAATGATATGGAAACCGTAAAACAAGTCCTGCATCTGGGCGTCTTTGATTATATTATGAAACCTTTTTCATTTGAACGAGTGCAAGGAACGCTTGAAAATTATTTGCGCTTCAAAAAGCAAATGCAAACGGAGCGTGAATTAACACAAGGAGAACTTGATCAGTTATTCCATTATCATGATGGACATAATGAGGTTCAGCAATCCAATGTCATACGGTTAGAAAAAAGTTTGCCTAAAGGTTTTAATCGTGCAACACTTGAGAAAGTTGTGCACTATTTACAATCTGTAGAAGGAGCATCGGCAGAAGAAGTAGCCAGTGGTGTAGGTATTGCGCGCGTAACAGCAAGAAGATACTTAGATTATTTAGAGAAGCAAGAGGAAATTACGATGGATGTACATTATGGTGGCATTGGTCGCCCGGTTAATTATTATTTCAGTAAATAAAAGGAAATCCTGATCGTCAAAATAGACAATCAGGATTTTTTACTACTTTAGATATTTAAGTTGTGGATAACCAAATTCATAGACATCGTCTAGGCTAAAGCGCTACATCCTCGAGGTCGCTTCGATCCCTCGGGCAAAAGTGGTGGAGCGTTTACTTTTGCTTCGGGCTCTCCAACGCTTGTCGGATGTAAACGAGCGCTTTAGCGCATTTGTTCTTAGTAAGGCATAATTTTGTCTACAGGCTTTGGCGTTTTAATTTTAGGTAAAATTTTATCTAATGTAACTGTACGCTTAATGTTATGTGTTGATTCGTCATTTTCATCGAATTGCTCAAGGAATGAGATAACCTCTTTGACAATTGGTGTTGGCGTAGAAGCACCTGCTGTAACAGCGACGGAATTAATTCCTTTTAACCATTCGATTTTTAGCTCAGAAACGTCTGCAATTCGATAAGATGGTGTCCCTGCAATTTCAACGGACACCTGCGTTAAACGATTCGAGTTATTGGATTTTGGATCACCAACAACAATAAGTAAATCTGTTTCCCCAGCTTGCTGAGCAACTGCCTCTTGACGTACCTGGGTTGCCAAACAAATCTCCTTATGCACTTCAATTTGTGGGAATTTCTCTTTTAAACTATCCATTAAATGAGCGACATCCCATTGACTCATCGTCGTTTGATTTGTTACTAGTAATTTATCATTCGTTAAATTTAATGCATCAATATCAGAGGATGATTGCACTAAATGCACATGATCAGGTGCAACCCCAATTGCTCCCTCCGGCTCGGGGTGGCCTTTTTTACCGATATATATAATATCATAGCCATTTGCTGATTTTTCACGAATTAAATCGTGAGTAACTGTTACGTCAGGACATGTAGCATCAATGGATACTAAGCCTTTTCGCTTCGCAATTTCACGAATTTCAGGTGAAACACCATGTGCTGTGAATATAACAGTGCCAGTTTCAACTTGTTCAATAATTTCTAAACGATTCTCGCCATCTAATGTGATGATGCCATCTGCTTCAAAGGCATCCGTGACATGTTTATTATGCACAATCATACCTAAAATGTAGATAGGTCTTGGTAATGTTTTATCGAGTGCGGCGTTTCGAGCGATGACCATCGCATCAACAACACCGTAGCAATAGCCACGTGGATTAATTTTTAATACTTGCATGGTTGTGACTCCTTTCAAGCTTACCTATCTACATTATAACGGACAGGGACGGCGAATACAAAGAAACCTTCATCTACATAGGCGGCTGGAAAATACGTGGCTTAGATGGAAGTGGGTCAGCAGGAGTATATGATCTATTTTGCCGAGACGATTTTCTACTTTTAGCAGAACTTGCTCCTTCGCTAGCCGCTGCTTCAGCTGCTACTGCTCCAGCCCCTGCGGCAGCTCCTGCAGCAGGAAGACCTTGAAATCCTTTATACAATTTTAAAAGTGACGGAATATTTTTTACCATTGGCATTGCTTGCTGAATGTAAGGCGTATATGTTTTCGCTGAGTTAAATAAGTTATTCGCCTGCTGCAAAAATGAACCGATTTTTGAAGGTTCCTGCATTGACGGCATTTGTCCTCCAAATGATCCTATTCCACTGGCCATAGGAAAGCCACCGGGAATTCGTGGCTGATTTGGGAAGCCTCCGGGCTGGAAAAAGGACTGTGGTGACATCTGTGGAGGTGTTGGCATTTGCATCGGCATTTGCATTGGCATTTGCATTGGCATTTGCATGGGCATTCTCATGCCACCAGGATACATCGGGAACTGTGGTCTAAATACCATAACGATCTCCTTTCGATAGTGAATTAACATTGATGACATACCTGATTATAAATATGATATGCAGATGGGTAAGTTAGCGTTCGAATGCGCAATAAATAACTAGGGCGATTGTAAATGTATCTGTCTATATCCTGTAAGGTTTATTTCTTTAACTTCTTTCAGCAATTATTTTTATTTGTCTGCTCGAAATCAAAGCGACAGCTACAAATGTTTTCTGCGCGAAAGCGAAGCGGCAGCGGCAAATGTTTTCTGCGCGAAAGCGAAGCGGCAGCGGCAAATGTTTTCTGCGCGAAAGCGAAGCGGCAGCGACAATTATGCCGAGGGATAATTGATATACTTTAGCTTTAGAACACAGCGCTTCATGTCTAAAAGCACACAAAAAAGCGAGGTAGTCTCTAATGGAATTTTCCATTTGGAATTACCTCGCTATATTTTCTACAAATTTATTTGTGGGAAATATCTTTCAGTTTAGAAGGAGGGGCACAGACGTTAGAGGAACAACTCTTCTGTAATGAGCATGATGCGCATTTACCCTTTTTCTGTTTCTTAATGCTCTTATATAAGGTAATACCAGCATAGCCAAATATAATGCTACCGATTAAGATATTAATCAATAAAGTCATTCTCTACACCTCACATGAATAAGTTCCCGATGCCATATATCATAAGTGCAATAATATAGGCTACAACAAATGGATATATTGTTGCAAATAAAGTCCATTTCACAGATTGTGTTTCCCTTTTTATTGCGCCAACTGTTGCTAAACAAGGCATATAAAGTAAAACAAAGGCCAAGAATGTATACGCGCTTAAAGCAGTAAAATGTGTTGTCATCGTTGAGGATAAGACACCTTCACTTACGCCATAAATAATCGCCATTGTCGAAACAATTACTTCTTTTGCCAGGAATCCAGCAATAAGAGATGCACCGGCTTGCCATGTTCCAAAGCCAAGTGGGATAAACAATACACCAAAAGCGCCCCCAATAATTGCTAAAAAGCTGTCATCCATATTGACGTTAGCGCCATGTGGTCCTAAATAAGAAAGAAGCCAAATAATAACGGAGCCAGCAAAGATAATAGTACCAGCTTTGCGGAAAAATCCTTTCCCTTTTTCCCAAGTAGAGCGCCAAAGTGTTTTAAGTTGTGGTACATGATAGGCTGGTAACTCAACAAAAAATACAGAGGTTTCATTTTTTAAAATTGTCATTGATAATATTTTCGTTACAATAAGCGCTATCACTATACCCATTACATATAGGGAGAAGACTACTAACGATTGATGTGCAGAAAAGAATGCTGCACCGAACAAAGCGTATACAGGTAACCTTGCTGAGCAACTCATAAACGGCGCAACAAGAATTGTTAATAGTCGTTCTCTTGGCTGTTCAATAGTTCTCGCAGCCATTACACCTGGAACATTACATCCGAAGCTTACAATCATCGGAATAAAGGCTTTGCCGTTTAAACCGAAAAATTCCATAAGGCGATCCATCACAACAGCGATTCTCGCCATATACCCTGAATCTTCTAATAGAGAAATAAAGAAAAATAGTACAAAGATTTGCGGAATGAAAACTAAAACACCGCCAACACCTGCAATGATCCCGTCACATATTAAATGAACAATAAAAGGAGCTGCACCAATAGCTTCTAAGCCTTGAGTAACGATATCTGTAAGAGGGCCTCCTACAATGCCATCTAAGTAATCAGAAAGTGGGGTACCGATCCATGCAAACGTTGCTTGAAACATTAAAAACATAAGCGCTAAGAAAATCGGAACACCTAAAATTGGATGTGTTAGAATTTTATCAACTTTCTCTGACCATTGTGTTTCACTTTTCTCTTGTATAATTACTTCGCTATAGATGTTAGAAATATATAAATCACGTTTTTTAGCAATAGCTTTATTTAATGGTTCACCAATTTTCTTCTCTAAAGCATCTCGTATTGCAGCTAGCTTTTCGAAGTATTCCTTTTCTTTCAAATAAGCGTCAACGGCTTCATTTTCCATTAAAAATTGAATCGTACACCATCTTCTTTGTTCTTCAGGAACATGCTGTAACAATGCTTCAATTTTTGAGATACCTTCTTCAATTAGGTCATCATAGGTTAATGCAAAACGTTGTTGAGTACGATCGGAGGCTTGAATAGCAGCATAAATACCTTCGACACCTTTACCAGTACGAGCGCTTATAGGAATAACAGGTACTCCTAGAGAACTCTGTAATTTTTCGACATCAATCGAAAGGCCTTTCTTTTTCGCTACGTCAATCATATTTAAACAGATGAAAACAGGCTTTCTAAGTTCAAGTATATCTACTGTTAATTGCATATTTCGTTCGAAGTTAGAGGCATCGATAATATTTAAAATTCCATCTACCTGATCTTCAAGTAAAAATGAAGTAACAACACTTTCATCTTTTGAAATAGGATTAAGCGTATAGACGCCAGGTAAATCAATTAATTCCTTTTGTAGTTTTTTTACTTGTCCTACTTTTTTTTCAACGGTTACACCACTCCAATTGCCAACGTATTCATATGAATTTGTCAACGTATTGAATAATGATGTTTTACCGATATTTGGGTTTCCGATTAAAGCTAATCTACTCATACTTGTTCGACCTTTATATCCATTAAATCTTTTTTTCTAAGCCCGATTTTCTGACCTTGACATTCCAAAATGCAAGCTCCAGAAAACCATCCTTTTTGGACCATACAAACTTGACAGCCTTCTTTTATTCCAAAAGCATTTAATCGTTTACATAAAAGAGAGTCAATTTGCTGTAGATCTTTTACTTTAACTTTTTCTCCCAATTGAACCGCGTGAAGGTTCATAAGATCTACCTACTTTCTTGTGAGTGATAATCATTATCAAAAAAATCTTATCATTTTTTATCTAGTGTATCAATATTAAGTTTACTGTTGAAAGTAATATTGGAATAGCAAAGTTAAAGGAAGATCAATCCTTATTCTTCATCGTGACAACGAAGCATCCTGTATCCAACGCGGACATGTGTCTGGATTAACTTCGGGTTAGCTGGATTGTTCTCTACTTTCTTTCGAAGAGTAGCCATAAAAACCCTTAGACTTGGAACATCCGATTGAAGTGCGTTATGCCAAACTTCCTTTAAAATAAAATTATGCGTTAAAACTTTGCCGACATGCTTTGATAAAATAACCAAGAGCTTATATTCAATAGGCGTCAAATGTACTTCTATTTCATTTACAAACACTGTATTTGCCGCATAGTTTATTTGTAAATGACCATTTACAAAGACAGAAGGCTCATTTTCTTGCTGATGCTCAAATGACATTCTTCTTAAAGCTACTCGAATTCGGGCTAATAGCTCTTCAACACTGAAAGGCTTTGTAACATAATCATCTGCACCGGCATCTAAAGCATTGATTTTATCGTGCTCTTCGCCGCGTGCACTAACTACGATAATTGGGGTTTGAGTCCAGCTTCTAATTTTCGATATAAGCTCTACACCGTCTATGTCTGGTAGTCCTAAATCCAAAATAATAACGTCTGGATTCATGGCAAGAGCCTTTTGTAGAGCGCTATTACCATCTTTTGCAATGTCGTATTCATACTGTTGAGTTGCTAATGTCATTTTAATTAAATTGCCAATGGCTATATCGTCTTCTACTACTAGAATTCGTTTACTCATCAAATTTCATTACTCCTTTATGGTTCATCACCAGCATGAAGGGTTGATTTCCGCTATGACCGGGAGTAGCCCAGTCTTCGCTTCAACCAACTCATATAGATGGCATCCCTTTTAACAAATGTCATCCCCAACTTTTGATGATAAGGTTCCTTTTTTTAGTGCGAAATTAAAAACCGTTCCTTTTGGTTTATTATCTGAAACTGTTATTTCACTACCATGTAATTTTAATATAGTTTGACATAGAGCCAAGCCTAATCCTAAACCTCTTCGACTATCGCTACGCTGTACTTTGCCGGTAGTAAATGGCTCAAAAAGGCTGGTTTTTATAGCATCATCTATGCCGGGGCCATCATCAGAAATGCTAAAGTGCACGAAACATTCAGATTCTTTGGCCTCTATAGTAATAACACTACCTGATGGTGTGTAGGTCAATGCATTATCAATAATATTAATTAGAACTTGAATAATCAGTCGCGCATCCATTTCAGCAAATAAAAATTCTGGTTCAATTTGATAGGTTATTTCATGTGTATTGTTTAGACGAACGACATGAGTGAGTGCCTCTTGAATAATATCTTCTACAAGTTCCAATTGCATCTCCATTGCAAATTGTCCATTTTCTAACTTAGACACAGCAAGTAAGTTTTCAACCATTTGCACAAGCCATTTTGAATTTTTATAAATATCCTCGTATATTCTACTTTTTTCATCCTCTCGTATTTGAGATGCACTGGATAATAATATATCTGCATTACCAGAAATAGCAGTTAGCGGTGTTCTTAAATCATGAGAAACTGCGCGCAAAAGGTTTGCTCGCATTTGTTCCATTTCAGCTTCTCTAGCTACTTCTGCATTGAGTTTTTGTAAATACCATTTATCAAGTGCGAATGAAAAATCATTAATAATGGCATGCAAAATATTACGCTCAAATGCAGGTAATGGTGATTGCTTTGATAAGGCAATACCGATAACACCTTTAACATTCCCATTTGAAATAACCGGTAAATAGTAGGCATTTACTTCAGGAAATATATCAGTGGACACACCTGCCACATGCTTATTATTGATAACCCAGCTTACTACACCATGCTCATTCGGATTCTCAAAAATGGAAGCTATCTTAGTATTTTCAATGCTAGATATGCTTTCGGTACGGAAAAAAATAGAGTTCTCAATTAAATTATTTTCTATTTCAAAAAATTGTACTGGTTTTTCTACTAATTTAACGATTTGTGACATGCCTTCAGTAATAATTTCTTCTATTGACTTAGCATGTTGTAGCCTACGATTTGTATCAAGGAGTACCTCCATTCGATAAGATTTGCGAACAGCAACAATGGTTTGCTCCTTTATTTTTTTCGTTAAGCTACTTGTAATCACTCCGGAAAGGAACATGATCACAAAGGTCATCGGATAGTCGCGATGATAGGCGTTAAATGAAAATCGTGGTTCTGTAAAAAAATAATTAAAAAGCAGTACTGCTATGATGGAGCTAATAATGCTCATCATCCATCCTGATGACCAAATGGCAAGAATTAAGACACCTAAAATGTAAATAGTAATGATGTTCGAGTCACTGACACCAATTGTGTAAAAATATAGCCCAACAACTGATACTATGCCAAATACTACAGCCATTTTTAATAAGTCGAGCCATTCAAATGACAACTTATTTTTTACAGAAGGGAAGTAGAATTGTTCATTTTCTTGATCTGGGACAATGTGTATGGCTAGATTCGGCACAAATTCGTTGAGTCGATCACTAATTTTTGTGTTTGGTCGCCACCATTTTTTTTTCATGCTAGTTCTACCAATGACTAGTTTAGTGACACCACTAATTTGTGCATAGTTGGCAAGGGCAGCAGCTACATCATCTTCCTGAACAATTACGACATGACCGCCAAGCTGTTCAACAAGCTTTATATGCTGCTGAAGTCGTTCAGAATTTGAGTTATTCCTATCATGATCCCGTACGTTTTGAACGTAAAGAGCTGTAAATTTCCCGTGTAATGCCTGTGCTAATCGCGCGGTAGTTCGAATAACCTTGGCATTCGTAGGAGAGCTACTAATCCCAACAAGTAAATGCTCTTCGATTTGTACATGGTGCTTTATAGATTCGTCGCTGTTTATTTGCTTATAGTTAATCGTATCCGCAGCTCTCCGTAATGCAATTTCTCGAAGTGATACTAAATTTTGTTTGCGAAAAAAAGATTGTAACGCTTTTTCAGCTTGTTGTTTTACATAAATCTTGCCTTCGTGTAGGCGCTGGATTAACTCATCTGGTTCAATATCGACAATTTTTATTTGTGCGGCTTGATCAATTAAATAATCTGGAATACGCTCCCGTACTTTTATCCCGGTTATTTCTTCCACTATATCGTGTAGACTTTCAATATGTTGAATATTTACGGTTGTATAGACATGAATGCCCTTTGCAAGTAATTCCTCTACATCTCCAAACCGTTTCTTGTGACGCATTGTTGGAACGTTGGTATGTGCCAATTCATCGATAATGACAATTTCCGGTTTGCGCTTTAGTACTTCATCAATATCTAATTCCTGAAAAGGTTTCCCTTTATAAATTGTTTTTTTCGTGGGGACTTGCTCAAGTCCCTCAAGTAAAGCTATCGTATCTGGACGAGGATGTGGTTCTACATAGCCAACTACCACATCTTTACCAAGTTTTTGTGCTTGATGTGCTGCATCTAACATTGCATAAGTTTTACCTACCCCAGCAGCATAACCAAGAAAGATCTTTAGCTTCCCTCTAAATTGTTCTTCCTGCTGAAGCCTTGCTAAAAACGCCTCTGGAGTTGGACGTGTGTTTTCCATCCTCTTTCACCTCATTTGTATTATAGCGCTATCTTCCATTAAGAAAGTATTAAGATTTTTCCTCTTTATAGTTTCTTAATAGGAAAAGCGATTTCCTAACACTACATTAATTTGAAAGTCAGTATGATGAGAACATCCAATTAGAGAAGGGGTGTTTCGATTGATGGACTTTTATATGATTGGCTTACTCATCATAAGCTTTGCGTGTCTGTATGCGTTGACGGCTTGGTGTTTCAAGCTTGTCGAAGAAAAGTAAGGGGGAATAAAAAATGTGGATTGTTATGGGGATTGTACTCGTGTTCCTTTTCGGCTATCTAGGGCATGCATTACTTTATCCTGAAAACTATTAATAGGCTTGTAGGAGGTATTGCGGTATGTGGCAAATCGCCATCGTATTAATTATTACTTTACCAATCGTTATTTTAACTGGTCACTATCTATTTCGAGTGACAATGCAACAAAAAACATGGCTTGATCCAATAATGGATAGATTTGATGCCATAATTTATAGGTTATGTGGCATTAAGCAAGTAGATATGACGGGTAAACAGTATGTGCTTTCGTTAATTTTGTCGAACGCCTTTATGGTGTTTATTGGATACGTTCTTTTACGAATTCAAGCTATGTTGTTTTTAAACCCAAATGATATTGACAATATGGAAGCAACACTTTCGTTTAATACCATAATTTCATTTATGACGAATACAAATCTTCAGCACTATAGTGGAGAATCAGGACTTAGTTATTTATCACAAATGCTAATCATTATCTTTATGATGTTTACATCTGCAGCTACTGGTTATGCCGCTTGTATGGCGTTCTGCCGCCGTCTTGTTGCTAAAACCGATACTATTGGTAATTTCTTTGTGGATTTTGTTCGTGTTATCACACGTGTGTTAATGCCTATATCTATTGTTGTTGCCATTATTTTAGTATCTCAAGGTTCACCACAAACCTTGGGTGCGAATAAAACTGTACAAACAATAGAAGGTAAACTACAAGATATTGCACTTGGACCTGTAGCTTCTCTTGAATCTATCAAGCATATAGGAACAAATGGTGGTGGCTTTAATGGGGCGAATTCAACAACACCCTTTGAAAATCCAACGGTCATTTCTAATATTGTGGAAATGCTATCTATGATGCTATTACCAGGTGCTTGTGTAGTTGCATTTAGTTTAATGGTTGTATATAGAAAAAAGAAAACTATATTTGGAAAGCAAGGGCTAGCCATTTTTGTGGCAATGAGTGCGCTGTTCATAGTTGGATTGGTGACTGTGTATGTAGCGGAGAGAGCGGGTAATCCGATAATTAGTGAGCTCGGAATTACACAGGAACTAGGAAGTATGGAAGGAAAAGAGATGCGCTTTGGGGTGGCGCAATCAGCCTTATTTACAACAGTGACAACTGCCTTTACAACTGGGTCTGTCAATAATATGCATGATACTTTAACGCCGCTTGGTGGTCTTGTACCGATGTTTAATATGATGTTAAATGTTGTGTTTGGAGGCAAGGGAGTCGGCCTGATGAACATGATGATGTATGTGTTATTAACAATTTTTATCGCCTGTTTGATGATTGGCCGAACACCACAGTTTTTAGGTAAGAAAATTGAGGAGAAGGAAATGAAGTTAATTGCACTCTGCATTCTAATTCATCCTGCTATTATTTTGCTATTTTCAGCGCTCGCAGTACTAACACCGTCAGGAGTTGCAGCCATAACGAATCCAGGGGCACATGGTTTATCTCAAGTTCTATATGAATTTGCATCTGCCTCAGCAAATAATGGCTCAGGTTTTGAAGGGTTATCTGACAACTCAACATTTTGGAATGTCACAACAGGGCTTGCAATGTTCTTTGGACGTTATTTAACGATTATTATTCAACTAGCTATTGCGTCTCTATTAGCGAAAAAAATGTTTCACAGTGATTCGGTGGGAACATTAAAAACAGATAATACTATTTTTACATTTTTACTTGTTGCTATCGTTTTAATGATTGGTGCTCTTACATTTTTACCGGCATTAGCACTAGGGCCAATTACAGAGCACTTACAACTTTATCTTCATTCAGCTTAAGATTCCCACAGCTGAATGGCTAAGGCGAAATTGATTTTTAATTAAGGAGAGACACCTATGGAAACAGCAAGAAAAGGTTTGATTACGGGCAATATGCTAAAAAGCTCGATCATAGATGCTTTAAAGAAATTTAACCCAATATATATGTTGAAAAATCCCGTTATGTTTGTAGTAGAAGTAGGGTTTATGTTTGTCCTGCTATTAACCCTCTTTCCGAATATGTTTGGTAGCGGAGTAGGAGAACATGATCGATTGTATAATGCAATTGTCGCTGTCATTCTTTTTGTAACCATTCTATTTGCAAACTTTGCTGAGTCGATTGCTGAAGGACGAGGAAAGGCACAGGTTCAAACGTTAAAAAATACTAAAACTGTTACACAGGCTCGTGTCTTACTGAGTGATGGCTCTGAAATACTTAAACAGGCACATGAATTAAAAAAGGGTGATATTGTTTTAGTTCAGGCAGGAGAGGTTATTCCAAATGATGGTGAAGTCATTGAAGGAATCGCTACGGTAGATGAATCGGCGATAACAGGTGAATCTGCGCCTGTTGTAAAGGAGCGAGGTGGAGATTTTTCATCAGTGACAGGTGGTACGACGGTTACGAGTGATTGGTTAATGATCGAAATTACCTCGATGCCTGGTGAATCATTTTTAGATAAAATGATCTCGCTCATCGAAGGAGCCAGTCGTAAAAAAACACCAAATGAGATAGCGCTCAATACACTTTTAGTAAGTTTAACAATTATTTTCTTATTAGTTGTTGTGACGCTCTATCCAATGACAACTTATTTAAATGTACCAATTTCTATCGCAACGTTAATTGCACTTACAGTTTGTTTAATTCCCACAACAATTGGGGGATTATTGTCGGCAATTGGTATTGCGGGGATGGATAGAGTTACTCAGTTTAATGTGATTGCGATGTCTGGAAGAGCAGTAGAGGCGTGTGGAGATGTAGATACGTTAATTTTAGATAAAACTGGAACTATTACTTATGGAAATCGTATGGCAGCTGAATTTCTCCCAGTAAAAGGGGTGGAAAGTAAAGATTTAATGCAAGCTGCATGGCTTAGTTCCTTAACAGATGATACACCTGAAGGAAAGTCTATTTTGTCACTAGCTTGTGAATTAGGAGTGAAAACTGACGATGAAGAAAACATTATCAAGTCAAGTGAACATATTTCTTTTACCGCACAGACTCGTATGAGTGGTTTGGATATGAAGGATGGAACAAAAATTCGAAAAGGAGCCTATGATACGATAAAAAAAGAGAGCATAAACGCAGGTCATAGCATTCCTACAAATTTGGAACAGCTGATTCAACAAGTTTCTTCTGTTGGCGGGACACCGCTAGTAGTAGCGATAAACGATAAAATTTTAGGTGTCATTTACTTAAAGGATGTCGTAAAGGCCGGACTCAAGGATCGCTTTGAACAGCTCCGAGCAATGGGTATTAAAACGATCATGTGTACAGGAGATAATCCTCTAACCGCAGCAGCCATCGCAAAGGAAGCGGGGGTGGACAGTTTTATTGCAGAAAGTAAACCAGAAGACAAAATTCAAGTTATTAAAGATGAGCAGGCACTAGGAAAAGTAGTAGCTATGACAGGGGACGGGACAAATGACGCTCCTGCATTAGCACAAGCTAATGTAGGTCTTGCCATGAATTCGGGAACGAATGCAGCAAAGGAAGCTGCGAACATGGTCGATTTAGATTCAAATCCTACTAAAATTATTGAAGTTGTAGAGATAGGAAAGCAGTTGCTGATGACGCGAGGTGCGTTAACGACTTTCAGTATTGCAAATGATATCGCAAAGTATTTTGCCATTATTCCAGCGATGTTAATGGTTGCTGTACCAGAGATGAGTACATTAAACATTATGAATCTCAATTCTCCATCAAGCGCCATTATTTCTGCACTAATTTTTAACGCAGTGATTATACCACTATTAATACCTATTGCAATGAAGGGTGTAAAGTATAAGCCGATGAGTGCTACAAAATTATTAAATAAAAATTTACTTGTTTATGGAGTAGGCGGGATTATCGCTCCGTTTATTGGCATTAAGTTGATTGATTTATTAGTTGGACCACTATTCCATTCGTTTGGGTTATAGGAGGAAGATACATGCGAAAATTTTTTGAGAATTCAAAGCAAGCATTACTCATTACAATGACAATGTTCGTTTTATGTGGTTTTATATACCCATTTGCAGTGACTGCATTAGCTCAAGGGTTATTTCATCATAAAGCAAATGGTAGTTTAATAGAAGCGGATGGTGAAACTGTCGGTTCTGAATTAATCGGTCAAACTTTTACTGGACCACAATATTTCTGGGGTCGTGTCTCCTCTGTTAACTATAACGTCTATACAAAAGAGGATATGATACCAGACGAAAATGGTCAGGTGAACTATAGTGGTGTTAGCTCTGGAACTTTTAACTATGCACCTTCCAATCCAGAATTGAAGAAAAGGATAGAAGCAGATATCGAGAAGTTTTTACTAGCAAACCCATCGGTAAAACGACAAGACATACCCGCTGATTTAATGACCGCTTCAGGCTCAGGTTTGGATCCACATATTAGTATGAAGGCTGCAGAAATACAAATCGAACGAATTGCCCAAGCAAGTGGGCTATCGAAGGATGAGATTGAAAAAATTATAGAAGCAAATACCGAAAAGCGTTCATTAGGGATTTTTGGAGAAAATAAGGTGAACTTCCTAATGGCCAATCTGGATATAATGAAAAAAATGGAGGGGAGATAGGTTCATTAATAAAGGGCTTTGTGAAATCACAAAGCTGACGAGCGTAATTGTTCAAAATCAATAACAGGTAGAGAAAAACTTCTTAGTTTTCTCTACCTGTCTCTATATATTATACTTGTGAATTTACAAGGATTTTAATATGGTTTCGCTCTTTCATTAGTGCCTCGAAGCCTTCTGTTACGACTTCATCAAGTGCAATTCGTTTCGTTACAAGTTTTTCAGCAGGGAAGTAGCCTTGTTTCATTAATTCCATAACTGCTGGGAAAATATCGCGATAAGCAATAATCCCTTTTACAGAACGCTCTGTCAATACGATATTGTTTGGCAGAATAGAAGCTTCAGTTTCCCAAATAGAAACGATAATTGTTTCACCTTCAAATGTTGTTGAATCAATAGCTTGTTGCAATACTACAGGAACTCCAGTTACTTCAAATGCAACATCTACGCCACCATTTGTTAATTCATGTAGACGAGCTACTGCATCCTCATCTTTAGGATTAATAACTGCTGTAGCGCCTAACTCTAATGCTTTAGCAGCACGTTCTGCCGAAAGCTCTACCGCATAAATTTCGGCTGCTCCAGCTGCACGCAATGCCTCGATAACAAGAAGTCCGATTGGCCCAGTTCCAAAGACTGCCGCTGTATCGCCAGCTTTTAGTTTACTTTGACGAACTGAATGTAATGCTACTGCCGCTGGTTCAACAAGTGCACCTTGTTCGTAGGAAAGACCCTCTGGCATTTTGTGTACCATTTTTTCATCTACCATTGTATATTCAGAGAAACCTCCGCCACCGCCAGAAAGACCGTGGAAGCCTAAGTGCTTACAAATATTGTATTTCCCTTTTTTACAAGCGGCACATTCACCACATGCAAGAATAGGTTCTACAACTACAGGATCTCCAACTTGTACCTTTGTAACACCGTCGCCAATTTCTACTACTTCACCAGAAAACTCATGTCCCATAACAATGGGTGCAATATCTTTACTTACATAGTGAGGTTGTTCCACTGGAATGAATATTGGGCCAGCTGCGTATTCATGTAAATCACTACCACAAATCCCTGTCCAATGTACTTTTATTTTTACTTTTCCAGGTGAAATTACGGGTTCTTCAATGTTTTCTACACGGATGTCTTTTGCTTTGTACCATCTTGCTGCTTTCATGATAAGTCAACCTCCTCTAGTATCTTACATTTTTATCGTAACATATGGAAATTCTACGAGGCATTAGTTAACAATAAATTGCCATAAAAAATACTAATTCTTGGCCTTCTTTTCGACAAATATAAATAAAGTGTATCGAAAAAACAAAGGTTGATTTTCACTCCGAGTAGTGTTTTTCGCGCAAGCTCATCCCAAAGGAGTCGCCACTCTCCGTGAGTTCATCATTATAATAAGTAGCAAACTGAATCAAAATAGTATTAGTTTTTACATACTTAGTAAATATCGACTAAATTATATTGGAAACTCATCCCAGAAGAAAACGAGTCAATTTTGATGTTCCTCACAAAATGGGAATGTCGAGGTCTTTCGATTACATTACTAAACAGCTTTATGCAATTAGGAGTAGCGTTTGTCTAAAGGTCTGAATGCTTTTTTTTATTGCATATTCACAGTATTTCGAGTAACTTTGATAAGGGCTTCGCTACAGCCATGATAAAAAATGATAAAAATATAAAATTATGTTCATGCTTTAGATAATGGGACGTTAATATACCTAAAAGTTGAATCATGATACAATGGGAAAGATGTTAGGAGGAACGAATTATGTCAAAATATACTGATTATAATTTTCAGCCATTTTTGCAGGACGCAATTGCAAGACTTGGCTTTACAGAACCAACGCCGATTCAAAAGGAGATCATTCCGTTAATATTAAAAGGAAAGAGTGCAATCGGACAAGCGCATACAGGAACAGGAAAAACACATAGTTTTTTAATTCCAATAGTGCAACGAATTAATGCTGATAAGCAGGAAGTGCAAGCTGTTATTACGTCACCTACACGTGAGCTTGCACAACAAATTTTTGATGCGTTAAATCAATTAATAGAAGGAACAACTATTCAAGCAAAGCTATTT
>Ga0209025_1002546_pt1 | contig 19021 bp, 26 predicted proteins | sample AraplaMF_Col_mLB_FD_184256 | JGI IMG/M metagenome (GOLD analysis project Ga0209025, IMG submission 184256) | Arabidopsis root microbial communities from the University of North Carolina, USA - plate scrape MF_Col_mLB (SPAdes) (version 2) | ecosystem: Host-associated > Plants > Roots > Endosphere... | reverse complement strand
GACATGGTCATCCCTCTACTGGTGAATGTTGGTCGTCGCGGCCACCGGCGGCACCGAGTCGGTGGTGCTTTGCACTTCGGCGGACAACAGGTTGAGGACCGGATAGGTCCGAGTGATCTTGCGGCGCAGGGTCAGCGTCAGGTCGTATCGCCGATTCCACTGCTGGTTGATGAGTGCCGGCGCCGCCTGGATTTCGCTCGCTCTGACGAACTTCATACCGCTCGCCGCCAGCTGATCGCTGTTCTGCGGGATGGACATGCCGTCGACCAAGCGCTGGGCGTATCCCTTCGCCGCCGGCCCGTAGAACGAGCACAGCAGCTCTATCTCCTGGTGCCGGATGTAGGCGTCGCTGCCGTCGCCGTCACCGTCATGCTGGATGTCAGGGCTGGCGTCGTTCGCTTGCCTCGGGATACCCATCGCACACCAGTTCTCGGTCGGTTCGGGCTGCTTCGGCACCGTCGGCTGCCATCGCGGGCGGACCATGGCGCCGGGTAGGCCCGTAACGCCGGCGACCAGTCCCTGCAGTAGGTTGTCGAGCTCGTCGTCTTCTGGCGGCACCGGCGCCGTCGGCGCAAGGTAGCCGCCGGTGGCGCTGGTGTTTGCCATGGATTACCCCGAGAGCGGTTTCAGATCGCAGACAGCGGCCGCAAAGCCGCGCCCGAAGTGGCTGTAGTCGTTGACGCTGACCACGGTATAAGTCCGGCCTTGCCAGATCACCTCGTCGGCATCCTGGCCGGGGCTACCATCCTTCAGCCGAAACGGCGTGTGCAGCGTGATCGATCCAGTGATGATGCTGCCGTCCGAGCCGCGCTGCAGGATGTCCCCCTTGTCGCTGGTGACCACGGCGGCAAACGGCGAAGCCGTGGCCGTGTTCTGTGCGCGGCCGTGCTCGTCGATCGTCTGCGCCATCCGGTTGCACACCAGGCCGGTGTCCATGAAATCGGGATCGAGCAGCACGTCGACGACGTCGAGTTGTGCCATGTGCTATTTCCGTTTGCGAAGTACGTAGGTGATCGAGTTGCGGTACTGCGCGGTGTCGACCAGAGGCTTGGCCAGCTCGGTGCTGGGTTGCTGGCCAGCGGCGCGGGATGCCAGCTCTTCCTTCGCCCCTTTCCTGCCGCGCCGCGCGCGGTTGCGCAGCGTGGCCTCGCTCAGCGCCGGGCCGATGCCGCTGTTGATCAGCGCTCGAACCGAGGACTGTGCAGCAAGGCCGGCCATGCTCATCCGCCGCTTTGCGCCGTCAAGATCGCCGTCCAGCGCCGCCTCGACACCCTTCTGCAGTTGCGGCAGAGTCTTCGGCTGCGCGGCGGCGACGCCGGGCACCAGGTGGGGACGCGCGGGGAGATTGATCTCCGGCGCCCCGTTCTCCTGGATGTATCCGATCTCCGCGTTGCTGAGGGGCGCGCCATCATCCTTGCGGCCGGCAGTGCTGTCTGGCACCCCGACAAGGACTTGCTGGTCGACCAAGCCGTTGATGGACTGAAGCACCTGCTTCAGCCTATCCACCTTCATGTAGCCCATGGGATCTCCCGATGGGCTGGCGCGGCTACAGTTGCATGCCGCCGGCGCCCATCATTCTGGCGAGAGTCAGGAACCGGACACCGTAGGTCGTCAGGTTCCACATACCGGCGTCGTCAATGGTCGCCGCGCCCGTGTCATAGCTGGCGCTGACCTTGTCGACTGCCTTGGAAGAAAGCGGGCCGGTGACCTGGCCCGGAATGCCGCCGACTTCGGCTGTCGCCTCGTCCCGTCGAGCGAGAACGAGGAAGTGCGCCGCACAAAGCTCAATGCCCTGATCGGTCAGCACGCCCCATCGGCAGGGGTTCACCAATGACGTCGCAATGGTCAGCTGGAACGCGATCGACGCGTCCGAGTACTTCGTATCGTCGTCGAATTCCGGGAAATCGGATCTGAACTGTTCTGGCGTCATAGGTGGTTGGCTGATGCCCCTTGCGAGGCATCATACCCCCGTTACTTCTTGCCGGTTTGCTTGGCTGCTGCGTCAGCCGCAGGCTTCTCAGCAGTGGCGAGTGCCTGCTCGCGTTGGGCCAGCGCGGCTTCCCGTTCGTCCAGCGCTTCCGCGCGGGTGTTCAGGTCGGCTTCGCGCTGGTAGACGGCCTTCTCGCGCTCGCCGAGCGTGCCGGCGCGCACGTCCAGAGAGTCCTGAAGCTCCTTCAGTTCCTGGGCCTTGCCTTCCAGGAACTCGCCGGCGGCATCCAGTGCCGCGCGCTGTTCCGCTAGCTCAGCGTCCGCTTCGGGACTGACCGGCGGTGTATCGCCAGTGTGCGCCCGCACGAACCAGTGCTTGGCGATTTCGTCCGCGACCTGATGGTTGCCCACCGGGAACTCGTGCTTCTGTCCGGCGTGGCGCAGGTTGAACGCCTTCTTGACGTAGATAGTCGCCATGTTGTTCTCCCTTACACGCCGTCGCGATACGCGATGGTCTCGGGGTAGACCACTTCGACCACGCCGACACGACCGAAGTACGTCGTGATCTGGTTGATGCCGCGGTATTCGATCGGCGTACGCTGCAACGGAACGAGCGGGAACCGCACGCGGCTCTTTTCCTTGGTATAGGCCGTCATGCGGTTCGTCGCCGATGCGCCACGTCCCGTCAGCCATTTCGAAGGGAAGATTTCCAGCGGGCGACCGTTCAGGCCGTTGGCGATGCTGTTTTCCATGAGATACCGCAATACGCTCATGTTGCCGGCATCGCTGACCTTACGCTGCACCAGTCGAGACCAGTTCGTAGGGTCCAGAAGCAGGCGGTCCGGGCAGACGGCATAGGCAGCGGCGCTCCACGCGCTATCCAGCAGCTCGTTGACGTCGTCGAGCATCTGGTCCGGCGTTGCCGTGGCCCAGTTGCCGGTGTCGGCGTTCGAAACGTTGGTCACCGCGACGTTATTCACCAGGCCGGTCACGCCCAGATCGGCGTCGCCGATGTAGACCTGCTCGTCAACGTCCATGTTGTGCTTGAGCTGCATGGCCTCGTACTTCTGCTGGTCTACGGGGCGGCCGAGCTGCTGTGCAGCCATCAGTTCCGGCAGCGTCCAGCCAAGTTCCATGCCCCACATCGTCAGCGGATTCGGCGTCTTTCCGATATCCAGCGCGATGCCGCGAATCGCCGTCGATTCCTTGCCGATCCAGTTCTTGCCGGTCGGAGAAGGTCCGCCAGCGGCGGCAAACGACGAGTTGGTGAACGACGACACATCGTCGGTGATGGAAACGTCTTCGCGCAGATCGATATCGCGCGACCACGTGACCGACGCCAGCGGCATGTGCAGCGTCTGGTCCAGGCGTTCCAGCTCGCCCACCAGGAACACGCCCGTGCTATCGCGCGTGCGCGCATCGAAGGTCATCATGGCGTCGCGCGTGCGCGCACGGATGATCGCTGGGGCGTTGACCATCGTGGTCGCAGCAGCCGCAGCCACGCGCGGGAGGATGATTTTGCTCATTCTGGGTGACCCCCTTAGATGTTGTATTCGATTTCGACGTTGCCGTTGGCATCGCCGGCGCTCGTGAAGAACGCGCCCGGAATGACGACGGTGTTGGTGCTATCCGCTGCCGCTTCGACACCACCGATCGGCTTGCCCGCCGCGGCTGCCGCGACGCGCATGTACACGAGACCACGGTCAGCCGGCGTGCCGGCGTTGTTCTTCACCGTCATGTAGCCGCGTCGCATCTGGTCACCAATCCCGGATGCCGGCGGCGTGGCCGTTCCGAGCGGGTCAGATGCGGCGCCGCCAGTTGTGGGATACGGACGCACGTACCAGCCGATGACGACCGACGCAGCGTCGCCGGCCGCAATGGGGCGCAGCTTTCCGTTCACCTTCTTGGCGGGCACGCCATAGGATGGGAAAGGAAACGCCGAATCGAGCGTTGCGGGCTCTACCGTGGACGCCGAGCGGCGCGAGATATCCCCGGGAATGCCCGAGGCCATGCGGAACAGGATTGCGTTGCCCATGTGGGACTCCTTATTTAGCGGCGGACCGGTCGGCCCAGAACTTGCGATTGGCGGCGTTGATGTCGGAAATGCTCAGCGGCGTCCCGAAATCGTGGGTCTTCGCCACGCTGTCGTGCGCGCGGCCGTTGTTCTGCGCCTTGATGACCTCGCTGGCTGCCATGAAAGTCGCATGCACCATGCCGGCTGGCATCGTGGCGAAATCCGCCTTCAGCCCGCCCAAAAGCGGCTCGATTGCGGCCTTGCCTGCATCGGTTTGATAGGCGACGTCGAGCGCCTTGCGCTGGCATTTGCAGAGTGCAGCGGCGCGGTCCTTGGTCTGCAGTGAACCGTCCATGGTCGGCAGCTTGATGCCAGGGGCAAGGATCTCGGCACGAGACGGGATGCTTGTAGCGGAGTCTCCGGTGTACAGCTCGACCTCGGACTGGTTCAGCTTGGGGGCAGTCAACGGCTCGGTGAGGTCACCCTCGTCACCGGTCTTTCCTTCCTTCTCCTTGGCTTCGCGCGCCTTGCGCTCTTCCTCCGATTCCTCGTCGCGGGCCTCGAGCTTGGCCAGACGGGAATCGAGAGCCTTGACCGTCTTCAGGATCTGGCTCAAGGCGTCACCCGTCTTGGCTTCCTTGTCTTTGGCCTCCCGCGCTTCGCGCTCCTCCTCCGACTCTTCGTCGTTGGCCTTGGCCTCTTCCAGTGCCTCGGCCATGGCTGCCTCATCTCCCGCCTTGAACGCGGTCATGATGCGGTCCCACACGGTGCGCTTGCCCTTGGGCTTGCTGTCAAATTTCTTCATGTCTTCGGGTTCCTTATCGCCGATCGCGCAGCGCGGGCCACACCGGCCGCGCTCGACGAGGGCTACGTGGTTGACAACGATGTTCCGCTGTACCCCGCGGCCGGGTGATACCTGTTCGTAGTCGGCCTCATAGCCGAGGCTGACTTCTTCGATTTCGTCTTCCTGCACCGCCTTGATAGAGGCGGGATGCTTGATCAGCAGGTCCGCCACCAGCAGGTCGTCGGCCAGGCCCGTGCCACGGCGCGGGTTCAGCATCACGCCCTGGGTGAGCATTGCGAAATTGGACGGCTGAACGAAGTCGTCGGGATGATCGAGCGTGACGTCCTTGCCCATGCAACTGGCCTGCGTCGCATCGCGGAACACTTCCTCGGCCGTCCGGCTGATGCGGATCAGGCCGTCGGGGCCAGGGTCCACGGGCACTTCGCCGGGCCCGTACAGCATCTCGCCAGTCCGCGCGACGGGCACTTCCTCGCACAGCAGGAAGCCTTCCGGCGTCAGCGACCGCTTGGGCCCGAGCTTTTGAACGGTGAAGAAACGCATGTCAAAGGTCCAGCAGGATCTCTCAGACGGCCATGACAAGCCCGGCTGCGACGGTGGGGAAAATGATCAGCGCGCAGACGATCAGCGCCGTGGAGACAGTCGCGGTCATGTCAGTCCTCAGGAATCACGGGTTCGGGGTAGCAGCGACAGCCGTAGATGCAGCCGGCGTGCGCCCTACGCCCTGTTCGTTTGTCCGCTATGGGCGGCTGGTCCCACGGGATGAACTGCCCTTCAAGCTCGCGGTGGTCTTCTCGCACATCACCGTCGCCGGCGGTCCGCCAGAAATAGCCGGGCGAGCCCACATGCAGCGCACGCGCCTCGGTCAACGTAGACGCGGTGCGCGCCACCTCGGTCCGCGCAATCAGGTCCGCGCGGCTCTTGGCCACGTCGCCCGATGCCTGGATGGCCTTCGATATCTCCGACGCCCTGGTGCTGTCCTCGATGCCCTCGATGCCCTCGATGGTCAGCTTGTGCACGCGGTACGCGGCATCGAGCGGGATCGACTTGATCAGCGTCACCTGCTCGGCCATCAGGGCCTGCATGGTGGCGCCGGTGGGCGCGGTCCGAATCTCCTGACGCAGCGCGCGGGACAGTTCTGCCGCGTTCTGCATCCAGGCCGACTCATCTCGCCGGTTCACCTCGGTCAGCATCTCGGCCGCCGTGCGCTCGGCCCACGGCGTCAACGCCTCGGCATACCGTTGCAGCAACTGCTCAATCGTCGGCAGGACGCCGGGATCGCCAGGCGGAAATCCATTTACCAATACGCCCACCTGCTGCGCGACCTGTCGGAGCTGCGTCCGATACACCCTTTCCGGTCCGCTTGTCCTTACCGGATTGCGGCGGCGCTTCCGGTCCGTTGTTCGGGTCATCAACATCAGGCAGTTCCATATCAGGCGCCGGGGGCGGCTCGTTCTCCGCTTCCTCGATCGCTTCGTCCGTGATGCTGGTGTACACCCCGGTGCTGTGGCTCGACTGGCGCAGTTCCTTCATCGCCGTGGGCTTGTCGATCAGGTCCGTGTCGTAGGCCTGCGTGACCGCCTCGGTCACCGTCTTGGCGTTCTGCGCCTTCTCGGTGTCGGAGAGCTGCCAGAGCGAGCGGAAGCCGTAGGCGAAGCCCTCGGGCAGCGGCCGGCCGAGGATGGACCGGCCCAGCACGTCCATCAGGCGCGTCACAGGCCGGCGCAGACGCCGCTCCTGCTGCTGGTTGACGTTGTCGTAGTACGTGCGCAGGTCCGACTCCCCCGACGAGTTCAGCCCCGCCGGCGATTGGCCGAACAGTCGCACCAAGGGAATTTGCAGCGCCCCCGATAGCTGCTGGCCAAACTGCATCAGGACGCTGTCGAGTCCGGAGAACTGGTACGTGTCGGTCTGCATGTCGTCGGCCGCATCGACGAGCGTCATACCCTCGTTCGACTGGAACCGCCGAATCATGTCGACGTTCTTGATTAGGGCTTCGAGCGCCGGGCCGCCCATGGCGATGACCTCGCGCAGCTTGTCGACCTTCAGCGTGCGCAGATGCGCTTTGTAGACGAGCTGCGCCGCGCCGATGGTCGTGCTGTCGAACGCCACCAGACGGTCAATCAACCTCTCAATGACTGATTGGCCCCAAAGGTTCTCGGCGATCTTCTGCCAGTACGGCAGGTCCACGCCATCGATGCGCAGCACCCGGCTGTAGTGGATGCGCTGGTTCTTCAGCGCCATGCTGTCGGCCACGACGTCGTAGTACTTCGGCATGCCCAAGTCCGGGCCCAGTTCGGTGACCAGGTCTTCCAGCGTGGGCTGCACCATCCAGCGGTCCAGCACCAGCAAGCCCTTGAACTGATCCTTACTCACCGACTCCGGGCGCAGCGGCGTGGACGGGTTCTGCCCGTCGATCAGCATCACCGCCAGCGCACCGCCGTACAGCCGCCCCCACTTGATTGTGTCGCAGATGCGGTCCCACAGCGCCATGTCCTCGATCGCAGCGTTCAGCTTGTCCTTGTCGTCGGGCGGCAGGTCCGAGCCGATCTCGATGCCGGCGCGGGTCATGTCCTCGGCCACCACGTCGACAGCCTGGCCGACCACCCACGACGAGCGGTACATCGCCTCCATCTGGATGCGATTCCGGCTGATGAAGTCGAAGCCGTAGCTGTACTGCGATGCCTGGTTGTTCGTGCCCAGGCCAACGCGCGCCTCGAAGTTTTGGAAGCTGTCGCCGCTCATCCAGCGCTTGGCGTTGGCGGACGCGGCCACGTTGGCCTTGTGCGCCCGAGTCTGCGCTTTGCGTTGGTTACGGTTCATTGCTGTCCGAGTTTGGTCCAGATGTCCATCGACCGGCCGCCGGCCAGCATGTCGTTGATCGCATCCACCATCGGATCGATCTGGTCATCGTGTGCGTGGGTATCGTCTGGCGTGAAGGCGTCGCATTCCTGCGTGAAGTCGCTCACCCACTCAGCTACCTCGGGGATCATCACCAGGCCAGCATCGATGTAGCTGACGACGTCCATGACGCGCACCAGCTTGTCGCGGTGCCGCTCGATCCCTTCGACCGGAATCGTCCCCGACGCCTGGATGTCCTGAATCAGGCCGGTGCCGCTGGCCTTGTCCTCGACGCGCATCTTCACCAACGGCGCGCCGAAGTGGAAGTCGTACGGTAGGTGCTTGTTCCAGAAATCGATGGCCTTCTGCCGCAGCTCGGGCGCCAGCCACTTCCCACGGATTTGGTCCAGCAGGTAGATGCGACCGTTCTTCCCAAGCCCCCAGCACTGAAACACGCTGTAGTCGTTACGCTCGGCGGTCTTCTGTGCCGTGTCGGCATAGATGATCCGCTTGTGCAGCTCGGGCGCCACCGTGTAGCGCCCGAAGTTGGCGCTACGGATGATGCCGCCGCCCAGCGGGCTGGGGCGCTGCATGTACTGCCCGCTGAAGACGTACCGGTCGGCCTTCTCGCTGGCCAGCAGGTCGTCGAGCGGTTCCTTGTACGGCCAGTAGCTGAACCGGCCGTCCTCGTCCCTCTCGCCCAGCTCGACCATCGCGCGGATGCGCTCGGGCAGAGCCTCGACGTATTCGTCGGTGATCAGCGCCGGGATCTCGATGAATTCCCAGTCGCCCGGCACCTTGCCGGCCTTGATGAAGCCCGTCGGGTCTTCCTCGGCCAGCCGCTGCATGATCACGATGATCGGCGTGTCCGGGTTGGCCTTTCGGCTCTTCACCGTGGACAGCAGCTTGCGGTTCGCCTTGTCGCGGTTCGGCTTGCTGTACGCGTCCTCGACCTTCAGCGGGTCATCGATGATGATGGCGCCCTGCCAGCCATCGGTCATGTGGCCCGCGCGGAAGCCGGTGATCTGGCCACCCAGCGACACCGCATACACGCCGCCGGCTTTCTTGCCGTCAGCGATGACGTTCCAGCGCTTCTTCGACTTCGCGTCGGGTGCAATCGACAGCGGCCAGAGCGCCTGGAACTCGTCCGACTGGACAATTTCGCGCGCCGTCTCGCTGTTCAGAAGCGCCAGGTCATCCGAATACGAGATGTGCAGGAACCGCGCACGCGGGTTCACCGCCAGGCCCCGGGCGATCAGATTGATCGCCACCAGCTCGGTTTTCGACGACCCGGGCGGGACGTTGATGACGACGTTCTTCAGCTCGCCATCGATGACACGCTGCACCGTGTCCGCGATCAGCACGTGGTGCCAGTTGACGCGGAACTTGATGCCCTGCCGATGCTTGAAGAAGTACCGGCTGAAAAACAGGTGGTCGCGCTCGCACTTCGCCTTCAGGACGGCGCGCTCGACGGACGGGTCAATACTCGTCTTCGAGTTTCGCGACAGCAGCTGCGACCTGTTTTTCATCGACGACGGTGGTTCGTTGTTCGACCGGCCCGCCGTCTTCACCTGTCAGCTCGATCCGCTTCGGCGTTTCCTTCCACCCGGCCTGCGTCTTCATCCAGAAGATGGCCGCAGTGACTGCGCCCTTGCCCGTGCCGGTGGCCTGCTTGAACAGAGCCTGCGCCACCAGGGCATTCGTTTTGTCCTTCGCCGTGTCCAGCTCGGCACGAAAATGCACGCGCAACGTTTTCGGCGTCATCGGCTTTCCGGTCTGCGGATTGACCACCTGGCTGGCGATGTACTCATGTGGGGCGCCGAACCCGGCCAGAGAGCTGACTAGCCTACGGTCTGCCTCGGTGGGCGTGAATGGATTGCGTCCCGCCATGCTTGTCACTCATCAGGTTCGGGGAACAGATCGTCGCCCAGCACCACATCACCGCACGCCGCCACAGCGCGCTTCCAATCGCCCTTCACGAACACCAGCACGTTCTGATGCACCTTGCCCAGCTTGCGGCTGGCCGCGAACTGCTTGCCCGCGCGGATCGGGGCGCTGCCCAGCGCCGTCAGCAGGATCGCTTCGTTGTACAGCCGCATACCTGCGTCGATGAAGGCATCGATCGTGTCCGACACGAAGTTGCGATACGGCCCGGTGCCGCGCTTCTCGCGCACATCGCCGACCACGAAGCAGGCGAATCGATCGGGCTTCAGCAGGCTGACGGCGCCGGCGACCACCTCGCGGTATGCCGTGATGAACGCGGGATAGTCCATGGTCGACAGATCGGCCGGGTCATCCGAGTAGCGTTCCAGATCAGCGTACGGCGGGCAAGAGAACAGGAAGTCGGCCTCGACGTCGGGCAGTCGCCGCGCGATCTGTCGGCTGTCACCCACGTGCCAGGCCGGCACGGGGTCTTCGGTCTGCACCAGGTGCAACTGGTCTCGATTCGCCGCGACCTGCTCGCCGCGCAGCTCCATGCCCACGTACGGCCGCCCGAGGCGCGCCGCCACAATGCCGCGCACGCTGCCGCCGGCGAACGGGTCCAGCACCAGGCCGCCGGCCGGGCAGAACCAGCGATATGCCAGCTCGCACAACACCGGGTCGAAGATGCTGGTGCGGTGCTGCGGCGCGGCGCCCTGCTCGGCCTTCTGATGGTCCGAGGCCGACGCATAGGCCGGCGCGTTGCGCCCCAGTTCGGACTGGATCCCCAGCCCGAGCCATGCAGCCTTGCGTTCCTGCCACGCCGCGTCGCGCGCATTGAGCGTGCTGAACGGCGGCACCATGAACTGCTCGGCCAGAGACCGGCGTACGGCGCTCGTGGCCGGCCCGGGTGGGTCCAGCAGATCGCCCAGCTCGTCCGGAGAAAAGCCGATCACGGTCAGATCAAATTCGGCATCGCGCAGGTCGAGCAGCTCGGCCGCCAGCAGGTCAACGTCCCAGCCGGCGTTCTCGGCCAGTTTGTTGTCCGCGAGGATGTACGCGCGGCGCTCGTCCGCCGACAGATGCGACAGGTCCACCGTCGGCACCTGGCCCGGCACCGGACAGTTGGCGATGGTCTCGCCCGCCGCCCACATCTGCGTGGCCGCTTCCAGCCTGCCGTGGCCAGCCAGCACGTCATCACCAGCGGTCAGCGCCGGGTTCGTCCAGCCGAACTTGCGCAGCGACGCCTTGATCTGCTCGATCTGGCCGGCGCTGTGCGTCCGTGCATTGCGCTCATAGCGGACCAACTCGTCAGCCGCGCGGTAGCGGATTGTGAGCTGATCGGGCTTTTTCATACGCGGTAAAAATGCACGGGGTGGGAATGAAAAACGCCCGAAACGGGTAGCCGGGCAAAGCCACCTGGGAGGGTGGTAGGAGACAACCTGATACGCTGCTGGGCGATAAGATCCGTCACACCCGTCAGAGGACAGCCCATGAAATTCCTTGCCGCAGCCATCGCGTTTGCCGTCGTAGTGATCGCCTTCATGTTCCGCTACGACTACCAGCATGCAGCAACCGTCCGAGTGGACCGATGGACGGGAGAGCGTACAGAGGTCTGTCAGATCAACCAGGGCAAGGTGTTTTGGACGCCGAATTGCGTCGATGCCCACATGAAAGAGCAATAGGCCCGGGCGTGCCAGAAATGCAAAAAGCCCGCTTGCGCGGGCTCTGGGCGTAATTCGTAGGTGTATCGAATGAGGAGGATTTTTGTGCACGAAATGCACAATGTCAAGAAAAACTCGAAAACGGGCTACGCCTCGACCCGCTCTTCGAGGGCGACCATGCCGGCCGCCATGAGCCGGCCGTCGATGGCCAGCCAGGCCACCGACTCGACGCCGGGCGCCGCCATCAGGCCCTTCTTCCGCTCGCCTTCGATCCACAGCTTCAGCTTCGCGTTCTGGGCGCTGACCGTGTTGCGGTGCGCGCCGCAGTCCTCGGCGATCTGCTGCAGGTCCACACGGACGCCGAAGATTTTCTCTAGGATGGACCGCCGCACGCGGTAGTGCGAGAACGAGCCAGACAGTTGCTGCATGGCTCGGTCCGTCAGCCACACGATTGCTGCATTCCATTCCGGGTTCGGCTTGCGCGCGGCACAGCACGGCCGGCCGCAGTCGCACGGAATGTCGCGCGGCGCAGTGCGCGCAGTGAGCACTGCCTGATGCAATTCGGGCAGCATGCCCAGTTCGCTGCGGATCATGCCGGCCTGCGCGGCACCGTCGACACCGACCAGCCCCTTCCCCGAGCCGATGGCCGGCGTCATGGCCTTGTTCATGGCCGATGCCTGGTACTGCTGGCCCGAGTAGTTGAACGCGAACACCAGCGCCGCGTGCGAGCTGCCGAAAAGGCGTTCTTCCATCATCGTTTCCCCGGTCACATTCATTCCTTCACGCCGCCTGTAGCGGCAACTGTTCCACGCTGACCTGCACGCATGGTGACGTGCTGTAGCGCTTGCTGATGCGGTATTCCACTGCCTGTGCGTCGTCGAGCCAGACGATGCCGTTCATGCCGTCCTTCACGGCCTTCAGCACGTTGTCGGCGTCTGGCTTCTTGGTGGCGGCCACGAGACCTGCCGCTGCGTCGCGCTGGCGCTTCTTGGACCAACTGGCCGGGATCTGCAGGTTGATGTCGAGCCATAGCTCGACGGGACCCTCGATGGGCGGCATGCCGGCCATGGCCTGCGTCGCGAAGAGCTTCACCAGGTTCTCGTAGGTGGCGGTCTTCTCGGGCGTGTAGGTCCGCACGAATGCGCCCTGCCGCGCGAACTTGGGACGCCCTTTGGCCACGGGCTGGCCCGGAATGGCGAACATCACGCGACGCATCGGGCGCGATTCGTCGAAGAGGGATGGCACCGTCATGCGACCACCTGCCCCGGCAAGACGCCGTACATGATCCGGTACACCCGCTCGAACTCGCCCGGGTTCATCCGCTCGGCTTTGCTGACCTCGCGGTCCATGAGCCGCTGATCGCCCGACGCAGCGATGACGCGCAGCCGGAACACGATCGCGTGCTCGTCGGGGTCTCGCTTCACGCCCAGCGCGTCGGCTTTGGCCTGAACGCCTTCCGGGGTCGCATCCCAGTCGGCCCCTGGCGGCGCCCCGCCCTGCCGTTCGGCCAGTGCATCGTCGATGAACATCCCGAGGAAGCCCGGGTTCACCGGCGATGTGTCCTTGTCGGCAACCCTTCGCGCGCACGCGAGGGCATGAGCCCGGAGCAACGTCGGCACGTCGATGCAACGGTCCGCAATCCGGAGCAACGCCTCGCGCGCTCGCGAGGACAGGGTGAGCGTCTTGCCCCGATCAGCCTCAAGCTTCACCAGCAGATCGCCAATCGCGTCAGCGGAAAGCGGCGGCGGCGCGGAGTTATCCACAGCCCCTACCCCGTGTGAAGTACCTACGCCGCTTGAAGTAGGTATGGTGTTATGTGACTGTGACTGTGACGGTCCAGGCGTTTGACTGCCGTTTTGACAGGCATTTGCCAGGCGTTCGGCTAGGCGTTCTTCCCATCCAGGGGCGGCCGTTTCGCGGTAATCCGTGGTGTCGGAACCCTTCCGGCTATTGCAGTTGCGGCAGGACGGCTGGATGTTGTGGATCGAGTCGTCACCACCCTGATAGATGGGCACAATGTGGTCCTTCGTGAGCGCCCCGCCTTCGAGGTCGTTTTCGCTGATCCCGCAGCACACACAGCGATTGCCGCAGGCCCAGCGCAGGGCATCCCATTCCGCCTGCGTGTGCCGACCCTTGGCACGGGCCTCCGCAAGCCGTTGGGAACGCGTTTTGGCAGGCGTTTTGCCAGACGCTTCGTCAGGCGTTTTCCACTTCGAAGCGGCACCCTTCCCGCCTGCAACACTTCGCTTGTCGCTAATCAGGCCAGCGCGCTCGCGTTCTTCCTCGGCACGCTTCTGGACAAGGCGGCCGTCGGTGGAGCGGAACAGCGCGCGGATCTTCGGGGCATGCTTGCGCCACTGGGCGGCGGACAGCTTGGCGATCGTAGCCAGCTCTTCGTCGTCATCCAGCGGCGGCCCGTTGCGCCAGTAATCCATCAGGATCAACAGATAGGCCCCATGCTGCTCGGTGGTCAGCCGCGACGTGTCGGCCAGATAATCGCCGATATAGAGGGGCATCCAGGTGTCGTTCTTCTTGCTCATGCTGCCACCCCATTCGTGGCCGTTTCGTCGTGTGCCTGGCGCCCCTGCTTTACTTGAGATCGGTCAAAGAGAGCCATGCTACGATTCCGCGAAACAGAGGGGGCGAGAGCATGCTGGAGTTCAAGGACCACACATTCGCGTTGCAAGGACCGGGGGATTTCTTTGCCAAACTCGAGTGGGAGTTTGCTCAGCTCAAAGGCATGCCTCTGAACGACGGCTATCTCTATCAGGTCGTCACCTGTGCGAGCGACGCTTGGCACATGGCGGACTGGGCGTTCGCAGCGCTGTCGGAGGAGGAGCAAGCCAGTCACAAAAACGTCGCAGAATTCCGGAAGTGGCTTCGCGGCGAAAACCGGTCGCTCGCCATCTGCAGAATGATTGCCGACGCGCATAAGCACTCGAAAGTAGACCGAAACCCAGATCCGAACGTCTCTACGCGGTATATCCTGGGCCCCGGAAAGCTCGAGCAGGCGTCCACGACTTGGTTGATTGTTGATGACAAAGATTTGCTCGAACCGCGGCAAGTAATTGAGGACGCCGTAATGTTCTGGGTGCGATTTCTCGGTGACCGCAACATGCTGGCGGGCACGCCGATCGAGGATCTCTACCACGCGAAACGCTCCCTTTTGTAGCGCTCTACCGTGTGTCAGGTGGCGTGCTCTCATGGCAGCAGACCCCACACCATCGGCCCCACCACCGCCAAGAACATCAGCGCGGCGCTGACCAGGGTAATAAGCTCATCCATCACGCCACCTCCAATCCCTTCCGGGCCAGCGTGCGCAGCGCCTGGTATTCGTCGCGCGGCAGACAGACCATGCTGTCGTCGCCGGGCGCGACCACGTCCAGCTCGAGCACGTCGAACAGCGCGCAGAACTCGGCAAAGCTGAGCCGGTGCCCGCTGTTGTTCAGGAAGCGCGAGAAGTTCGTCGCATCGACGCCGATGCGCTCGGCCACCTTCTTCTGGGTGAGCGGAGCAACACGGTTCAAAACCATCGATTCCAAGCTAGGCATGTGATGCTCCCGACTGCTCGATCGATTCCATAGGATTGACCCCAACGAAACAACGAAGCCGGGCGCCACGGCGGCCGGCCAGAATGAAATGGGAAACGGGTGCTACCACCTGGTGCCGAGCGGCACGGCGTCGAGATCCGCGCGGGGCAAAGCCCGAACGCGGAACAACAGAAAGCGACTGCGCGTGACGCAGCATGGTCATACCCCCGGTCGGGCCACCACGGGCCCGTTCAACAAAGCGCGGAACCGCCGCGCTCACGTGGCACAGCGATCTTCAGGTTTCCGAGGATTCAAGAAGATGTCCGGGTGAGCCAGCTTGACGGCAGCCGGAATGCCTCGCTCCTTCCAGTTGTGGACACGCTGGATACCCCCTTTTTTGTCGAAGCCAAGCAGCTCGGCGACCTTGGCGGGGCCGCCAAGTCGCTCAATGAGTTCACGGTCCATATCGAGAGAGTCGTCGCGTTCCATGGCGATATTAAACATGATGTTTAATGAAAACGCAAACACGGTGTTTATCAACGAACCGTTTACTTGTGCGACGATGCCGCGCATGCACCAGACCATGGTTCGCCTCTATGAGGCGGCACTCGCCCTAAAGAATCTTGAGACGCCGACAGACGTTGCGCGTGCGCTCAACCAATCCCAGCAGACCGTCAACAACTGGGAGCGCCGCGGCATGTCCCGAGTGGGGATGATCGAGGCCCAGAAGCTGATTGGCTGCAGCGCCACATGGCTACAGACCGGCAAGGGCTCGATGACGTATGACGCCAGCCTTGAACCGGCAACCGACGTCGACAATGGGCTGAGCGAGCGGATCGCGGTGATCCTCGCCGACCCTGAGATCAAGCCCTATGCTCTGGCCAAGGCCGCCGGTGTCTCCCAGGAAGTGCTGGCGCAGTGGGAATCGGGCGACGTCAAGACAATCCGCCTCGACCAGGCGGTGGGCATTCAGGAGGCCTTCGGCTACAACGCCGTCTGGTTGGTCATGGGCAAAGGGGCCCCGCGCGCCGCGGTGTTCGACGATCCTCGCCCAAGGCCAGTGCCTGCCAAGGGAGCCAAGGCCAAGAAGAAATCAGAGGACGAGCCGGCAGAGCCGACTCCCCTCACCTATCTGGCAAACACAGCGAAGTACCGGCCCATTCCGGTAGTAGGACGCGCGCAAGGCGGCCTACCCGACCGGATCTGGACCGATGGAGACTATCCGGTGGGAGCAACGCAGCAGTTTGCAGAGGTCGCCAGCGCCGACCCGCACGCATTCCTGACGCCGGTCGTGGGCCTATCCATGATCCCGCGCTACAACCCTGGCGAGTTCGCACTCGTCGAGCCGGGCACCGAGCCTGAGCTAGAAGACGACGTACTTGTCCGCTTGAACACTGGCGAGACCATGATCAAGCGCCTGCTTTCCCGGCGCCAGGGCATCCGTTTGGGCAGCTACAACGACCAGGAAGTTTTCACCTTCGACCCCGAAGCGATCACCTGGATGTACTACATCGCCCATCCGGTTCCGGCCCGCAAAATCAAGAACAGGTTGTAAGGAAAAATTCTTCTACGACAGGGAGGTCGACAGTGAATCGGGTTTTCTTCGGGATTGCCGTAGCCGCAGCGCTCTCAGGCTGCGCCTCAGCCTCCAAGACCTACGGTCCTGACGGCAAAGAGGCCTATTCTCTGAACTGCTCAGGAGCTGCTCGCAGCTGGGGCATGTGCCTAGAGAAGGCCGGAGATCTGTGCGGCACCCGCGGGTACTCCATCGTCTCCGCGGTCGGAGACGTCGGAAATCTGACGGTGGCCAGCGCCACCACCCAGAATGCCAACCTGGTATCGGGCAGCGTCATGAGCCGATCTATGATCGTTTCCTGCAAGGGGTAGGCGCTCTACCCCCCATCCTCGAACAAAGGCCCGCCACCTGAGCGGGCTTTTTTCTTGCGCATCGATTAAACATTTTGTTTGACTTAATGTTAAACGCCATGTTTAATGACTCCATCGCGGATGTACGCAGCGGTCCGTAACCGCCCGCCAACGTCCCCTCACCGCTGGAGACAGACGATGCCCAACGCCCTTCCCACCGCCGCTGCATACCGGCATGCCCATGAAGCGCATCAGCGCGCCGCCGGCGGCCAGGTGGTCGCCGTCCGTACCCTCGTGCGCGAGACGGTGACCCGGATCCACAACCGCGACCACTTCGAGTTCCGCGGCGCCAGCGAGGACTCGGTCTACGCCGCCGCGCTCGACAAGAAGAACTCGCTCGACATCTACCGCTCGCCGGCCATCGCCTACCGCTACTGGGAAGGCGACGAATACGTGGTGATGGTTCGCTGCTTCGGCTTGGACTGAGGCACGCCATGACTATGACCTCCCACCAGGCGTGCATCCGGCAAGCCGCGGCAGAGAACAAAAACGCCGAGCTGCTACGCGAGCTGCGCCACGCGCACCAGATCATCAGGAACGCGCTGAATCTGATGACCCTCGACCAGAAGTTCGACTGGGGCACAGCCAACGCGCGCGACGGCGTCGATGGCGACGGCATGACCCGTTTCCACGAACGCGAAGCAGTGATTTCGGCATCCGCAGGGGTGCAATCGTGAACCGCGATTTCTTCCTCATCGCCCTGGCCATCTGCACCGCGCCGCCGCTGGTCGTGCTGGCCGTCACCCTTATCAGCCGGGTGTGGCAATGAAGCGCCGCCCGTCCACCCGCCGCGCCGTCGCCGAACTGCTGGCCCTCTGGGTCGGCACCGCCCTGGCCATGGCTGCAGTGTTTTTTGTCTACCACCTGGCCAGCGCCGAGCCGAGCGATCAGCCCATCGCATCCCGGAGTTCCACATGAGCGCCGCACCAATCGTGCCCGGCAGGACGTACCTCGTCCGCTGCGCGGGTCAGTCCCTCACGGTGATCGCCACCAACCCTGTCGACGCCATCTGCGTGGCGCTGGACATCATCCTGGAGTCCTTGAAATGAACATCGTCGCCGTACGCGCCAGCTCGCTGGCCGAACTTTTCGACTGCCCCGCGCGCTGGGAAGCCAAGAACCTGCTGGGCATGCGCATGCCGTCGAGCGGCGCCGCACATCTCGGCACCGCGGTGCACGCGAGCACCGGCGCCTTCGACCAGGCCGCGCTGGACGGCGCGCCGATCACCGCTGACGACGCCGCTGGCGCGCTGGTGGACACGATCCGCGACAAGAACGTCGACGTGGACTGGGAAGAAACCGACCCGGCCGCCGCCGAACGCATCGGGCTGGCGCTGCACGCCCGGTACTGCGCCGAGATCGCGCCGCGCCAGCACTACATCGGTGTGGAGATCGCCTGCGACCGCCTGGAGATTCCCGAGCTGGGCCTCGCGCTGACGGGCACCACCGACCGCGTGCGCACCACCACCGACGGCGCTGGCATCAGCGACCTGAAGACCGGCGGGCGGGCCGTGGGCACCGACGGTGCCGCTATCACAGCCGGCCACGGTCCCCAACTGGGGGTGTACGAGCTGCTGGCCGAGCACGCCATGGGCATCCCCATCAGCGCGCCGGCGCAGATCGTCGGCCTGAACACCGGCAAGACCGCCGCCGCGCAGCGCGTAGGCGTCGGCGAGATCGCTTCTCCGCGCACGGCTCTGCTGGGCACCGAAGAACAGCCCGGCCTGCTGCAGCACGCGTCAGGCCTGATCCATTCCGGCGCCTTCTACGGCAACGGCAAGTCGGTCCTGTGCTCGCCGAAGTACTGCCCGCGCCACGCTACCTGCCCCTACAAGTCCTGACCCATCACCACCTGACCGAGATCACCGCTATGTCCGCAACCGTCACCCTCGACCAAATGCGCGCGCCCGCCGTGCGCGAAGCCGCCCCGGCACCCATCGTCACGATGGGCTTCGGCAGCCAGCAGTCGTTCGAACTGATGCAGCGCGCCGCCAACCTGCTGGCGTCGTCCACTCTCGTGCCTGCGGCGTACCGCAAGGTGATCGAGAAGCTGGACAAGTACGGCAACGTGAAGGAATCGCGCGAGAACCCCAATGCGCTGGCCAACGCCGTTGTCGCGCTGAACATGGCGCAGCGCATGGGCGCCGACCCGCTGATGGTGATGCAGAACCTGTACATCGTCGAAGGCCGTCCGTCCTGGTCGTCGCAGTGGATCATCGCCGCGATCAACGGCAGCGGCCGCTTCTCGCCGCTGCGCTTCGACATCAAGGAAACCGGCAAGAAGACCGTCGAGCGCGTCGAGACGGTATGGGAGAACGGGAACCGCAGCACCGTCACGAAGAAGGTCGACATCCTCGACAAGGTCTGCATCGCGTGGGCCATCGAAAAGGAAACCG
>Ga0209025_1002542_pt1 | contig 19035 bp, 12 predicted proteins | sample AraplaMF_Col_mLB_FD_184256 | JGI IMG/M metagenome (GOLD analysis project Ga0209025, IMG submission 184256) | Arabidopsis root microbial communities from the University of North Carolina, USA - plate scrape MF_Col_mLB (SPAdes) (version 2) | ecosystem: Host-associated > Plants > Roots > Endosphere... | reverse complement strand
TTTCGATGATGTTCCATAAAATGATCTGCTAACGTATTCCCGAAATGGGGATGGTGTTGTAAATGTTCGCTCATAGTTGTTCCCTCCATAGTCTATATAAATGTTTACTTCCTATATTGTTTACAGATACACAAAATTTATTATTATAAAAAATAATTATATAAACTCTTTTACGTAGATACCAAAGCCATCATATTTTAAATAGAAATGCTACATTTCTCCAATGATACAAGCCAATGAATTGAGACATTTCTTCTCTCAAGGTTCCTTAATATCATGAAGTTTTTGAAAAAGACTGCCAGTTAAGCGATGCTTAACACCTGACCGTAATATTTCTGAAAGTTGCTCTATATTTTCTGATGAAAATGTAGGAATAGATATGTTTTTTAAACTCTTCATATAATCTGGCAGCAACATCCGTAAAGCAATGTCCATTCGAATTTCACCTGCACGCATCAATGTTTGAATTTCACTATCATGAAAACCATCCAAATCCGTACGAAGTCCTGCTAATAAATTTTCTATATTTTCTTCGTCTGAAGGAGGCGAATATAATTGGTAGTCTGGTAAAGAAACATGGTCAGTATAAAAAGGGTTCCCATTTGAATCTAATAAAGTTTGAATAGGAGTACTAAGAATGAGCTGTAATCCTGGATAAATATCTGGATCTAAATTACGCAACATTTTTCTTCTTAATACTACAATTTGGCTATTAGATGTATCTAAAATACGTTTGTTTAATTCAAAATGAGTAGGTTTTTCAGTTTCTTTCCACTCTCTTTCAGCCGCAGAGGCATCTAACACAAAGTATATCTCATCGGAATTTTTGGGAATAAATTTCATAGGTTCTTTTCTATGCTTTGCCAAAGGGGGGGATCTACGTTGATTATTTACTGATTCTTCCCCATCCGGTAATATCAAAGGTTCAGTTCCGATATTATCGAATACTCCTCCATCGGAAAACCACAGGGTGTCATATTTTAACAATGGGTTCCCTTGCATTCGATTTTCCGGATCGCAAAAGATTCTATCTGCTACCGATAAAGAGATAGGGGCAAATAATAATGGAAAAGCGGCAGAAGTAGCCACAGCATAAGAAATGGAAATGTCATCTATATTGGTTGTTTGTCCAATATAAGTTCCGTACATATGATCATTTGAGAAATAAAACATCCTCATAGTGTCTAAACAGGTTGTATTACAATACCAGGTGGTCGAAAGGTTTTGTAATTCCTTCATGTGAATCCCTTCGCAAAGATATTCATCAAGTAATGTTGGTAGTGCATCGCTACATTTCTCTCGAATAGATTTAAAAGACAAGATTTGTTTTGTAAAAGAATTTGTAATCAATTTTGTACGAAGGTCGATTTGTCCTAATTTAACTAGGGGAGTAATAACACGCTCTTCAAAATCAATTACATTTCGAAACTCACCACCTTTATATAGGGCAACCATAATAGCTGCAGCGGTGATACTACCTCCAGAAACAGAGCTGATACTCGTCACATACTGATCTAGTTTACATTCAACTATCCGTTTATACCCCCCCAGCGCATAGAATGAAGCCCGAAACCCACCGCCAGAAAATGCTAATTTCAGATTTTTATTCAAAATTAATTCCCTTCTTTCATTACTCAAATCTGTACATTTGAAATAATCTCCAACTGTAGAAACAAGTATGCAGTGAATTTATTTATAAAATGATGATATCATCGTAGATTTTTATTACTAAAAAAATGCAGTTCTTTTTAAGAACTGCATTAGAATTCTCCTCTTTATTAGGAAACAAAATATGGTTCTGGTGCAAAAATAAAACAAAAAAGAATACAGCACATATATTCCTAACGGAATCATATCTTATACTGCAAGTCCAAATAATTTATGTATGAATCTAACTTCATTTTGGGCAGACTTCACCTGTAAGTGAAGTTGTCCTTTTTTCATCATATGCATGGTTTCAACGCCACTCAATATAGAAGTGGCTGTTGCATATGACTTGAATCCTAACATAGAACGTACACGTTTCTTAATGAAACGGTGATCTTGTTCCACTATATTATTGAGATATTTAACTTGCCTTAGTTGTATGCCTTCAGGTATACGTTTCTCTTCTTTTAACTCTTGAATCGCTACAGCATAGGCAGGGTTCTTATCTACTGTTATTATGCGAGGTTTACAAATATGAGAAGCAGCCACGGCTTTCTTGAAAAAGCGCTTGGCTGCTTGTTTATCTCTTGATTCAATTAGATAAAAATCAATGGTATTTCCTTCTGAATCGACTACGCGATATAAATACATCCATTGCCCTTTTACTTTCACATACGTTTCATCGACTCTCCAGGAATCATTTGTTGTCTTAAGATGACGTCGTACTCTTTCATCTAATTCAGGTCCATATTGATGCACCCAACGCATAATAGTGGTGTGAGCAATAGACAAACCTCGTTCCTCCATCATTTCCACCAAATCACGAAAACTTAGGTTGTACCGTAGGTACCATCTTACCGTTAATAAGATAATATCAGGTTGATAGTGCTTCCATTTGAACAAATTTTCCTTTTTCATACCGATCACACACCTTTTTTAGAGTAATAGTATCAGTATGTCCAAGATTTAGAGATTATTTGCAATTCCCCTGAAGTTTTTGCACCAGAACCGTTTATCGTACATGAAGCATGGCGAAAGGTTTGAAACCCTGTGGATTTGGCAAAATGGTGCTTTACTGTACATGACGATGATTTTATTCCATTGCTACACAGATCTCAAGGAAGGAGTTTTATCAAAAAACAAAAAATCAGATTGGAAATAAAAGTGAGTCTATAACCTATTTTCACAAGTATCCCGGCTGTACCCCGACGTAGAGGAATATGTAGCAATAGAACCAAAAAGGAATAAGCATTAGCGGACATTGTTCTTGCGTAAATAAGAATTTCACTCAAATATTTTTTACTTTTGAGAAAAAGTAAGATAACCTTTGATAGAATTATTAATTTTAATTTAACTCAAAAAAAGATATCAATATAAAATCTGGCCATTTTCTTAACACCTAACGCTTTTAATGGTGGCGTCGCAGCTAATACAATTGAGCCATTTCTATTCACATCACCAACCACAGCTAATTTAGTGTGAAGAGGGTCTAATCCCATTTTGATGCAACTCAACGACGCATAAAAACTACGAAGATCTATACACAAAATAATTGGTTAGGTAATAGAGAATAATCATACAAGGTAACCCCTCTAAAGACAGAACATTTGTTCTTATTGTAAACCTTATTTTTCGGTTTATACAATCCTTTTGCAAATAATTTTTAATACAAATATGGTGCGTGAAATTATATGAGATTCTTCAAAATTCGACTACGGAACGCTTTTATATCTCTTAACTTATTAAACTCGTTTTCGTTTCTTTATAAATTAAGAAAAGCTCAAACCCTTATGTACCAATGGATTTAAGCTTTTTATTTTATAGGAATACTCGTTGCAACAAGTTGCCATTAGGCTAGTGTATCAGCAACTTGTAGCTATTACTATGAATGCTAGATTCCTCAAAATTATTACATATTTTTTTAGTTTTTTAATCTTTGTTTTTATACTATGATGTTTTCTCAGCAAATATGCAAATTATGTTGAAGTTTAAAAAGTTTGATTCTTGGACAAGATGTAATAACAAACAACTAATTTTGAGGTGATTTTATGAGTTGGTTCGGAATCGGTAAACCTCGCTCTAAGTTTGGAAGGTTTTTAGACAAACATAATTTAACTCAGCAAGAAGTATCCCGAGAAAGTGGGGTCAATAGAGGAACGATTAGTCGACTGTGTAAAGGTGATGCATTCCATCCATCTTTAAAGAATGGACAAAAGATTATTAGGACATTAAGAAAATTAACTAATAAGAATGTAGACCATCAGGATTTCTGGTTTTAACTAAAAACATCTTCCATCACGAATGTTCTCATAAATACATTTTGCTTTATAGCATATTGCTCTAATTTAGATTGCCGATAGTCTGATAGTGTGAAAAAGAGAATTACTGGAGTTATATCTTTCTGCCTTTTATAGATATCCGTTATATGGCCATATAACTGTATTTTGTGTTCATTTGCTTTCATGTGTTGCATACGATCTACTTCAACAAAATGTGGAACATTCTCCTCGAAATACGTTGCATCTGGGATAATTTGATATCGCTGACCCTTGATTGAAAATTCTATAGGTCTTTCTGTTTTCCATTCGGGAAATCCTAGCCACATCCAGGCTTCGTTTCTCATTAAAATGTGCTGTAATTGACTATTTTTCTTTACTGTCCTTGTGATTCCTAATAAATCACGTCCTTTTTTATTTAAATAATATACATGCTCACGAGCTATTTTTGTGATGTGACAATATGAAGTCAGATCCTTTAATACACGATTTGCATTTCGAATACTACCTAGACAGTGGATGGCTTGTAATTGCCTCCTCGTTGCAAAATCTAACTTACTCAAAGTGGATAAAATCTCGATTTGTCTCGCTTTCTGTTTGAGTGTTTGATGCCTCATTTTGTTTCACCACCTTGTATTGCTTCAGTAATTCCCACATGTCCATATCCTTTAAATAAGGTACCTGAATTTCTTCTGTGCGATCAGTCTTAAATAATGCTCTTCCTGGAAGGGAAGGCAGATCCTCAAGACCTGGTTCATCCAAAGCAACTTGGGAAGCAACCGCTGTTGGTAATCGAAAACCTAGCTTTGCATCAGCATTTTGTTTAATTTGCCTTGGCAATGTGTCAGAGGTTGGATATTGGGTACAAAATATAAGCCGGAATCCTAAACCACCTCCGATTCTTGCGATTTCAGATAACATCTCCTGGCACATAAATAATATATCCCGTTGTTTTTTAGGTAAACCTTGTGTCGGACAAAGATTCGCTCCTTCATCTACTATGATGAAGCAACGTTCTCTAATTGATGTATCTATAACATTGGTAAAATAGGACTTTTTCATCATCTCAATCTGTTTTACCATCTTTTCACGCACTCTCAACAACATCTCTAACGTCTGTTCCGGGTTTTCAGCTACTTCTACTACTTGGGATAGCTCTTTGTAAGGACTAAATTCTAGCCCTTCCTTCAGATCGATAATATAAAAATTCACGTGTTGAGATTGTTGCAAAATTAAACTAGTCATCACGTTTTTTAAGAATACTGTCTTTCCAAAACGAGTCATTCCACTTACACACATATGCGGTGTTTTCTCGAAATCATGATACACGTATTTATCTAATGCTTTCCCCATCATAACTCTCCATGTGTGCGCTTTTAACAGATCCTTAGACCAATTCCACATTTCCGGTATTCGTTGCTTAAATACTCGAATATGAAGCTCTCTTTGATGAAACGATATTTTAACAGGTTTATATAGTCCTTCTTCTAATACTTCAGCTAACTTTTTGATAAGTTGACTAGGTACGCCGAGTGGTAACTTGTAAACATAATTCATACTTATGTCATCTTCTATTTCTTTTATAAAAATAGGGTATTGTAATTCACCTTTATGTTGAACACATATCTTTGCAATTTCAAAAAACGTTGCAATTTTTTTCTTATCACTCATTCCTTTACTTTGATAAAAGTAAGCTACTGTTATAAAGGTTGCTGGTATTAATAAAAGTGATATCATACCCTCCATACCTCCTTAAGGTAGTTGAGCCTGTATGGAAGCTTAGAAAAAGCCTTTTAAGATGCGCTATTATAATCATTTTCAACTGCCAGATGTAATACTAACGTAGAAACACATCTAGTATATCCATTAGCACGTACCAAACACTCCCAATTAATAAGCATTTTAGCCCCGCACGTAGCAACCAGTCTGGAAGGTAAAGACCTTTCCTTTTCATTAATTTAATTCCTAAAACCGAAGCACCTGTCACACCATATACAACCCCTAATTCTCCAATGATTGTCATGTTAACTCCGTCCTTTCAGTTTAATAGACAGATTCCCTTGATTATCTTTGTACAATTGATAATTATCGAGTAATTCATTCCAACTTAATGGATATTCGTCATCATTTAGATATTCCTCAATTTTACGACTTAGATAATAATAACCTCGATACTGTGAATCTAGATATACATTATGCCGTTGCATATGCTCTTGTATAGCGCATATGTTTTCTTCACTTTTAGTACTTTTACACATTTGATTCAATGTTCGAGAGGAATAAAGATACGGTGTACTATACAGCATTTGATATTGATTCATATGTCTCACCATCCATATAAAATTCTAGGTACACTAATACATATGAGTGCTATCCATATTATTGAATTTGTACAAAAAATAAAATATCTACTCACAAAGGACAGTTATGTATATAAGAAGAATGTATGTTGCAACAGGGAAAAAGAGGAAAGAGGTGACGTTGCTTGTTAAAGTCAAAAAAATTCATCATTCCGTTATTAATATTTACCTTGTTGGCTATATTCGTTATCGAAAAAAGAAGAGTTATTTTTCAAGAAGAGAACCCCATACCATTAGCCATAGGAATGTCAAAAATGATTTTTCAAGGGAAAGAAATAGTTGAAATAGAACCAAACGAAGATCGGTATTCAGATGTTTCTCTTTATTTAGTAAAACGTGGGAAAATGGAGCCCTTCATAAAGATGCTGGAGAAAGATGGTTGGACATTCGTTGAGCAATTAGAATATCAAAATGCTTTAATTTTTGAAAAGGGGAATCAGATTCAAAGTATTTCTTATAGATACTATACAAGATATTACACAATACTCGACTCTTATTAAGAAGAGATAAACAGTCTTCAAACCCAAAATACTATGCTATAATATTAAAAGATAATTGTGAAGTTAGGGTGGAGACTATCACTCCTTCTTTCTATTTTGGAAGGGAAGGGGGTGAAAAGCCATGGAAGTACTTCTTGAATTTCTAAAAGAAATTATAAAGGGGATCGTTCGTGAAACGATTGCACACCTCCTTAAGAAAAACATTTTAGAACACAAGAAATCCACCCTATCATCTCGCCGTCGGAAGCGTAAAAAGGGTGGATTTCGTAAGAAAAAATAAGTTATGATAGCCACCACCTTGACGGTAGCAGTTATCCAAAAAGGAGCACATGTTGGTAGCATGTTGCTCTCTTTTTTATTGTATGGCTTTATTGACTGAAGTATACCTCAGTTTGTATCTACATTATAGCATGTACAATGAGATTTGCAATTTCCAAGTTATTTAGCATTACCAGTATTTTTTAAATCACTATTCTTATTTAAGTAGTCTACATAGACATACTTTTAACTTTTTCAAAAAATTCTTTTAAGTGCACAAATCCCTCTTCATCTCCACGTGTTGAAAAAACCTCTCGTTCTTCGTGGGAAACAACGATAACTGGAATTGTTGTGAACTACCCGCCACTTAGTAGCTCTTACGAGCTTACTTGAAGTGGGGGCTTCTCGGTTAGTCGTTACTTTTGATAGCTAACGAATTAGTCCTAAGACAGCCGAGCTAACTCCCTTGTTCCAAGGGTTATTTTGTTGCTATTTACGCTAATGCTACTAGGCGTATTGCTTCATTTTTGATATTGATGGCTGAGTTATAATCTCTATCGAGATTTGCACCACATATGCAAGAATATACTCGTTCAGATAATGGCATATCTTTCACACTTTCACAACTGCTACAACATCAAAGTTATCGACTAATTCTTTTGACTTATGATGAAGGAAGTTCTTACGTTGGTTTGCTACTTTTTCATGCAAATTAGCTACCCGAATACGTTGCTTATTCCAACGCTCTGAACCTTTTGTGCGTCTTGATAATACTCGTTGGGCCTTTGCTAATTGGTTTAACATTTTACGATAGAACTTAGGATAATTGGCTCTCTCATCCTCAGAACTAACGTATAATCCATCCATCGCAAAGTCTAATCCAACAACTGTTTCTACTTCTTTTTGTACAATCTCTTTTTCGTATTCAGTCAAGATGGACACATAGTATTTACCAGTAGGTGTCATGGAGATTGTACACGACTTGATAATATGGTCTTGTGGTATTTCTCTATGTTGTTTGATACGTACCATTTTCAGTTTTGGTAATTTGATATGACCATTTAGCAACATAATATTTCCATTTACTACATTCGTTGTATAAGACTTTCCGTCTTTTTTACTTTTGAATGTTGGGAAGTCATTTTGACTACTAAAGAAATTCTTATAGGCAGTTTGCAAGTTTAGTTGAGCATTTGCCAAAGCTAATGAATCAACTTCTTTCAACCATTCAAACTCTTCTTTGTATTTTGCTGGAGTTGGAAGCTTTTGTTTCTTTAGTTGTTCCTTATCACCTTTGTATTTCTCATATACTTCTTTACGTTCAGCCAACATTCTGTTATATACGAAGCGCACACAACCAAAGGTTTTACGCATAAGATATGCTTGTTCTTCTGTTGGATACAAACGAAATTTATATGCTTTATTATGCTTGGTCATATCATTTCACCTCACTTCTCCCCTTGATTTTCGATATACTTCTTCACCAAGTCTACTGGTGCACCACCAGTAGTTAGCAAATAAAAACTTCTTGCCCAAAACATTTCTTTCCTAAGTTTCTTTTTCACTTGTGGAAACTCTTTCTTTATTAATCGAGAACTCGCACTCTTATAAGCATTAATGAACTTTGTCATTTCTGTATTAGGATGTGCCTTGAACAAGATATGTACGTGGTCAACATCATGATTCCACTCGACTAACGTTATATTGTAATTCTCAGAAAGTCTTACAAACATGTCTTTTGCATAGTCAGACATATCATCATCGAATACATTTCTTCTGTATTTCACAACTAATACAAGATGATAATACAACAAGAACACTGAATGATTATTACTATCTAATTTCACTGATATACCAACCTTTTTATTTCATAAGACATACCATAAAGAAAATAAAAAGCACAGTTACGTGCTTTTTGGCTACACCAAACCGAAATTCATCTCCCACCTACCGTTGGGCTATTGCCCTTCACACGCTTGAGGAAGGAGAATTCTTTTGGGTAATTCGTTAAACAAGATGATCTCTATTCATCTTATTTTTTACGCAATATCAAATAGATTCTAATCACAAATTATCTGTATGTGCAACTTCTAGTCAGTTTCAAAAAAAATTATCATTAAAGACATATCTGAAATTGTTCAAGATGTATTAGTGAATAATAACATAACTAATTTATGATGCATTTAAACAAAAAATGTAGAATTTAGTCGAAAGAAATACATTTACAAAAATTTACCATATATATATATTTTAACTGTTAAGAATATCCAATTTTTAACTTTATATATAACAATTAAAGGGGTGTTTTGTATGAAGAACACAGGAGAAAATTGTGAAAAGGTTGATGAAATTGATTTGACTGTAGGTCAAGGTTCATTATGGTTAGCGAATCAAATGAAATTAACGGAAGGTGCTTATAATGAGCCTATTATGATCCACTTAAAAGGTAATATTAATATAGACTTTTTAAAACAATCATTCATAAAGGTTATACAATCTCATTCAGCTTTACGGACAGTATTTATAAAAAAAGATTCAAAGCCAAAACAATTTATTCAACAAAATATAGAATTCGACATTCCAGTGTATGATTTAACAGAATTCCAAGATGAAGAAAAAAAATTAGTTCTAAAAAAACATCTAGAAGAACCTTTATATAAAAATTTCAATTTAGAAAATGCCCCATTATTTAGAGTACAGTTAGTTAAATTGAATTCGAATGAATATATTTTTCATATGATTTTCCACCATATAATATTTGATGGCTGGAGTCTGGGTATATTGATTCGACAACTATCTGATAATTATTCAAAATTAATTTCTAACCAAAAAATTATTAATCAAGAGGCATCTTATAAAGAACTTGTCCAATATGAAATCAACCAGATTTATGGTGCTTCTTATAATGAGGCATGTTCTTATTGGAAAAAAGCTCTTGATCGTGAATTACCTTACACAGAATTCCCCTCTGATTTTAATAGAAATGGACACGATGAAAGGAAACATTCTGGAGATTGTATCAGTAAAATTATAGATAAAAATGTATTTATTAAAATAAAGGATTTCGCTAAAAAAAATAAAGTAAGTATGTATCGAGTAATGCTAAGTGCTTATTTTAGTTTACTCCACCAAATGACAAATTCACAAGATATGGTTGTTGGTATGCCAATTAACACGAGACCACGATCACAAGAAGCGGATACTTTTGGATACTTTATTAATACTTTACCGATAATAGTATCAATTTCAAAAGAAGACACCTTTCAAAAATTACTTAACAAAGTTAATAACCGTGTTAAAGAAGCTACAGAACACCAAAATTATCCATTTGAGCATTTAGTCCAAAACTTAAAATTAAGTGGAAGTGGAAATTCAAATTTCACATATTCAACTGCATTTAATATGGTAAAGCTGCCAGAAATACTTTTACCAGGTATTGATGCAAAGGTGCTGACAGACAATAAAAGAGTGAGTATCTTTGATATGGTATGGAGGATTATTAGTGATACAACAAATGACGAATATAAAATTGAAATAGACTATAATTCGAGTTTATATAGACCTGAAACTATTAATGATTTAATTGAAAGATTTGAACATTTACTTCAAAAATTAATTCTTCATGCAAATGAACCTATTTATTCATTAGATTTACTTTTAGATAAGGATCATAGTTTGTATAAGAATATTAATTCGAAGATTCAGAAATATCCTGATTATAAAACATTAGACCAGCTCATTGACATTCAGGCAATTGAATCACCTGATAAAGTTGCCATATCAATGGGGGATAAACAAATTACGTATAATGAATTAAAACAACGTTCCAATCAGATTGCAAGCTATCTATGCCAAAATAAGTTTAAAAAAGGACAACGTGTAGGCATTATGATGGAAAGAGACATTGATACAATTGTTTCAATTATAGGTGTATTAAAATCAGGTGGAGTTTATGTTCCGATTGATCCGAATTTTCCTGAATCTAGAATACATTACATACTAAAAGATAGTAATAGTCGCATTGTCATTACAAGAAAAAAATATAAAGAACTTATTGAAGATAATAATATCCATACAATTAATATAGATGAATTTGTCTATTGTAATTTCAAGGGATATATTGAGCAACAGCATACTAGCGAAGATATCGCTTATATTATTTATACTTCTGGTTCAACAGGCTTACCAAAGGGGGTAGCAGTACCACACAAAAATGTAATTAATTTATCCTACTCATTAAAAAGTAGTTTTTCATTAACAAAAAATGACGTATTCTTACAATTTGCATCTATGATTTTCGATGCTTCAATAATAGAAATCTTTCCAGTTCTTTTATTTGGCGGGAAAATACATATAATTTCTGAAATTGAAAAACGTTCTGCTGAAGATTTTATAAATGTAATTAAAACAAATCATATAAATTATTGCGTATTACCAACTGTATTCTTCAAGTTGTTAGTAAGTATGCCACAGAGACTGTTAGATAAACTGAGTTCTTTAAAATGTATTTTTGTAGGTGGAGAAACTTTACCTACTGAAGCAGTGCGTAAATGGCAAAAAAAAATGGGATTAGACATTCCGATTATCAATGCATATGGACCTACAGAAGCAACTGTATGTACAACCATTTATGAGATTAAACAAGAAATATTAGATGAACAGTCTAGTATCCCTATTGGTAAGCCAATTCATAACAGTGAGGTATTTGTAGTAAGTCCCTTTGGCACGTTATGTCCTCAAAATGTGATTGGAGAACTATACATCGGGGGAGAGGGGGTTGCAAAAGAATATATAAATCAAGAAGAAAAAACAAGAACGGCTTTTCTTTCTGGATCAACATTAAATAATCCTAATAAGAGACTTTATCGCTCGGGTGATTTGGTACGTCTTTTACCAAATGGAAATCTAGGATTTTGGGGAAGAAACGATAATCAGGTAAAATTGCGCGGATATAGAATTGAGCTTGATGAAATTGAGGAAGTACTATTAAAGCATCCAAAAATAAAAGATACAGTAGCAATTGTATATGAAAATGATAAGATTGTTTGTTTTTATTTATCACAGGGGAATGTAGCTATCAAAGAGGACGCGCTAAAAGAATTTTTAAATACAAAATTACCAGATTTCATGATACCTAGTTATTTGTTTCACCTTGAAATATTCCCATTATCACCAAGTGGAAAAATTGATAAGAAGGAATTAAAAGCAGAAATACCATCTTTATTAGAAAAAACAGTTCATCAATACATACCTCCTACAAGTCATACTGAAAAAGTTTTAGTTGGAATTTGGTCGAATATTTTAAATATAGAAAAAGAAATAATTAGTAAAGAGGATGACTTTTTTAGACTTGGTGGACACTCATTAATTGCTGTGCAAGTATTAAATCAAATTCAAAAAAACTTTTATTTAAAATTAGAAGTTAAAGATATTTTTAAGTATCGAACGGTTTCTAGTTTGTCGGCTTATATTGATAAACTAAGTAATACCAAAAACAATAATACTTATCATGAAAAAATTGCAAAGGTAAAAGAGCAACAGCATTATAATCTTTCTAATGCACAGAAACGATTGTGGTTTTTAAACAAAATAAACCCTATAGGCAGAGTGTATGATGTACCAGTACAAATATATATAAAGCCACGTTTACAAAAGGATTTGTTACAAACTAGTTTTGAGTTTCTTGTTAAACGCCATGAAATGTTACGGACAACTTTTATTGAAAAAGACGGGGAACCACAACAAACAATTTTAAAGTCAATGCCTATTGATTTTTACTATGAGGATATCACTCATATTGCTAAAGAAGAACAACAAGTATATGTAAATAGAAAAATACAGTCAAATGACCATACACCATTTGATTTGGAACAAGGACCTCTATTTCGTGTTCAATTGTTTAATACCAATAGGGAAAATTCATATTTATATATAAATTCTCATCATATTATTACAGATGAATGGAGCTTAAAGTACTTATTAGATGAATTAATGAGGGTTTATCATGCTTTAGATAAAGGAAATACTCCAGAGTTATCTATTATATCTAATCGCTATATTGACTACGTTAATTGGCAACAAAATCAGTTAGATACAGGGAAATGGGACAAAGAGAAGGAGTATTGGATTTCTGAATTAAAGACTCCTTTGCCAAAATTAAGTCTTCCTATTGATTTTAATCATACTAATCAACAAGGCAATAGCGGGGATGTATTTCGAATAAAATTAGACAATGAGATTCACAAATCTTTAAGAGTAGTATGTGAACAAGAGAATGTTTCCATGTATATGTTATTTTTTGCAGCCTATATCCAATTATTACATTACTTGACTGATCAAAAAGATATCATTGTTGGTACGCCGATTGCGGGGAGAAATCACGAAGCATTTGAACATATACAAGGATTTTTTGTAAATACTTTAGCAATAAGAACACAATTACATGATGCAAAAAATTTACAACAGTTATTACAAGTGGTTAAAGAGAACTGTTTAAATGCTTTTCAGAATCAATCTTATCCATTTGATAAAGTAATTGAGGCAATAAACCCAGATAGAGGCATTAGCAATAATCCGATTTTCTCTACAATGTTTAGTTACCAACAAGACATGTTACAGAGTGATGGTGAATATAGTCTTCAATTATTACCCTTTAATCAGACTATTAGTAAATTTGATCTTTCTGTGTCCGTTGAAGAAGGTATAGATTCTATTGAAGTAGCGTTTGAATATAAGATTGATTTATTCAAAAAAGAATCTATTGTAAGGTTTACACAAAACTTTTCAAATATACTTCAAGGATTTATCAACCAACGAACAGTACCATATGAAAAACTTGTGTTTTTATCAGAGAAGGAAGAAGCATTATTTTCAAAAGTAAACAATACAGAGAAACCATATCCATATTTTAAAAGCATACAGGAACAATTTTATAAGCAGATAAGCCTATATCCAAATCAAATCGCTTTATCAACTAATGTTTATTCTCTGACTTATGAGCAATTAAATAACCGTTCGAACCAAGTAGCTCAACATCTCTTAGAAAACGGTATAAAGAAAGGAGATAAAGTAGCATTATTTTTAGATAGAAGTATAGATAGTATTATTACAATGATCGGAGTATTAAAAGCTGGTGGAGCTTACATTCCAATTGATGTGAAATACCCTAAAGAACGAATTGAATATATAGTACAAGATAGTGAGGCTTGTAGAGTTATCACAAAGCATGAATATAAAAAATATCTAAATTTAGATGCTGACAAAATTTCTATAGTTGAAGATATCCAGCAAACTAATGTAAATCACGATATTAAAGTTTTGACTGAACCAGATGATTTAGCATATGTTATCTATACTTCCGGATCAACAGGGAAACCGAAAGGTACATTATTAACTCATAAAGGCGTCCTAAACTTAGCTCTATGGAGAAAAGAGGTATTTCATGTATCACACCTAGATAAAGTGACTCAATTCTATTCACATAGTTTTGATTCGTCAGTATCAGAAATTTTCTCCACTTTATTAAATGGTGCACAATTACACCTGTTAAATGACGAACAACGGTATTCAACCGCTGCATATACTAAGGCTATTCAAGAGATTCAAGCAACTATATCAGATGTACCAACAGTTTTTTTTAACGAGTTATCTATATCACTGAATCAAACAGAGAGTGAAAAGATAAAATCATTAAAATTTATTATAATGGGAGGGGAAGCCGCATCAGCAAGTGCTATTAGAAGCTGGCAGGAGACTTTACAAGATCAAGTACAAGTTGTAAATGAATATGGTCCTACAGAATCTACTGTTACAGCAATGTACTATCCAATACAAGCATGTATGCGTGACAGTTCTAAGACTGTTCCAATTGGAATGCCTATTTCTAATACAAAGGTTCATATATTAAATTCTCACATGCAGCCTTGTCCAATCGGTGTTGTAGGAGAGTTGTATATTGATAGTATTGGTCTAGCAAAAGGATATTGGAATCAGGAAAGTAAAACAAAACAGGCATTCATATCAAACCCATTTTCATTCGATAGAAATAAGAGACTATATCGAACAGGTGATTTAGCAAGATGGTTAAAAGATGGAAATATAGAATTTATGGGCAGACGCGATAAACAGGTTAAAATAAGAGGCCATCGAATTGAATTAGGAGAAATAGAAGATGCACTTTTACAATTTCCAGAAATAACACAAGCTGTTGTCATTCCAACAAAAGATGGGATGTTATTACGAGCTTATTACAAAACATTAGACAATGAACAAATAAAAAATCAGCATTTAATTTCATATTTATCTGGTGTATTACCAGAGTATATGTTACCTAAAGATTATATTCATTTATTAGAGATACCAGTAACTCCGAATGGTAAGGTTGATTCTAGTAAATTGTTAGAAATAGAAGTTGATAATAGCAATATAAATGAATCTATCATTCTACCCGAAACTACAGTACAAAAAAACATTGCAAAAGTTTGGTCTGAGGCTTTAAGCATTGAAGAAATCAGCATTAAGGATGATTTCTTCAATTTAGGTGGGCATTCTTTAAAAATCATGCCGGTCTTAGTAAAATTAAAACCATTATACCCGAATCTTAAGATTCAAGATTTTTTCAAGTATAGAACTATAGAAAAGCTAGCTCATCATATTGAAGATATGAGTAACTTACAAATAAAAGAAGATACAACATCTAATGATTTAAGGGTGAAAAACGATATAGCTGATATCCAGACCTATAATAAAACTGAACTACACGAATCTTTTAAAGACGTAGTAGAATATCCCAAAACGATACTTCTTACAGGAGCAACTGGATACTTAGGTGCTCATATTCTAGAACGGTTATTAAAACTGCCTTCAACTCTCATATATTGTTTAGCACGTAAAAATGAAAATCAAGAAATTCATAAAAAATTAGAAGAAAGAATGGAATTTTACTTTGGAACCGAAATCCTTTCAAAAATGAAGGGAAGAATTAAGTTTTTAGAAGGAGATCTATCTTTGATAAACCTCGGTCTCACTTCACAAATTATTAATCAGTTAAAAGGGGACCTAGACTCTATAATTCATTGTGGTGGAGATGTAAGACATTATGGAGAACGTGAACATTTTCAAAAAGTAAATGTTCAATCTACAACATATCTATTACATTTAGCCAAGAAAGCAGATGCACGTTTTCATTATGTATCTACTTTAAGTGTGGTAGGCCATACTGAAAATGATCCAAATAACTTCATATTTTTTGAATCAGATTTCGATAGAGGACAGATCCTAGATAATGTATATCTCGAAAGTAAGTTTCAAGCTGAAAAAATGGTTAGGGAAGCAATTAAAGAGGGAATAGACGGCACCATTTATCGTGTTGGAAATTTAGTAGGGCATTCTATTACAGGAAAATTTCAATATAATATAAATGAAAATGCTTTTTATCGATTACTAAAAGGTATATTTTTATCCAGAACGGCTCCAAAAGTTCATACTTATATTGACCTAACTCCTATTGATTATTGCAGCATGGCTATTACAGAATTATCTTATAGAACAAACACAATAGGTCGGACTATGCATATTTGTAATCCAGTACAACTTAACTGGGATCAATTCATTACTAATCTAAAGTATTTTGGATACGATATATTGTTGGTGGATGAACAAGAGTATATAGATAAGTTCTTTAATAATAATTTAACTCCTCAAAACCAACAAGCATTAGAATTGATAATGCCTTTATTAGAATCTGTAGAGGAGGGATCCATGTCTATCCCTTCTTGTGAATATACTCAAAGGTTTCTAAACAGTATAAATATATATTGCTTAAAACCAAATCAAGAATATATAAACTTATTATTGAAATACGCTATAGAAATAGGATTTTTACCGCCAATTAAAGAACCTATAATGCTGTAAATTAGGTTCTGATTCGAAAACTTCAAAACAGGTACAAGTAATATCTAAATTTTGGCCAGGTGGATTCCACAAATCAATCTGGCTCTTTTTATCATATGTATAATTTTCACCTCACTTAATATAGCCGCTGCTGTTTTAAATGATTTGAATCCCAGCATAGGGCTTTTTTGAACTACTCACCACTTATTCCAATACAGACTATATGCAATTGTTATTTTTTAGGAATCTGTTTACCAAGAGATTTATTTGAACATTCATTCAATTCATTATATAATAAGATATAAAGTAAAATCGTAAACTTTATATACAGTAACTCAACCTTGCTCTATAAAAGTTTATAATTAAAAGCCAACTCAAAATTGAGATTGGCTTTTTTATTTATATGTAAAAGAGGGATTTTTTTATTTGTTCTAAATTATGAATTTAATTTTTATTTTCAATCAATTTTTTTTAAAAACTACATGGTAGTTAATAAAATCTTATATAAATATATATCTTATATATATTAAAAATATAAAGATAAAACTTATATAGGGATAATAAATAGGATTTTATCCTTACTGTAACAAGGGATTTGAGTATGCGATAGCGTAAAAAATCATAAACAGCAAAATTTAACAGCAGAAAATTAACCATTAGTAAGGTATAAAACCTACAAATAATCATAAATAAGATCACGTATTTCTACATAAAAAATGAAACAAATTGATGTATTGTTAAATATATTTATTCAAGTGCTAAATTTTCAATTCATCCACTGTATGTCCACAATTTTATAATATTTACTCACAAAACATTCACAATCTAGGCTAACTAATCAACATAATTAGAATTTGTCACATTACTCACATAAATATTGATGATTTTTGATAGGTGAAGTACTAAAATCCATTTATTTCAATAATAATTGCATCATATTATTCACATTAGGCTCTAATTATCTACTTACCCACGAAATTTAATGTTTTTCTTATGATTTTTTGTAGATATTTGTATGCATTTTAGATAAAAATAACGTGTTTATTGAAACATAGATGTGGAAAATTAGTTAATTGTAGTACAGCTGTGTATAGAAATGCATAAAAAAAGACTCTATTATGAATAGAATCTAGTAAAGGTATCTATGTGAAGAAATCAGTAGAGGGCTTCTTTTGAATGGAACCAACACGAATAGCCCTCTATTTATAATTTTTTCAAAAATAGAGAGCGGAGTATCATTAATTTGTTTCTATTACCTCAAGTACTTGTTCAGCTGTGGTTACTTGAATACCAGTGCGTACTAATTGTTCCAATGCACGCATAAACGTAATCAAATTGAACTCATCCGGTACTTCAATAACGCGAAGCTTTTCTTTAGGTAGTCGATCTATCTTTTCAATGAACAATTCGCGAACATCACTTGGAATAAAGCGATCTTTATGTCCTCTTGTTTTTAGAAGTTCACGTATTTCTATTTCTAAAGCCATATAAGCATTTAGATTTGCACCTTGTTCATAGGCGTACTTTCTAAACAATGTTTCTTCTTGATATTTTAGATAGTTACGATGATATGATTCCTCTGTAACAGGTACAGCAAATTTGGATTTTAGTAACTCATATGTTTTACGGAACAACTTTTTGATGTTTCGAAGAGAGTACATAGAGAAATGCAATCCAAAATCAAATACAGCTTGCTCCTTTTGTTCTTTTGGAACATGTTGTCCAATAAGAGGGTAAATACCTTCTTTTGCCGCTGTATCAAGAATTTGATATTGTGATGTTTGATTCAATAGTTTTTTCAGCGTATACACTAACTTACTTGGATATTCTTCATTGCGATCTATCATGTCACGTAACCCGCGAATGACACTTCGAATTTGTCGATGACAAGTGTACTTAAGTACATGAATAAATTTATTCATGTCTTGTGCAAATTCACCGATATTCAGTTCTTGTAGCACAGATTCAATAAAACAAGCTTTTCGTGCATACGTAACCTTTGGCGTGAATGGATCGCGATACTGTACTTCTCCAGCTTCTTTTGTACATAAGAAATCTGTATGTAAGGATAGATATAACGTCGTATATCTTTTTTTATTTTTA
>Ga0209025_1002538_pt1 | contig 19066 bp, 16 predicted proteins | sample AraplaMF_Col_mLB_FD_184256 | JGI IMG/M metagenome (GOLD analysis project Ga0209025, IMG submission 184256) | Arabidopsis root microbial communities from the University of North Carolina, USA - plate scrape MF_Col_mLB (SPAdes) (version 2) | ecosystem: Host-associated > Plants > Roots > Endosphere... | reverse complement strand
TGTCGACCAGGTGCGCGAGGAGCTGGCCAAGGCCGGCTTCGAGAACGCCCAGGTGCAGGCCTTCGGCGGCGGCAACGGGCTGATGATCCGCCTGCAGCCGCACGGCGAGAGCAACAACGCCACCGGCAGCCAGTCCATCGCCAACCAGGTCGCGAAGGCAGTCTCCACGCCGGAGAACCCGGCGCGCGTGCTGCGCAGCGAGTTCGTCGGCCCGCAGGTCGGCGCCGACCTGGTGCGCGACGGCATCTACGCCACGGTGGTGATGCTCATCGGCTTCCTGATGTACATCGCGTTCCGCTTCGAGCTGAAGTTCGCGATGGTGGCCTCCATCACGGCGTTCTTCGACCTGATCGTAACCGCCGCCTACATGTACGGAACCGGCCGCGAGTTCGACCTGACCGTGCTGGCGGGCCTGCTGTCGGTGATGGGCTTCGCGATCAACGACATCATCGTGGTCTTCGACCGCGTGCGAGAGAACTTCCGCACGTTGCGCGTGGATTCGATCGAAGTGCTGAACCGCTCGATCAACCAGACGCTGTCGCGAACGGTGATCACGGCGGTGATGTTCTTCCTGTCGGCCTACGCGCTGTTCCTGTACGGCGGCTCGTCGATGGAAGGCCTTGCGCTGACGCACATGGTCGGCGCGGTGATCGTGGTCATCTCGACGATCTTCGTCGCGGTGCCGATGCTCGCCATCGGCCCGTTCAAGGTCAGCAAGCAGGACCTGCTGCCGAAGGCGAAGGACGAGGCGGCTTTGGCGCGTCGTCCGTAAGCGTTTCGATTTCCGTGTTCCGGAAAAGGCCGCGCATTGCGCGGCCTTTTTTTGGGTCCGTAGGATGGGTTTCGCACGCAAAACCCATCGGGGGCGCTGCGTAGGATGGGTTTCGCCCCGCGAAACCCATCGCCGGGGCGCAACAGCGACCCCCAGCCTACGCCCGCAAAACTGAGACTCAAGTCACATCGGCTCCGGTCGATATCGGGGTGATCCCATACCCCGGTCCGCACCGATGCCCTTGTCCGACGCGCCCCGCGCCGCTGCACCCGGTGCGGCGACTCCGCACCGACGATCCATTCCCGCCGCTTCCTGGCTGACCCGCTCCCTCGGCCGCCAGATCGGCCTGCCGCTGGTCGCCACCATGGTGCTGATGATGGCCGGCCTCACCGTGATGGTCAGCCGCCAGGCGGCGCAGGCGGTGGAAGCGCGCGCCAGCCACGACCTGCGCTCGGCGACGGCCATCCTGCGCGACAACATCGCGACCTACGAACAGGGCCTCACCGAGGCCACGCAGACCCTCGGCGGCGCGCTTCAGGCCGCGCTGCTCGGCGGCACCGTGGCGCTGGACCAGGACAAGGACGGCGCGCCGTTGCTCTCGCTGCAGGGCCAGACCGTCGATGCGACCTACGCGCCGGTCGACCGCTTCACGAAGGACACCGGCGCCGTCGTGACGATCTTCGCCCGCGACGGCGACGACTTCGTGCGCGTCTCCACCTCGCTGCGCAACGAGAAGGGCGAGCGCGTCATCGGCACGAAGCTCGCGCACGATTCGCCCGCCTACGGCCCGCTGACGAAGCAGCAGCCGTACACCGGCAAGGCACGTCTGTTCGGCCGCGACTACATGGTCCATTACCGCCCGCTGCTCGACGACGCCGGCGCGCTGGTCGGCGTGTTGTTCGTCGGCAAGGACTACGGCAGCGAACTGACCGCGCTGAAGGAACGCACGCGCGCCATGCGCATCGGCGAGCGCGGGCTTTTCCTCGTGGTCGATACGGCGAAGCAGGGCGAGGAAATTCTCGCCATCCACCCGTCCGCCGAAGGCGCCGCGCTGGCCGACATGGTCGATGCCGAAGGCCTGAAGTCGCTGCGCGAGGCCATCGTCGCAGGTGGCGGCAATGCGCGCATCGAACTGGCAGCGAAGCCGAAGTCCGCAGGCGAAGCGACCCTCGTCGCCGTCGAAACCTTCCCCGACTGGCACTGGGCCGTCGTCGCCGCCGAACCGGTCGCGCAGGTGACCGCCTCCACGCACGCACTGGTGACACTGATCGCGATCGCCTCGCTGGTCACGCTGATGGTGATCCTTGCCGTGTCCTGGTGGTGCGTGCGGCGCATCGTCACGCAGCCGCTGGAACAGGTCGCGAAGCTGGCCGACCACGTCGCGCAGGGGCGCTTCGACGGCGCGATGCCGCCGCCGCGCCACGACGAACTCGGCCGCGTGCAGCAGTCGATGGGCCGCATGCGCGAACAGGTGAAGTCGGTCATCGCCGCGCAGCGCGAAATGGCGCAGCGCCACGACGTGGGCGAGATCAGCTTCCGCATGGACGCCGACGCGTTCCCCGGCCAGTACGGCGACATGGTGCGCGACACCAATGCGCTGGTCGCCGCGCACATCGCGGTGAAGATGCAGCTGATCGACGTGATGCGCCGCTACGCGGTGGGCGATCTGTCCATCGACATGGAACAACTGCCCGGCGAAAAGGCCGTGCTCACGCAGACGATGGACGCGGTCAAGGCCAATCTTTCGGCGATCAACCAGGAGATCAGGCGCCTGGCCACCGCCGCGGCGGCAGGCGAGTTCGGCGTGCGTGGCGACGCCGCGCGCTTCCAGCACGATTTCCGCGCGATGGTCGACGGCCTCAACGCGATGATGTCGGTGAGCGACGAGAACCTGGACCAGGTCTCGCGCCTGCTGCGAGCCATCGCCCGCGGCGACCTCACCGCACGCATGCACGGCGATTTCCACGGCGTGTTCGCCCGCATGCGCGACGACGCCGACGCCACCGTCGCGCAGCTCACCGGCATCGTCGGCCGCATCCAGCTCGCGTCGGATGCGATCGACGGTGCCGCGGCGGAAATCGCCGCAGGCAACGCCGATCTCTCGCGCCGCACCGAACAGCAGGCGGCGAGCCTGGAAGAGACCGCCGCCTCGATGGAGGAACTCACCTCCACCGTGCGCCAGAACGCCGAATCGGCGCGGCAGGCCAACCAGCTCGCCATCGATGCCGCCGACGTGGCCTCGCAGGGCAGCGACGTGATGGGCCGTGCGGTGACGACGATGCGCGAGATCGAAACCTCCTCGCATCGCATCGCCGAGATCATCGGCACCATCGACGGCATCGCGTTCCAGACCAACATCCTTGCGCTGAATGCCGCGGTCGAAGCGGCGCGTGCGGGCGAAAGCGGCCGCGGCTTCGCGGTCGTCGCCACCGAAGTGCGCGCGCTCGCGCAGCGTTCGGCCAACGCCGCCAAGGAGATCAAGACGCTGATCGATGCCTCGGTGGCGAAGGTCAACGACGGCTCGGCGCTGGTCGGTCGCGCCGGCACGACGATGGACGAGATCACCGCGTCCGTGCGTCGCGTGACCACGATCATGGCCGACATCTCCACCGCCTCGCAGGAGCAGAGCGCGGGCATCGAGCTGGTGAGCAGCGCGATCGCCAGCATGGAAGAGGGCACGCAGCAGAACGCGGCGCTGGTCGAGGAAGCGTCCGCATCGGCGCACAGCATGGAAGAACAGGCGCGTGCGCTGGCCGGCGCGGTGCGGCAATTCGTGATCGCGCCGCAGCCGGCGACCACGCGCGCGGCGGCCTGAGGAGCGCGCGGGCCTGAGGAGCGCGCAAGGAGCCTGCGGGCACGCATCGCTGGAGCGCGCCTTCGTTGGGGAGCGAAGGCGCGCTCGCGGTGCGGGTTTGCGAAGCGTCCGCGAACGGGGCTGCCCACGATTCGGCACCCGTGGCTCAGCGCTCACCACCGCACATCCTGTGCGGCGCCCTACAGCCGCCTTCGTAGGATGGGTTCCGCTTCGCGGAACCCATCATCCAGGCGCAGGAACGATGGGTTCGCGTGGCGAACCCATCCTGCGTGCAGGTCTAAAGCGAGGCCCATGTAGCCCGGATAAGCGAAGCGCAACCGGGGTGGGCGTGACAGCTCCCGGGTGCGCTTCGCTTACCCGGGCTACGGCCACACAGGTTTCGGGCGCATACGTAGGATGGGTTCGCGTGGTCAAACCCATCCTGCGGTGCGTATGTCCGACACCGGAAACAAAAAAGCCGCGCAACGCGCGGCTTCTTCGCATCGGACGGGCGCGACGATCACTTCTGATCGAACGCCGCCGCATACCCCGTATTGACGATCTTCTGCTGCAGCAGATCGGCAATTTTCAAATTGCCCGCAACGAGCTGCCGCGTGGCGAGACCGCGGTTGTCCATCGGGCCCGTCGTGCGGCCGCGGAAGTCGCTGACCTTGCCGCCGGCTTCGCGCACCAGCAGCACGCCGGCCGCGATGTCCCAGGGCTTCACGCCAGCTTCGAAGTACGCATCCGCGCGACCGCAGGCCACATACGCCAGGTCCAGCGCGGCCGAGCCGGTGCGGCGGATGTCCTCGGCTTCCAACAGGAGGTTGTCGATGCACTTGAGCTGCGCGGACACGCGCTCGCGTTCGCGCGGCGGGAAGCCGGTCAGCACCATCGCGCCGCCCAGGTCCTTGCGGTCGGCCACGCGGATGCGGCGCTCGTTGAGCGTCGCGCCGCTGCCACGGCTGGCGGTGAACAGGTCGTTGCGCAGCGGATCGAAGATCACCGCGTGGGTCGGTTCGCCGTTCTCCACCAGTGCGATCGACACGCAGAAATGCGGGATGCCGTGCAGGTAGTTGCTGGTGCCGTCGAGCGGGTCGATCACCCAGGTGAAGCGGCTGTTGCCGATCGAGCCGGTTTCCTCGCCCAGGATCGCGTAATCCGGCGTGGAGCGGCGGAATTCCTTGATGATTTCCTTTTCCGCCAGGCCGTCGACTTCGCTGGCGTAGTCCATCCGGTCCTTCTCGACCACGTTCAGCGCGTCGAGCTTGTTCATATGGCGCAGCAGGACGTTGCCGGCGGCGCGGGCGGCCTTGACCATGAGGGTGACTGCGGGTTTCTGCATGGGTAAGGCGCCTCGTTCGGGGGACGGGGAGAGGATGGACTGGCGGTGGTGAAAGAGCGTCACCGGCGCTGCGGCCGGGGCGCGGAGTTTACCATTGCACGCCATGAGTTCCGAATCGAAATCCGTGAATCCTTCCCAATCGCCCGCCCAGCGCCTGCGCATCGTCCTCGTCGGCACCCAGCACCCCGGCAACATGGGCTCGGCCGCGCGGGCGATGAAGACGATGGGACTGTCCCGCCTGGTCCTGGTCGCGCCGGAAAAGACGCCCAACGAGGAGTCCTACGCGCTGGCCGCCGGGGCGGACGATGTCCTGTGCGACGCCGTGACCTGCGCGACGCTGGCCGAAGCGGTGGCCGACTGCCGCCTCGTCCTGGGCTGCACCGCCCGCAGCCGCCGGGTGCAGTTGGAAGAGCTGATGCCCCGCGAGGCCGCCGCCCGCGCCGTGACGCAGGCCGCCGGCGGCGCCGAGGTCGCGCTGGTGTTCGGCCGGGAGCGCACCGGCCTGACCAACGACGAACTGCAGCTGTGCCATGTCGCGGTGCATATCCCGGCCAATCCGGACTACAGCTCGTTGAACCTCGCCGCCGCCGTGCAGGTGCTCAGCTACGAGCTGCGCCTGGCCCTGCTGGACGCCGCGCCCGCGCCAGCCGAGGCCAGCGAACCGGCCAGCGAGGAACCCCGCGACCTGCCGGCCTCGCACGCCGAGATGGAAGGCTTCTTCGCCCAGCTGGCCGAAACGCTGGACGCCATCGACTTCCACAAGGGCCGTGCCCCCGAGTCGGCCATGCGCAAGCTGCGCCGGCTGTACCTGCGCGCCGGGCTGGACGCGCGCGAGGTGCGGATCCTGCGCGGCATCCTGGCCGACGCCCAGCGCATGGCCATGCTCGCCGGGTCAAAACGCTGAACTGCTGACGGCGCGGCGATTTGCCGTTTCAGGCCGGTCGCCTTTCGATTACGCTGCCCTCGGCATTCCGAGGGGTCGAACGTTCTTGATCGCCAGCCTGCGTCGTACCGTCCTGCTGACCCTGTGCTTGCTGGCCACGGCCGCCGCTCCGCTCATCGCGCTGGCGGGCAACGACTCGGGCGTCCTCGTGCTCGGCCGCATCAGCGACGATCCCAAGAAGCACTACGAGCAACTCAAGCCCCTGCTGGATTACGTGATCCCGAGACTGGCCGACGTGGGCATCCACGAGGGCCGCATCCTGATGGCGAAAGACACGCAGCAGATGGCGAGCTACCTGCGCCGCGGCCGCGTCGACTGGGTCACCGAAACCACCGGCACCGCGATGCTGCTGCAACAGCGCGCCGACGCGCGTCCGCTGCTGCTGACCGAACGCGATGGCGTGAGCCATTACCACAGCATCTTCTTCGCGCGGCGCGACAGCGGGCTGTCCTCGCTGGACGACCTGCGCGGCCACAGCATCGCCTTCCAGCGTCCGAATTCGACCAGCGCGTACTTCGTGCCGGCCGCCGAACTGCTGCGACGCGGCTTCTCCCTGGAAATCCTGCTCTCGCCGGAAGACCGCATCGAGCGCGACGAAGTCGGCTACATGTTCGCGTGGTCGGAGTTGAACATCTCGACCTGGGTGCACAAGGGGCTGGCCGATGTCGGCGTGATGAGCAACCTGGACTGGTCCAACCCGCACCGCATGCCGCCGTCGTTCCGCAACGACCTGATGGTGATCGGCGAAACCGTCGATTACCCGCGCGCGGTGGAGATGGTGCGCGACGGCCTCGACCCGCGCGTGCAGGCGCGGCTGCGCGAAGTGCTGATGGACGCGGCGGGCGATCCCGACGCCGGTGATGCGCTGCTGCGCTTCTTCAACACCACGCGCTTCATGCCGATGGATCCGGAATCGCAGGAGGCGCTCGACCGCATCTCCGAGGGCGTCGCACGCGTGCGCGCGGAGGTCGAATGAAGCTGCGCATGGGGTTGCAGGCGCGCTTCCTGGTGCTGATGGGCGTGGCGATGCTCGTCGTGCTCGCGCTGGTCGCGCTGCTGCTCAACCGGCAGGAGCGCATGCGCAACGAAGTCGAAGGCGTCAGCCGCCAGGCCATGCGCACGATGGTCGGCCAGAGCCTGCGCCGGCAGGGCGAGGTGGCGGTGACGCAGCTCGCCGCGGCGTTGACCAATCCGCTGTACTACTCCGACCTCGACGCCGTCGGCGCGCTCGCGCGTTCGGCGCTGGCCGCGCCCGACGTGCGCTACGTCATCGTCTTCGATGAGGAAGGCAAGGTCGTCCATGACGGCAGCGAGGACATCGCGCACTACGGCCGCCACATGGACGATGCGATGGCCAAACAGGTCATCGCGGCGACGGCGCTGCACACGCAGTTCGACGATCGCGTCATGGACGTGTCGATGCCGATCCTCATCGGCCAGGAACGCGTGGGCGGCGTGCGCATCGGTTACGACATGCAGGCGATGCGGCGTTTCCAGGACCAGTCGGTCGATACGTTGCGCTCGCGGCTGGACACGCTCGGCCAGCGCCACGTGATCTGGATCGGTCTGCTCGGCGCGGGCCTGCTGGTGTTCGGCGCGCTGTCGCTGTGGCTGATCCAGCGCCTGCTGGTGCGGCCCATCCGCCGGCTCGCCGAGTCGGCGCAGGAAATCGAGGCCGGCCACTTCGATACCACCACGCCGGCCGATGGTCGCAACGACGAAGTCGGCGACCTGATGCGCGCGTTCGATCGCATGAGCCGCAGCCTCGCGCGGCACGATCGCGAAATCCGCCGCATGGCCTACACCGATGCGCTGACGGGCCTGGCCAATCGCCTGGCGTTCCGCGAAGCGCTGGACGAACGCCTGGGCCAGAGCAGCGGCCGCCAGCTTGCGCTGCTGTTCGCCGACATCGACGATTTCAAGCGCGTCAACGACACGCTCGGCCACGACGCGGGCGACGACGTGCTGCTGGAATGCGCGCACCGCATCGAAAGCGCGGTCGCGCGCGTGGGCGGCGAGGACGCGCTGCTGGCGCGCTTCGGCGGCGACGAGTTCGTGATCCTCGTGCAGGGCAAGGACGATCCGCTCGACGAAGTGCGCGGGCTTGCGACCAAGCTCGCCGAGACGCTCGTGGTCGATCTCGGCAAGCCGGTGGAAGTGCAGGGCAGGCAGGTGTTCCTCGGCACGTCGATCGGCATCACGCTGTTCCCCGAGGATGCCGCCAGCGGCACCACGCTGATGAAGAACGGCGACATCGCGATGTACCAGGCGAAGGTCGCCGGCAAGAACTGCTTCCGTTTCTACAGCCGCGCGATGAACCAGGCGGTGGAGCGCCGCGTGCACCTGGAACAGGAATTGCGCGGCGCGTGGGATCGCGGCGAACTGAGCCTGGTGTACCAGCCGGTGTTCCGCCTGGTGGACGGCGCGATGATCGGTGCCGAGGCGCTATTGCGCTGGCGCCATCCGGAACTGGGGTTCGTCGCGCCGTCGGTGTTCATCGACGTGGCCGAACAGAGCGGGCTGATCGAAGTGCTGGGGCCGCAGGTGCTGCATGCGGCGTGTTCGGATGCAGTGGCATGGCAGAAGACGCGCAAGGATCCGGAGCCGCTGTTCGTCGCGGTGAACGTCTCGCCGCGCCAGCTGCGCAGCGGCGACCTGCCGAACGTGGTGTCGGCGTGCTTGCGCGATACGGGTCTGTCGGCCGATCTGCTGCACCTCGAACTCACCGAAACGGCGGTGATCGGCGACGAACTGCATGCCAGCGCGCTGCTGTCGGAACTGCGCGGCATGGGCGTGCGTGTGTGGCTGGACGACTTCGGCACGGGCTTCTCGGGCCTGAGCCACCTGCGCCGCGTGCCGGTGGACGGCGTGAAGATCGACCGCAGCTTCGTCGCCGACGTGCTGCGCGATCCCGACGACCTGGCACTGACCACCGCGATTATCGCCATGGCGCATTCACTCGGCATCCTCGTCGTGGCCGAGGGCGTGGAGAAGGAAGGCCAGTATTCGATCCTGCGCGAACGCGGCTGCGATTTCGCGCAGGGCTACTGGCTGGGGCATCCGGTGACGGTGGACGAGTTCCTGCAGTTGCAGCGGTGAAACCGCGCCGTACCGTGGGTCAACCGCACCGTAGGATGGGTTTCGCCACGCGAAACCCATCGCCCTTGCGCCTGAATGATGGATTTCGCCTTGCGAAACCCATCCTACGGTGCGTCTTCACCCCGTAGGCATCCGTAGCCCGGGAAAGCGAAGCGCACCCGGGAGGACCCCGCACCGGCGATCAAGCCGCCGGCGTTTCCTTCCCCGCATGCTTCCGGATGAAATCCCGCACCTGCGGATACACCTGCGTGCGCCAGCGGCGGCCGCTGAAGATGCCGTAATGGCCGGCGCCATTGACGGTGAGGTGTTCGCGGTCGGCTTCGGCGATGCCGGTGCACAGCGTATGCGCCGCGCGCGTCTGGCCCTGGCCGGAGATGTCGTCCAGCTCGCCCTCGATCGTGAGCAGCGCCGTGCGGTGGATCTTCGACGGATCCACGCGTTCGCCGCGCACGTCCCACTCGCCGCGCGGGAGCAGGTGGTCCTGGAAGACGATGCGCACCGTCTGCAGGTAATACTCGGCCGGCATGTCGAGCACGGCGTTGTATTCGTCGTAGAAACGACGGTGCGCGGCGGCGTCGTCGAGGTCGCCCTTCACCAGGTGCATGTAGAAATCCCAGTGCGACTGGAAATGCCGCTCGGGATTCATCGCGACGAAACCGCCGTGCTGCAGGAAGCCCGGATACACGCGGCGCCCATGGCCCGGATAGTTCGGCGGCACGTGCTGGATCAGGTTGTCCTCGAACCACGACAGCGGTTCGTGCGTGGCGAGGTCGTTGACCTTGGTCGGGTTCTCGCGCGTGTCGATCGGCCCGCCCATCATCACCATCGAGCGCGGCGTGGTTTCGCCGCGCGCGGCCATCAGCGAGATCGCGGCGAGCACCGGCACGGTCGGCTGGCAGACGCTGACGACGTGCAGCGTGTCGGCGCCGATCTGGCGGATGAAGTCCTGCACGTATTCGATGTAGTCGTCGAGCGAGAACGCGCCTTCTTCCAGCGGCACCATGCGCGCATCGACCCAGTCGGTGATGTAGACCTTGTGATCGCGCAGGAGCGTGCGCACGGTGTCGCGCAGCAGCGTCGCGTGGTGGCCCGACAGCGGCGCGACGACCAGCACCGGCGGCTGGCCCTTCAGGTCGCTGAGGTTGCCGGCGTCGTCGGCGTATCGCTTGAAGCGCAGCAGGCGGCAGAACGGCTTGCGCGCCATCTCGCGCTCGATCACCGGATAGACGGTGCCGTCGATGTCGATGGAATGGATGCCGAACTCGGGCTTCTCGTAGTCCTTGCCGATGCGGTACAGCAGTTCGCAACCGGCCGCGGTCTGCGCGGCGCCCGGCAGCGAAGACATCCAGCCGCCCTGCTGGCCGAACATCTTGGCGCAGGCTTCGGCCCAGTAGGTCATCGGGGCCATCCACGCGCGGCCCAGTTCGTGCATCTGGTAAAGCATCGGTTTCGATCCCGTGGCGGGCCCGGGGCCGGGCCGCATGCTGCGTCGCAGCATAACGGATCGGTCCGGGCGCGAGGTTAATGGGCGGCCGGGCGGTTCAGGCGGGGCGTTCCAGGGCGACCAGGCGGTCCGACAGGGCCGGCGCGAGCCACAGGTGCGAGCCCAGCGGGACGAATCCGGCCTTCGCGAACCGCTGGCGGTAGAAGCGCGCGGGGCGCGGGTGGAAGCCGACGTTGTCGCCGTCGGTTTCGTCCTCGCCAGTGAAGGTTTCCAGGAACGCCACGCCGCCGCACAGCTCGGCCAGGCCGGGCAGGCCGCGATCGAGTTCGCGCGTTTCCAGGTAGTGCATCACGTCGCTGCAGACCAGCAGGTCGACGGGCGGGCAGGGACGCAACTGGGCGAAATCGGCGAAGCGCGCGAAGTGCACGTTGCGGCGCGCGCCGAAGCGGTGCACGGCGTATTCGCTGCTGTCGAAGCCGAGATAGGCCGCCTTCGGCCGCAGCTTCAGCAGTGGCGCGCGCCATGCGCCTTCGCCGCAGCCGATGTCGAGCACGGTGCGGATGGGGCGTTCCAGGTGGTATTCGGCGGTGGCCACGGCGAGCGCCACCTTGCGCGTAAGCCGCGCGGCGCTGCCGACGGCGTGGTCCTTCTTCGAGGATTCGCGGTACCAGCGTTCGAAGTAGGCCTGGTCGTAGTGTTTGGTCATGGGGGGATTGTACGGGGCTTGTTGCCGTCATCCCGGCGGGGCCGGACGTGGGATGGGATGTTGCGAAGCGCAACCCATCATTCGGGCGCAAGGGCGTACTCAACCTCACCGTCATTCCAGCGAACGCTGGAACCCAATTTGATCTTGCTGTTGCTGTTGCTCTTCGTTGTAGCGCGCTCAAGAACGAGCAAGAGCTAACGTCAAAATGGGTTCCAGCTTTCGCTGGAATGACGGAAATGAGACGTAGGGTGGGTTCCGCTTCGCGGAACCCATCATTCAGGCGCAAAGGCATACTCAACTTCATCGTCATTCCAGCGAAAGCTGGAACCCACTTTGATCTTGCTGTTGCTGTTGCTGTTGCTGTTCGTTGTAGCGCGCTCAACAACGAGCAAAGAGCTAACGTCAAAATGGGTTCCAGCTTTCGCTGGAATGACGGAAATGGAGACGTAGGATGGTTCCGCTTCGCGGAACCCATCATTCGGGCGCAAACGCGATGGGTTTGGCATGGCGAGACCCATCCTGCGGGGACTGGCGAAGCGCCCCCCATATGCAATCCTATGCGCCATCCGCACCGCCTTCCGTCGAGGACGACATGGCCTATTTCTGGATCAAGACCGCCCACCTCGTGTTCGTGATGGCCTGGATGGGCGGCGTGTTCTACCTGCCGCGCATCCTGGTGAACATCGCCGAAGCCGGCAGCGAGCCTGCCGTGCGCGCTCGCCTCGTGCTGATGGGGCGCCGGCTGTATCGCTTCGGGCACATGATGTTCGGCCTGGCGTTCGCGTTCGGCCTCGTGCTGTGGCTCGGGTACAAGGTCATCCCGAACTTCCCGACGATGGTCGGCCCCGGCGCCGGCTGGCTGCACGCGAAGCTCGCGCTGGTGGTGTTGATGCTCATCCACTTCACCGTCGCGGGCCGCTGGCTGAAGGGCGTGGATGCCGGTCGCACGCTGCCTTCGTCGACGGCGCTGCGCTGGTTCAATGAACTGCCGGTGCTGTTGCTGGTGGCGATCGTCTTCCTGGTGCTCGCAAAGCCGTTCTGATACGGGCTCCTCGCGTTTCCCCGGGTGCGCTGCGCTTACCCGGGCTACGAACGCGTACCGCATGGAAGGCGTGACGCGAGGCGTTCACCCCCGCGTGCTAACGTCGCCGCAATCCCAATGGGGCGCGAACGCGATGGACGAGCGTTACTCGTTGATGCGCGGTGGGCTGCTGTACCGCCTCACGCATGCCGGCGGCGCAGCGTGGACCGAGCGCGCCTACGCGCCGTGGATCGCCTTCGCGCTGCTGATGGTGGTGCTGGTGCCGGTCATCGTCTTGTGCGCGATGGACGGGCGGGTACTCGGCGGCGTCGCGGTCCCGCTGCTGCGTGATTACACGGTGTGGGCGCGCTTCCTCATCGCGATGCCCGCGCTGGTGCTGGCCGCGCCGCTCGCGGATGAGCGGATGTGGCGTTCGATGAGCCACCTGCGCAATCTCGTGGAGCCCGACGACGAGGCGAACTTCCAACGCGCGCTCGCGAAGCTGCGGCGCTGGCGCGATTCCCCGTGGCCGGAACTGCTGCTGTTCGCGATCGCCATCGCCGGCGTGTTCGCCGCGCCGACGCTGCCGCTGTACGAGCAGGTCACCAGCTGGCGCAACGAAGGCGCGCAGCTCACGCCGGCGGGATTGTGGCTGTCGTGGGTCGGTTTCCCGGTGTTCCGCTTTCTCGCGCTGCTATGGCTATGGCGCTTCATGCTGTGGGTATGCCTGATCGCGCGCTTCTCGCGGCTCGACCTCGCGCTGCACGCCGCGCATCCCGACGGCTGCGGCGGCGTCGGTTTCCTCGGTTACGCGCACGCGTCGTTCCTGGTGATGCCGTTCGTGGGCGGATTGCTGGTCGCGGGCAGCTGCGCGGTGGACGTGGAACACCTCGGCGTTCGCCTGAGCGGCCTGCACATGCTGCTGGGTGGTTTCGCGGTGTTCGCGATCGGCACCATGCTCGCGCCGCTGCTGCTGCTCACGCCGAAACTCGCCGCGCTCAAGCGCAACAGCCTGCTCGCCTATGGCGCGCTGGGCACCGATACGTCGGAGGAATTCGAGAACCGCTGGCTCGGTCGCGCACGTCGCGCCGCGGCGCCGATCCTGGATGGCGGCGATCCCTCGGCGCTGGCCGATCTCACCGCCGTCTACACCACTGCCAGCCGCATGGGCACGGTGCCGGTACAGCGCTGGATCCTGTTGCAGTTCATCGGCGCGACGCTGCTGCCGCTATTGCCGCTGCTGTTGCTGGTGATGCCGCTGGACGAGCTGATGCAGAAGCTGTTCTCGATGCTGGTGTAACTCAGACCGCGCGCACGCGGATCTCGTAGTCGTCCAGGACCACCGTCTGACCTGCGCGGATCTTGCACGTCTTGCGCAGCTCGACTTCGCCATCGACGCTCACCGCGCCGCTGGCGACGATCGCCTTGCCCGCGCCGCCGCTGTCGCACAGGCCGACCAGCTTGAGCAGCTGGTTGAGTTCGACGTGGTCGCGGTCGAGTTCGAAATCGATGTGCTGCATGGACTGGACCGGCGGGCGAGGGCGCTCAGGATACGACGCTCATGCGCCCGCGCACAGCGCGCGTTTCTGTTCGGGTTTCAGTTGCTTGATCGCATGTTCGGCACGGCTGGCCGAAGCACGGTCCGGATGCGGCGCCTGCCACAGCAACCGCACCGGCGGACGCGAGCGCGTGTAGCGCGCGCCCTTCCCGGCGACGTGCTGCGCGTAGCGGCGCGCGACGTCGGTGGTGATGCCGGTGTAGAGGCTGCCGTCCCGGCATTCCAGCAGGTAGACGAACCAGCTTGCGGTGGGGTCGGCGGCGCTCATGGGAGGTAATCGTACAGCCGGTAGATCCACGAAAGCTCGTACAGGATCGCGAAGGTTACGAACGCGCGATGGAACTTTTCGTTCGATACTTTGATCGCCACCAGGCACAGCACCACCATCAGCGCGTTGCGGATCGGGTATTCGACGCCGAAATGCTCGTAATAGGGCTTGCCCTTGATGAGCGTGTCGACGAAGTCGATCGCGTACGACGCGGCCATGATCGCGAAGAACCATGCGCGGCGGGACTGGAAGTAATCGCGCCAGCCGCTGTAGTCGGCCAGGTCGTCCGGGAACAGCAGCGTGCACAGCAGGAACAGCACGACCACGTAGAGGATGAGGAACGCGTAGGACGTGAAGCTCCACGGGTGCACGCGCAGCAGTCCGAATTCCCACCACCAGAAGTGCACCAGCAGGATGAACATCGACAGCGCCCAGCCCAGGTGGACGATGTAGATGCGTTCGCGCCCGGGATGCTGGACGAACTTCGCCAGCCCCTTCAGCAGCGTGGTGAGGGCCAGGCCCAGCACGATGCCCAGCACGATGCGGATGTGCGCGAATTGCGGATCGCTGGCGGCGGCGGTCGTGTCCATGGGCGCGTCCGGAGGCCTTGTAGCCGATGCCGCGAGCATAGACACGGTCGCGACATGGCGCATTCACGCCGCCAGCTGCGATCATGACGGCATGAACGAATCCCCCGTTTCCACGGCCCCGGACCCCGCCGGCGCCGCCTTCGACCGCCTCCCGCTCTCGCCCGCGCTGCTGCAGGGCGTGCAGGCGCTGGGCTACACGCAGATGACGCCGGTGCAGGCGCATGCGCTGCCGGCGATCCTCGACGGACGCGACCTCATCGCCCAGGCGCCGACCGGCAGCGGCAAGACCGCGGCTTTCGGACTGGGCCTGCTGCATCGGCTGGATCCCGCCTCGAACGCGACCCAGGCGCTGGTGCTGTGCCCCACGCGCGAGCTGGCCGACCAGGTCGGCCGGCAGCTGCGCAAGCTGGCCTTCGCGATCCCGAACCTGAAACTGTCGATCCTGTGCGGCGGCATGGCGTTGCAGCCGCAACTGGATTCGCTGGCGCAGCACGCGCCGCAGATCGTCGTCGGCACGCCCGGCCGTTTGCAGGAATTGCTGCGCAAGCGCGCGCTGGACCTGAAGCACGTGCGCACGCTCGTGTTCGACGAAGCCGACCGCATGCTCGACATGGGCTTCGAGGAACCGATCCGCGAGATCGTCCGTGCCACGCCGTCCTCGCGCCAGGGCCTGCTGTTTTCGGCGACCTTCCCCGACGCCGTGCGCGAGATCAGCCGCGCGATGCTGCGCGATCCGGCGGAGGTGACGGTCGAGGGCGGGCAAACGCATGCCGCGATCGAGCAGCGTTTCTTCGAGGTCGATCCCGCGCGCAAGGTGCAGCTGCTGGCCGCGCTGTTGCTGCAGGAAAAGCCCGAATCGTGCGTGGTGTTCTGCAACATGCGCCGCGACGTGGACGAAGTCGCCGGTTCGCTTTCGCACTACGGCTTCACCGCGCTCGCGCTGCATGGCGACATGGAACAGCGCGATCGCGACGAGGTGTTCGTGCAGTTCGCCAACCGCAGCTGCAACGTGCTGGTCGCCAGCGACGTCGCCGCGCGCGGATTGGACGTGAAGGAACTGGCGATGGTGGTGAACTTCGACGTGCCCAGCGACGCCGACACCTACGTGCACCGCATCGGCCGCACCGGCCGCGCGGGCAGCGACGGCCTCGCGTTGACGCTGTGCGGCCCGCGCGAGCAGGGCCGCGTGTCGGCGATCGAGGAACGCCAGGGCGCGCCGCTGTCCTGGTTCAAGGCGACGCCGCTGTCGGGCAAGCCGAACAACGTGCCGCCGGCCGCGATGGTCACGCTGCGCATCGATGCCGGGCGCACCGACAAGCTGCGCCCGGGCGACATCCTCGGCGCGCTCACGGGCGATGCGGGGCTGAAGGCGGGCGCGGTCGGCAAGATCGATGTATTCCCGACGCGTTCCTACGTCGCGGTGGTGCGCGCGCAGGCGGCGCAGGCGTTGTCGCGGCTGCGCGAGGGGAAAATCAAGGGGCGGAAGTTCCGGGTCAACCGGATGTAGAGCGCCCGAGCGCGACGCGTAGGATGGGTTTCGCAAAGCGAAACCCATCACTCACGCGCGAACGCGACGCTTTCGCTGGCCGAAAGCGGCCCCAGGGGATGCAATCGATGTTGTAGCCCGGGTAAGCGAAGCGCACCCGGGACCTGTAACGCCAACCCGGGTGCGCTTCGCTTACCCGGGCTACGGTGCAAGGATGGGTTCCGCAAAGCTAACCATCATCAGGCGCAAAAACGATGGGTTTCGCGTGGCGAAACCCATCCTGCGACGGTCAGCGCTGATTGAACGCCCAGCGACCCGGCCCCAGCAGCGCGATCGCCGCCGCGGTCGCCAGGAACATGATCTGCAGTTCGATCGCCCAACCGCCCTGCTGGTTGAGGTGGCCGATGTCGCCCAGGTGCACCAGGTACAGAGCGAAGAGCATGTTGACGACGATCAGGATGCCGCCGATGCGCGAGAAGAAACCGGTGATGACCAGCAGCGGTGCGATCACCTCGCCGATGATCACGCCGTAAGCGAAGAACGCGGGAAACCCCTGCGTTTCGACGAGTTTGAAGATGCCGTCCAGGCCGCCCTGGAGCTTGGCGAATCCGTGCAGGAAAACCAGTACGCCGAGCGCGATGCGAAGGATCAGCTTGCCGATGTCTTGCTGGGTGCTGCCGTTCATTGCGGTACCCCCTCAGGTTTGGACAGGCAGGGTGAGACTTGCGGATCGTCCGCCGGCCGCGCCCCGCGTGCAACCGTCAGCGCAGGGGCAGGGACACGCGGCGGCCGTGCCAGTTGAGTACCACGCCGTCCGGTGCGATCTCCTCCACCACGGCATCGCCCACGCGATCGCCCTGGGTGACGCGGGCGCCGTCGATGATCGCGAAACGCTGCGCGGGCGTCGGACCGAACATGTGCATGCTGATCTTCATCGCGGGGAGCTGCTCGCGTTCGCCCGGTGAAAGGTCGGACAGGCGCACCGCCGAACCGCTCGCCGGAGGCGGCATCGGCAGCGGCGCGGCCGGCGCGGGCGCGGCAACGGGCGAGGGTGTCGCGGGCGCAGGTGCGGACGTGCTCGGAACGGAGGCAGCGTTGGCGATCGCCTGCGCGTAACGATCGTCGCCGGCCGGCGCCGGGACCTCGGCCGCGGGCGGCGTCGCCGTCGGGGCTTCGGTAGCGGGTGCCGGTGCGCGGGCGGTGGCACCCGCGTAGACGTCGTCTGCCACCGGTTGCGCCTCAGGTGCCTCGCCGCCCGGAATCGGCGTCGACCGGACGGGCGCGGCGGGCGATGTCGAGGCAAGCGTCGAAGCGAGGTGGGGCTCGGGCGGGATGTCCGTCATCGCGGATGCCGGCGCTTGCTGCGCCGTTTCCGCAGTCGTGTCCGCAGGCAGCGGCGCAGGCGTGCGGTTCCACACGCCCCAGGCCAGCGCGAGGATCGCGATCACCGCGGCGATTCCTGCAAACCACACCGGCCACCGGCGACGCGGCGCGACGTTGCGCACCGGGGGCGGAAGTTCGGCGCGAAGGTCGGGCATCTCGCCGCGACGGCGCTCGGCTTCGGACTTGCGCAGGGCGTCGAGGATCAACGACATCGGATCACTTCACTCCCTGGCCGGATTGCAGCGTTGCGGTGCGAAGCGGTCCGTGCGGCGTTTCGCCGGAGGCCAGCGCCATCAGCGTGGCCCGGCCGATCACCCCGTCGGCGGTGAGGCCCGCATCGCGCTGGAAGCGGCGCACGGCGTCCTGCATCGGGGCATCGAACACGGCCGTCGCCTCGGACGCCGGTAGATAGGCCGGCTGGAGGCGACGCGCGATCCACTCGACCACGGCACCGGTCGCGCCCGGCTTCAGCGGCGCATCGCGCAACGCGAGGGCGAAGGTTTCGGCATCGAGGTTCGCGGGCTCGCGTCTGGCGATTGCGGGCTCGGGCTTCACGGTCGAAGGCGCCGCAACGACGGGCGCCGCGGCGACCGCCTTGGCTTCCACCGACGCACGCGGCCACCACCACGCGGCGACGACCGCGGCGGCGACCAGCAATGCCGCGACCGGCAACGCAATCGCCCATCGTCGCGTGCGGCGTGGCTTGGGTGGCAGCACTTCGGCGGCCGCGCGATCGACCCAGCGCGCATCGAGCAGCGGCACGTCGTGCGCGAAGCCGGCGAGCAGGCTGCGTTCGGCGATCACGTTGATCAACCGCGGCACGCCGCCAGAATGCGCGTGGATGCGCTTCACCGCCGATGCATCGAAGGGGAACCGCGAACCGCCCGCGACGCGGTAGCGATGGCGCAGGTAATCGCCGGTTTCCGACGCATCCAGTGGCGTGAGGTGGAAGCGCGCGGTGATGCGCTGCGCGAGCTGGCGCAGGTCTTCGCGTTCGAGCATGCGGCGCAGTTCCGGCTGCGCGAGCAGCACGATCTGCAGCAGCTTCTGCGTCGGCGTTTCCAGATTGGTCAGCAGGCGCACCTGTTCGAGCGCTTCCACCGACAGGTTCTGCGCCTCGTCGATCACCAGCACCACGCGCAGGCCCTGCGCGTAGGCATCCAGCAGGTACGCGTTGAGCGCATCGACCAGCGCCTTCGTGCTGCCGCGTTCGTGCCTGCGGTACGCCTGGTCGAGATCGATGTGCAGTTCCTCGCAGATCGATTCGAGCAGTTCCACCGGCGTCACGCGAGGATTGAGCACGAGCGCGACGCGCGTGGGCGTGGTGGCTTCAAGCTGTGTCACCTGTTCCAGCAGCAGGCGGCACAGCGTCGTCTTGCCGGTGCCGACCTCGCCGGTGAGCTGCACGAACCCGCCGCCGCCGCCCTGCGTGATCCCGAACAGCAGGTGCGCCAGCGCATCGCGGTGGCGTTCGCTGAGGAAGACGAAGCGCGGGTCCGGCGTGATCGAGAACGGCGGCTCGATCAGGCCGTAGTGCTCGAGGTACATGGGCGACGGTCTGGCGGCGTTGGCGCCAGAGTAAGCGAGAAAGGCGTCAGCGGGCGCGATGCGCCACTAGGTCTTGGCTTCGGCCGTGCCCAGCAGTTCCGGATCCACC